>Ga0214542_1012002_pt1 | contig 11496 bp, 21 predicted proteins | sample CNSS1metaG_FD_160096 | JGI IMG/M metagenome (GOLD analysis project Ga0214542, IMG submission 160096) | Root nodule microbial communities from cowpea collected in UCLA plant growth center, Los Angeles, California, USA - CNSS1 | ecosystem: Host-associated > Plants > Roots > Nodule | place: USA...
TCTTTTTCTTCAATTTCCCTTCCTTCTGCAGTTTATATTTCTTTTTTTTCAATTCTTTCTTTTTCTATTTTCTCCTTCAACGTATGTTGATCCTTCTTGGCTTGTCTTGGTGTCATAAATTTCAACTTCATTTCATGTTCCTCATGCCTCAAATGAAGGGAACGTTCATCAAGATTGAGCGTTTTAAAATGAAGCCATGCCCATCTCAAAAGAAGATGACAAGAGTTCGTGGGAGCAATATCACATAATACTTCTTTCACACATTTTCATGTACTGAATTTAATCCTTGCTTGATTTGGATGAAAGGTTGTTGGTAACTTGAGTTTCTCCACCAATCTTTGGCTTACAACATTGTTGTCGCTTTCGTAAAGGAATGCAACTAAACATGGGTGGCCTCCGATTAAACACCTTGTTCTCTACTACCTTTTCCATAATCTTTTTCTTTACTTCCTTTTCTTTTTCTACAATTTCCCTTCATTCTGCAGTTTATATTTCTTCTTTTTCAATTCTTTCTTTTTCTATTTTCTCCTTCAATGTATGTTGATCCTTCTTGGGTTGTCTTGGTGTCATAAATTTCAACTTCATTTCATGGCCCTCATGCCTCAAATGAAGGGAACGTTCATCAAGATTGAGCGTTTTAAAATGAAACCATGCCCATCTCAAAAGAAGATTACAAGAGTTCGTGGGAGCAATATCACATAATACTTCTTTCACACATTGTCCTGTACCGAATTTGATCCTTGCTTGATTCGAATGAAAGCTTGTTGGTGACTTGAGTTTCTCCACGAATCTTTGGCTTACAACATTGTTGTCGCTTTCGTAAACCAATGCAACTAAACATGGGCGGCCTCCGATTAAACACGTTGTTCTCTACTACCTTTTCCATAATCTTTTTCTTTACTTCCTTTTGTTTTTCTTCAATTTCCATTCCTTCTGCAGTTTATATTTCTTCTTTTTCTATTCTTTCTTTTTCTATTTTCTCCTTCAATGTATGTTGATCCTTCTTGGTTTGTCTTGGTGTCAAAAATCTCAACTTCATTTCATGTCCCTCATGCCTCAAATAAAGGGAACGTTCATCAAGATTGCGCGTTTTAAAATGAAGCCTGCCCATCTCAAAAGAAGATGACAAGAGTTCGTGGGAGCAATAACACATAATACTTCTTTCACACATTGTCATGTACTAAATTTGATCCTTGCTTGATTCGGATGAAAGGTTGTTGGTAACTTGAGTTTCTCCACCAATCTTTGGCTTACAACATTGTTGTCGCTTTCGTAAACGAATGCAACTAAACATGGGTGGCCTCCGATTAAACACGTTGTTCTCTACTACCTTTTCCATAATCTTTTTCTTTACTTCCTTTTGTTTTTCTTCAATTTTCATTCCTTCTGCAGTTTATATTTCTTCTTTTTCTATTCTTTCTTTTTCTATTTTCTCCTTCAATGTATGTTGATCCTTCTTGGTTTGTCTTGGTGTCATAAATCTCAACTTCATTTCATGTCCCTTGTCCCAACCGTACCCAAAGTACACGGCCTCGGCCTCTAAAGTCTACATGTTGTTTCTCTCCTCAAGTCTGGAAGGCTGATGTCCCAACCGTACCCAAAGTGCACGGTCTCGGCCTCTAAAGTCTACGCGTTGTTTCCCTCCTCAAGACTGGAAGGCTGATGTCCCAACCGTACCCAAAGTACTCGGCCTCGGCCTCTAAAGTCTACGCGTCGTTTCCCTCCTCAAGACTGGAAGGCTGATGTCCCAACCGCACCCAAAGTACACGGCCTCGGCCTCTAAAGTCTACGCGTCGTTTCCCTCCTCAAGACTGGAAGGCTGATGTCCCAACCGTACCCAAAGTACACGGCTTCGACCTCTGAGCATGCAACCTCAGTGAACCCAAATACCACACACCCTGTGTCGGCTACCTCTTCTTCAAAATGCGGCCCTCAACGAACACCCAGGCCGCACACTTCTCGATAGACATCCCCTCCCATAGTATGCGACCACCAAACACACTACGGATCACATACCTTGTTCTAAAGAATGCCCCTCCTCCCCCAGGCAGCCACCAGCGAACCTTTGAAGCCGCATCCTTTTCCAAGACATCCCCATCACGGACAAGAGGTTTTCACGGTAACAAATTCCCTAAGCCGCCTATCCTACACCACAAGTACCCCTACCCAGGACAATCCAAACCCATGACGTAACCATCTCGATCAATAAGATGAAATCAACCATTCGTAGGCATTCTCACGACCGAGTACCGAATACCGCCTACCCCTGAGGGATCTCCTGGTAATTTCCCCCTCAGCACTGGATCCAAGAATAGCCAAGAAGGGAATATTGGGCCAAAAGCCCATCCCAGGTAGGACCCACAGGTAAAAAAAGGTATAAATAGCACACTACCCTATGCATTGATTACGCATTAAATATTCTATGTAACCACTGACATCACTCAGCACTGACTTTGGCATCGGAGTATCTTTTGCAGGTACACCTGCGCCGTGACCACAACCCCTTGAAGCCAAAAGACTCACTCGACTTCCCAACATCAAGACAGAACACGAGACTTGTGAAGTACAACTTGGTCCCATAAGAACAATTGGCGCCCACCGTGGGGCCGAAGAGTATTTTGCAAGGTCAGCCCTCCTCGTCCCAAGACCATGGTATCCACAAGAAGTAGACCAGCTGAAGTACCTACCAGACCCCCTGTAATGGAAGTGGGAGACGCCGGTCCCTCATTCGACATATCTCGCATTCTAGAGGTTCAAGCTAGGATGCAGCAAGAATTCACAGAGTACAGGAAAAGGAATGCAGACGAAATGGAAGCACTTAGAGAAGAGAACTCCCAACTCAAGAGGAGGATTGAAGCAGGCAAGGCCATGGAAGAGCCTGAGATCACCCCCTGCAGGGCAGACCCCCCACCCGCCACAGAAGAGGAAAGCGAATACAAACCCACGGGTCACACTATCGGGGGCAACTACAACCCTTTCGTTTCTAGAAGGAACCGTAGGCACCCGTTCGTCGACGGGATCGTAGAAACACCACTTCCTCATAAGTGGAAGGCTCCAACTGTGACCTACGACGGTACCACTGACCCAGATGAATTCATATCCATTTATACCAACCAAGTCGCCCTTTACTCGACTGACGACGCCGTAATGTGCAAGTCCTTCTCTGTTGCGCTCAGAGGATCGGCATTGGAATGGTTCATGAGCCTACAGCCCTACACCATAGATTCCTTCAACACCCTTACCACCTCTTTCACCACCCAGTTCGACACCAGCCGTCGGCACGACCTCACATCCCTGTCACTCCTGAACTTAAGATAAGAAGAAGGAGAGTCCCTTCGCACCTTCATTGACAGGTTCGGCGTAATCGCCATGAAGATCAAGGACCTCACCCCAAACCTGATATTGCACTATATGGTGATGGCACTAAGACCATGACCATTTGCTGACGAACTGGCCATGCGCCCGCCTCTAGGAATGCAAGAACTTCGAAAAAGAGCATCGATGTTCATCAGAGTCGAGGAGATGCGACATTACCAAGACAGGGTCCGGAACATCCCAACCCACCCGGAAGCTAAAAGGGGCGGTAGAGAGCCGGGAGGTCGAGACCAAAACCGCCTCCGAGACAGAAAGCAAGCCAGATTCTCTAACTACGCCCCCCTTAATGCCCCCAAATCCCGTATTCTTGATGAAGTATTGCAAGCTGAACTCATCGCTCCACCTAAGAGATTCCAAAACCCGCCAAACGCCGACCTAAGCAAGTATTGCCACTACCACCGCAACAACGGCCACACAACAGAGGAGTGTAAGACTCTTCGCGACAAAATAGAAGAACTTGTACGGGCCGGCCACCTGCGACACTATGTTAGAAACACAACTGAAGGGAACCCCAGGACCCAACACGAGAAATACCCGCAAAGGAACATTCCACGAAGGGAGGATACGAGAAACGAACCAAGAGAATCCAGACAAGAACCTAGGAGAAGCACAAACTCTGAACGAAGGAGGGAGGAACCACCTCAAGGGGGGAGGCGCCCAGAAGAAAGACCCCCCCTGAGAGGGACGATAAACACCATATCAGGAGGATTTGCTGGAGGCGGATGTTCCTCTTCTTCTAGAAAAAAGCACCTGAGGGCAGTCCAGTCTGTCCACGCCGTCTGGAGGGGACCCAGAAGAAGAATGCCACCAATCACTTTCAGCGACTCTGACTTCCAAGGAGTCGACGCCAACCAAGATGACCCTGTGGTCATAACCATAGAACTCGAAAACTTCGCCGTAAAGAAGGTGCTAATCGACCAAGGAAGCTTAGTAGATATCATATACTGGAAGACTTTCCAACAGCTCCAGATCCTCGCTGAAGAACTGATACGACGAACCCATATACGGATTTTCTGGCGAAAGGGTGCCAACCCGAGGATATGTGGACCTTCACACCACCTTCGGAGAAGGGAGACAGACTAGAATGATCCAAGTTCGATACCTCATAGTAGACGCCCATACTTCATATAACATGCTACTGGGACGGCCCTCTCTCAACTCATTAGGAGCCGTGGTCTCTACACCACACCTCGCCCTAAAGTTCCCCTCAGCATCTGGAGACATCATAACCGTCCACGGCGATCAAAAGGCAGCCAGAGAGTGCTATATGGCCAGTTTAAAGCTCCCATACCCTCCCCTCACCACCAACAACATCGAGAAAACGCAAACTGCGATCACCATCCAAGCGGAAGATCTCGACCCCCGGGTCAACAATGAAGCAAGAATCGAGCCAATGGGAGAAACCAAGCCCCTACCATTAGGCCAGCCAAACCACTCCCTACAGATAGGAACCACAATGGAGAGCGCAGGGGAGAAAGCAATAGAAAATACCCTCAAGAAAAATGCGGATCTCTTCGCCTGGACAGCCGTAGACCTACCTGGCGTCGATCCAAAAATCGTCGCACATAAACTCTCCGTGTTCAAAGAAGCCAAACCCATCTCCTAGAAGAAAGAAAGCTAGGAGAAGAAAGAAGGCAAGCTGCTAAGTGCGAAGCAGAAAAATTGATGAAAGCAGGCTTTGTTGAAGAAGCGCGGTACACCACCTGGTTAGCAAACGTCGTTTTGGTCAAAAAACAGAATGGCAAGTGGCGTATGTGCGTCGATTACACGAACTTGAACAAAGCATGCCCCAGAGACGCGTACCTGTTACCCAACATAGACCGTCTGGTAGACGGGGCAGCTGGAAGCGGCACACTCAGTTTCCTAGACGCATACTCTGGGTACAACCAGATACCGATGGCGGAAGATGACGCGATCAAAACCGCCTTCATTACGGAAGAAGCAAACCTATACTACAAGGTTATGCCCTTCGGGCTCAAAAACGCAGGCGCTACCTACCAAAGGCTAATGGACAAGGTCTTCAAACCCCTCCTCGGTAACAACGTCGAAGTATATGTCGATGACATAGTGGTCCAATCCCCGAACCCCATCCAACACGCCCTAGATCTCACTGAAGTTTTCAAAGCCATACGAGGATACAATCTCCGCCTAAACCCAGAAAAGTGCACCTTTGGAGTAGACGGGGGAAAATTCTTAGGATACATGCTGACCCGACGCGGCATCGAAGCAAACCCAGAAAAGTGTCAGGCCATCATCAGCATGCGCAGCCCTGCCAACGTTAAAGAAGTACAAAGACTCGTGGGACGACTGACAGCCATTTCACGCTTCCTGCCTAAGCTTGCGGAGAAAACCAAGCCTATGATAAATCTGCTCAAAAAGTCATCCAAGTTCGAATGGAGCGTAGCATGCCAAGAAAATTTCGATCAACTGAAACTGCTGCTAGCCACACCCCCAATCCTGAACAAGCCGCGACCCGGGCCCCCTTTGTTAATATACATTGCAGCATCCTCCAACGCCGTCAGCGCGGCACTTGTACAAGAGTTCAATGATACACAACAACCCATCTACTTCACCAGCCGCATACTCCAGGACCCTGAAACGAGATACCAAATGGTCGAGAAGATAGCACTCGCACTAATCACGGCAGCGCGACGCTTGCGACCATACTTCCAGACGCACCCAATCATCGTCAAGACAGACTACCCCATACAAAAAATCCTCCAAAAGCCAGATCTCGCAGGGAGGCTCTCATCATGGTCCATCGAGCTTTCGGAGTTCAGCATCAAATATGAACCTCACGACCCCATCAAGGCACAATGCCTAGCAGACTTCACAAACGATTTGCAACCTCAAGAGCCCACACACGAATGGTGGATCATGCATGTTGACGGATCATCCAACACAAAGGGAGCTGGCGCCGGTATCGTACTCGAAGGCCCGAGCGGCATACTCATCGAACAATCCCTTTGCTTCGCCTTCAAAACTTCGAATAACCAGGCCGAGTACGAGGCCATTGTTGCTGGACTACACCTGGCCCTCGAAATGGAAGTCAAACGTTTGTCATGTAAAACCGACTCCAAACTCACCGTCGGACACCTCACGGGTCAATACCAAGTTAAAGATGACCTCTTATCGTAATACTACCATTTGGCAATGAACTTGATCTCAAAACTTGAAGAATTCAAAATCGACCACGTGCCCCGAAGCGACAACACTAGAGCCGACCTCCTACCCAAGCTTGCAAGTACAAAAAAGAAGGGTCGCTACAGATCCCTGATACAGCAGGTACTCACCATCCCCTCTATACAAGCACAAGCAGAATGCTTTGAGATCACCACGCAAGAATCCTGGATGCGTCCCTTCGTCACATACCTCGAAACAGCCGAAACACCCACCAATCAAGAAAAAGGATGGACCAGGAAAGTGGCAAGATACACTTTGATAGCCGGGGAACTCTACAGAAGGGGTTTCAGCCACCCCCTACTCCGATGCATTACGAACAATCAGGCGTCCTACGTTATGAAAGAAATACACAAAGGCACATGCGGATACCACTCGGGCCCAAAAACAATGGCAGCAAGAATCCTCCGGGCAGGGTACTTCTGGCCCACGATGGAACAAGACTGCACCGATTTCGTCAAAAAATGTCAACCCTGCCAACACCACGGACCCTGCCCCCACCTACACCGAGAACCGCTCCATCACATTACAGCACCATGGCCTTTTTCCAAATGGGGAATGGACATAGTAGGACCTTTCACCCCGGGCAAAGGACAAGTCAAGTTTCTCTTGGTAGCGGTGGATTACTTCTCCAAGTGGATTGAAGCTGAACCACTCGCAAACATTACAGCCAAACAAGTCCAACGATTCCTCTGGAAGAACATCATTTGCCGATACGGGGTACCCCACACCATAATCACAGACAACGGTAGACAATTCATTGACAAGGGCCTCGCCGAATTCTACCACGACCTTAACATCCAACACATCACAAGTTCAGTCGAACATCCACAGACCAACGGCCAGGCAGAAGCCGCAAACAAGGTCATCCTCAACCAATTAAAGAAAAGACTCGACACCGCCAAAGGAAAGTGGCCAGAAGAACTCACGGAGGTGTTATGGGCGTACAGGTGTACCCCCAGTCTTCTACCAAAGAAGCCCCGTACAGCCTAGTATACGGCACTAACGCAATGATACCTGTCGAAATCGGGGAACCCTCCATTCAACGCAGTCATTTCGAACCTACCTCCAACGAAGCATGCATGAACACACATCTCGACCTGCTCGTAGAAAGAAGAGAGCAAGCACACATCCAGGACACCGCTACCAAACTCTGAGCCGCAAGAAAGTACAACTCCAAACTTGACCCCCGTTCCTTTCACAAAGGAGACCTAGTCTGGCGGATGGCAAGTAAAGCGTGGAAGCACCAAGGTAAATTCTCGTCGAACTGGGAAGGACCTTTCCGCGTGCTGCAAGAAGTAGGCAACGGCGCATACAGACTAGAACGACTATCAGGAGACCCCATTCCCAACACTTGGAATGCCTCCCACTTAAAGTTTTATTTTAGTTAAATCACATGTAGCATATCGTCACTTGTAATCAAAGATGTACTCTTTCCTAACCTGGCATTTTTCCCTAAGGAGGGTTTTGGCTAGGTAGGTTTTAACGAGGCATCTACCAGTAATGAAAGTTCGACGATCACAACCACTCTCTATGTTACAAACACTCCTGGCCTCTAGTTTAAGAGCCGCCGAACGTCGACTAAAGAAACATCTCCCAGCCTCTAATCTAAGAGCCGCTGGTCGAGCACATCTAATCACTTCCCAACCTCTACTCGAAGAGCCGTTGGCCGAAGCCCATCAACAAACTTACTCGCTTCAGTACAAGAAATTCCAAGCATAATAATAACCGACAACAGGAGAAACCACCCCACAAAGCGTAACAAGCTCAAATACACATAAAAATGGATAAATCGGCACTCGACAGTAAAATCTCGAGCATTAAAATTAATATACGCAAAGGATGATAACTAAACAACCAACAAAGCAATAAACCATAAAGCTTCTCCTTTCATTCAAAATCATGTGTCTTTACAGAAAAAAAAACGAGTACAATCTGCTCTAGCAGAAACCCAATGCACCATACCCAAAACCCACAAACAACAAAAAATTTTCGGCGCCCTTGGCCCCAAAGACCTACCTAATCAGCAACCTCGTCATTTCCTTCCTCCGCCACTTCCTCCCCGTCCTCAGCATCCCCTTCACCATCCTCCCCATCCGGCACCACCCCCACCACATCAACCGGCGAAGCAACAACAATCGCCTCCTCATTTCCTCCTGTCGCCAACTCGTGCTCGGCCCGTAAACGACTAATTTCCGCCACATCAAGCATACGATTATCATATACGTCCAAATTCACGTTGAAACGACAATCAGACACAGAAACCTCCTTATACAGAAAATCGGCCTGCCTCAAGGCCTTCTGAAATCCATTTACATGCTCCGAATAAACCGCCTGCTGCAAGCTAAATATCTCACCAGCCGCCTCCTCCGCAGCAGCCTCCTTAGCAGCAACAACCTCATCCACCTCCTCCTGCTTCGCTTTCAATTTTTTCTCGGCACCTGTAAGACTCAGCTTCAACTTCTTAACCTCCGCTTCCAATTTCTTTTTCTCCTCAGCCCAAGACTGCTGGTCGCTATCCCTTAACGTTTTCAAAGAAGCAACCTCTTCCACCAGTTTTTTCTTATCTCCTGCACTCAACTCCTCTTGCAACATGGTCGTCACCCTCCTACTCAGCACCAGTCCTCGAGCCATATACTCGTTCAGAGCCCTCATCACCAACCCAAGATTAGCCGCCTCCACCACGCCAACCTCCGGATCGCTTAACTTAATCTCAACCTCTTTCCTCATTTGGATTTTGCTCTTCTCAAACCCACCCAAATCTGGATTGCTCGAACCACTCGACCCCACACCTCCAGTTTTTGCAAAAGCACGCAGCCTCTTTCATCTTGGATGGTGCCGGCCTCTTCGCTGTAGGGGGACGATACACGTCCACAACCGGACCAACCAAATTAGGTGCCTGCGACTGCCCTTCCGCCTTGGCTGCATTCCCCATCTTGTCGCGAATCTTAGCAAAGAGATCGACCTCCCCACTCGTCTTCCTCGCATGATGCGCCATCACACCTGCACAAAATAAATTTTTTTCAGATTAGTCCAATACTAGCAAGAACCGAAGACGAAACATACATACCACATAAATCCCTGGCAGGCTTATCCGTCAGATAACAACACACCACCCATTTCCCAGGCACCCTAGCCGGTAATCTCTCAAGCACATCCACTACCCGCCTACTATTGACATCCAGCCCATCCTTCGAAACCGCATCTAGACGAGCAGGCGCCCCAGTCCAATAAAACGGAAATTTGGGAAACCCATTCTCATCGCAATACAACAACCGCTCGGCCCTCAGAATCCGCACACAGAAAAAGCTGTCCTTAAACTTCTTGAACGACTGGGTAAAGCCGTCCAATAAACCAATCTTAGGACGACTAATCAGAGAAAGCCACGAGATCGGATCCCTCGGCCGCATAACGTAGAAATACAAGAAACTATCAGGGATTGGCATCAAATACAACGCTTTACAAATCAGCCTGAAAGCCTGGAGACTCCCCCAACTATTCGGATGGAGTTGCGTAGGTGCCACATTCAGCTTCCGCAGAACACCCATAGTAAATTCATCAAAGGGCAACCGCACATGCAATTTCATAAACATACATGCATATACATAAAAGAAATCATCCTCCAAACCTTCACGACCATGGCACACGGCATCCACCCCACTCACCTGCTCAATAGAAACAACATTCGTATCGGCCCCCCTCTCAAACAAATAAACACTATTCAACCACGACCTAAGAAGCCTCGACCACCAATATTTCGACCAACACTCCCTGACGCCCTCAGCCACCCAGCCATAACCCTCCCTCCTCGGCCAAAGAGACTCGGCATGTTCACTAGCCGGGTCTTCACGCACTTCTCTTTCCACCTCTATATGCAATGACTCGGATGACGTACTCAAAAGTTCTAGCCTAAGGCCCCCAAAACTAGCTCCGGAATCACCAGAATTAGAACCATTAGAAGAAGTTGACATACCTCGGCACGCGGCAACAACTGAAGCAAGATGACTACACTTAGAGAATCGCAATAAAACTCCAGAAACCAACACCACAGTGCAGAAGCAGATGAATGAGTACCATATATAAAGGCCACACTCATACCCCTTCACCCTCATACAAAACTATAGAAGCCCAAGGCCCAACCCCCAGGAAAATGCTTCGAAAAACGAACCTTGACAACACAGTGCACCCAACAATCGCATCTTTTCACTGACCACATTAACTGACATCTGCACCGTTACAGTAAATCTGACACCCTGACACTTCACACCAGCAACCATTCAAACATAGCAGCCCAAACGCACACAGATAGCGGCCAGCGCAGGTCCAAACATAGCGGCACAAACGCACACAGATAGCGGCCAACGCAGGTCCAAACATAGCGGCCCAAACGCACACAGATAACGGCCAACGCAGTTTATATTTCTTCTTTTTCTATTCTTTCTTTTTCTATTTTCTCCTTCAACGTATGTTGATCCTTCTTGGTTTGTCTTGGTGTCATAAATCTCAACTTCATTTCATGTCCCTCAAGCCTCAAATAAAAGGAACGTTCATCAAGATTGCGCGTTTTAAAATGAAGCCATGCCCATCTCAAAAGAAGGTGACAAGAGTTCGTGGGAGCAATAACACATAATACTTCTTTCACACATTGTCCAGTACCGAATTTGATCCTTGCTTGATTAAAATGAAAGCTTGTTGGTAACTTGAGTTTCTCCACGAATCTTTGGCTTACAACATTGTTGTCGCTTTCGTAAATGAATGCAACTAAACAAGGGTGGCCTTCGATTAAGCATGTTGTTCTCTACTACCTTTTCCATAATCTTTTTCTTTACTTCCTTTTCTTTTTCTTCAATTTCCCTTCCTTCTGCAGTTTATATTTCTTCTTTTTCAATTCTTTCTCTTTCTATTTTCTCCTTCAATGTATGTTGATTCTTCTTTGCTTGT
>Ga0214542_1012003_pt1 | contig 11495 bp, 12 predicted proteins | sample CNSS1metaG_FD_160096 | JGI IMG/M metagenome (GOLD analysis project Ga0214542, IMG submission 160096) | Root nodule microbial communities from cowpea collected in UCLA plant growth center, Los Angeles, California, USA - CNSS1 | ecosystem: Host-associated > Plants > Roots > Nodule | place: USA...
AAGAGCCAAAGCAGCGCATTGCCTCATGAAATCCATGCATTTGGCATCTGTGCTGCCGCGGCTGGCGACACAAGGGAGGTGCGAGAGCAATCGAAGGCTTTATTTGATATCTCTCGGATCTATGTCTGCCTTTGGCCCGTCGCGACCAAGCAGAATGCCCGTAGAGGTGTCGGCTTTCGGGTGTAGAGCGGAAACTGATTGCAGCGGTCTGGATCGCCTGATTTTGACCCAGTGCAGGCCTTAGTCTCCTTCAATCCAAATTCCAGCTTCGCTAAGGACGCTTAGAATTCGATCGATGTCTTTGGGGTCCAGTACTCGGCTGTCACACAGCTCATTCAGCTCTTCGAAGGTAATCTTGCCGTCACGTTGGCCGATTTCGATGGCTCGTTGAATGATTTCTGGCACACTCATGTTTTCTCCTTTTCAGCAGCCTCTACTATAATGGGAGAGAGTCGGGTTGTGGCCCGTCGCGACAAACTCGAACTGGTGCCTGGTCGTCTGCAATGAGGGGGAGACCGGATGCGCCGTCGGCCAAGCCATCCATCGCGATTGGCCCATTGCCGACATTCGGGCCATCTCTTCGATGCAGACTCCCTGAGGGAGTGGCCGCCGGTTCCGGTTTGGAACTTTTGTTCACTTTTGCACTTATCTGTCCTGCCGCGATGTGGCGCGATAAGGATGGGGCCGGTGCAAAACGAAATGCTGCTAGTCCTCGTTCTGGAGGACGACGTTCTTGTTCAGGATATGGTTCGAGAAGCCCTGTCTGAGGGTGGATTTGAAACGCAGGTTGTGCCCTCGGGAGAAGAAGCGATTCAGCTCCTCGAAGCGGATAGCACCAAACACCGCGCTCTACTGACCGATATCAACGTTCGCGGTTCGCTTTTGGGCTGGGACGTTGCCAAACGCGCCAGAGAGCTTAATCCAGACGTACCGGTGATTTACATGACCGGAGCTGCAGCAGACGAGTGGCCTTCTCGCGGCGTGCCGAACAGCGTCCTTTTGCACAAGCCATTCGCGCCCGCCCAGGTCGTGACAGCCTTGGCTCAGTTGCTCAACCAGACGCCGCCCCCGCATGCGTAACGCTCTTGCAAACCCTCTCGCTCCAGCGAGCGGTTGACAGAGAGCGGACTCGCGGCCCCGAGGGAGTGCATTGGCATTGAGCCTGCAGTTTAGAGGGCACACACAGGGTAGACTCAAATTTTGGAAGCGTTCTAAATTGTTCTTAGGGCTTGGCGGACAGACCGGAGAGCAGTTTGCAGGAATACAGAGCTTATATCGTCGATCAGGACGGCCACTTCACGACCCGCATAGATCTCCTTTGTGCCGATGAGGACAGCGCGCGAGAGCGCGCCAAACAGCTCGTCGATGGTCATGCGGTAGAGCTATGGCAAGGTGACCGGAAGATAGAGCGGTTCGACCCACCCTCGCATTGAGGAGACCACCAGGTGCCAGATGCTCGAGAGTGTCGCGCGCTTCCAGCACAATACCAAGCGCGCGCCCATGCCGAAGGTACCGCAAAGCGGCTCGCCAACCTCCTTCTGAGTGTGTCGCGGAACAACGCCAGTCTGGCTGCGCAGCTCGATTGTCTTGAGCAGGTCGAGCACGAAGAGGCTGTACGCATTTCCCTGCAGAAGGACACCCGCCGACCGTCCGAGTAGTCGATCGAGAAAGCATGTGCGAACTTCACACCCGCTTGCTAGCGGCCGTCCCCATTGCCCCGGCTGCCGCGAGTGCGGCCGCCGTCTGGAATTGTCTTGGTTAGAGGCGGCGGCCTGCCGTTCTCCAGACAGAAATCAGCGAGCGACACGGAACTTAACATTCTTATTGGATTTAATTTATATAATCGGATCTGATTTAAATCGGCTGATTATAGGAGGTCCACGCCATGCCTGAGCAGAATGACGATCGCCGCGAGTTCCTCAGGACCTGCGGCAGGTTTGCCGCCGTGACTCCTCCCGCCATGACGCTCCTGCTCTCGACGTCTCTCACGTCGGACGCCATTGCAAAATCGGGCGCCGGACCGGCCGGCCCTCGCGGCAACAACGGCAAAGGCAATGGCGGCGGTGACGGCAGCCCCAACGCGAAGCCCGACAACGACCGCTGAGTCATGCGAGCCAGGCGCCGCGACGTAGACTGGCACTTCGCCTCTCTTGTTGTGACGCTGCTCTGGCTGGCCTTGATTTCTGCCACGCTCATCGCGGTGCTCTTGCGAGGGCACCCCTGAGAGGCGTGAAGGTGAGCGAACTTCAGCTGTTGGCCCATCGGCGAAGTTGCGCCTCGGCGGTCGGTAGTCCGCTCGTTGAGCCAGAGCGGACCAGATTTGCTCAAGCTGAGTTCTTCGCATTTTGACCAAAAGGCGACGTTGATGACCGTTCTGAAGTCGATCAGAACACGTCGATCGTCGGGAAACGGGGCTCTCCTGTGATGCAGTCCCAAAGGTATATTGCAAGGCCGACGTCACCCGGTCCAAAGCGAATACCGTCCGCGACCAGCGGCTATCCTGGCGCCGCGATACTGCTATCGCCGTCATGGCGAGTTGGCGTGCACGTTCGAGCCAAATCGGATCGTTGGTGCGGGGGTAGAGCCTGAGGAATGCGTAGCCATTCCCGGCCGTGCCATGACATAGGTTCGAGCCCTTAGTGAGTGGTCCGGCCGTCCAGGTGAAGCGGCCAGCCTCTAAAAGAAGTGCGTCAAATTCAGGATTAGCGAAGGGCGCGTCGGCAAATGTCGTCACCATACCGGGCGCGCCGTGACAGTGCTGACACAACGTTGGTGGCTTCTCGCGCTTGCTTCTTGCGCCCCAAGTTGTCCCAAGTTCAGACGGCCACGCATTCGCTGCGAGGGCCCTCGGCGCGAATTCAATGACCTGTGCTTGCTGCGTGGGCGTCAACCAATCCCATCCTCGCAACAACGGAACGACGTTGCCAGCGAAGCCATGAACGGGCCCGAGCCACTGGTCTTTGGCGCCGTAAAGATCTTGTGTCCAAAGTGGGCCCTGTGGGCGTCTCCTCTAAATCGGCCAACAGCCGGGCCGCCTGCTTTTCGAATAGCTCGCGCCATCGCGGTTCCTGTGTCATCTCGGCCATGTGAATTGCGGCGACCATGGACCCGGGCATTCCCCACATCAGCTCTCGGATCGGAAGTTCAATATTTGCTTCTGCGCGCATATGCACTAGCTCGGCTAAGCTCGCCGAAGGGGCGAGGCGCATGGCGAGAAGTGCGGCTCCCATCTCGCCGAAAAGCAGCGAGCCATGTTTCGCGTAACCGGCCGGCGACTTGCTTTCGAAGTTAGCGGTTGTCCGTTCGAGGAGCTTCGGCAGCGCAGGGCGAAAGTCTTCAGCGACACGGGTCGCGCCGATGCGATGCAAATAGTCTAGCGCCCAGATAACACCGGCCGCGCCATAGTAAAAACTGGGGTTGCCGTCTCCCACTCCATCGTCGCTAGGATGACCGGGCCATCGGGATGGAAATGAGCCATTGCGTCGGTAACAATTTCTTCGATCGTGGCTCGTGCAGCCAACTCACTCCAGATATCATCTGGTAAGCGCACGATGACGACCGAGAGCAATCATTACCTGAGCCCCCTTTAGTGCAGTCCATCCGCGCTCTTTGCGCGAGTAAAGGAAGGATCAAACAACTAACGCGCAGTATCCAGAAAAGTGATATGCCGCAAACCAGCCACGCCATTCGCCGCCATGGCAGGTATTGGCGCATCGCTGCGGCATCCCTCGACCGAGGATATGTCGGCTGTCAGAGATAGACCGGGCCTAACCTAAGCCGGTCCAGATCGCCGCGATCGACCCAAAGCGGCCATTCATTGAATTTCTTGAGCCGGCAATTGCTCGTTCTTTGACCTGGTGGCAGGATGCGCTCCTCAAAACAGGGGGCATACTTGATCAAAACGACATCTCGCTTTTGGTTGTCGCTACTATGGTTGCACTGGGAGGGCGCGGCGACGCTCAAACAGCGACCAAGATGACTCCGGACAGAAAGCCCGTCACAGTGAAGATGGATAGGGAATATTCGACGTGCATTAGTGAGGGTAAACGTATGGGGTACTCCGCCGACGCCGCTAAGAGATATTGCGACACCCGGCCCGGCTTAATTCGATAAGCGCTTTCAACCAATGAGGGGCAGTTGATGTTACCGCGATCAGTACTGATACTTGCGACCTTCGGCTGGATTTTCACACTTACACCCGCTGATGCGCAGAGTGGTGGGAAGCAGAAGACTTGTCGTCAAAATCGATGGAAGCTTGTGTGAAGCGACAGATGGCACTTCGGGATTCCGTTTCGGGCGTCGCCATTCAACGGGGTGATGCGGAGAGATTCTGCAACAGGCGGTCACAGCGCTGTTGATCTTAAAGCCGCTCGTGACTTTCGGCTGTGATTCAATGTCGGCTAATGGCCGATTGTGTTGAAAAGTCGAAAATTCCTCGTCAGCAAAATTCGCGCAGAAGCGAACTGATCGCCGACTTCGGCTGGCGATGTGGTCTCAGAGGCTGTGGGACTGCCGCCGACTGAATCCGCTCAATTCCAAGCGGTCCCCCATCGCCCAGAACGACGCTCGTCTGCACTTGTCGATACCCGGCATCGCGGAGAAGATCGATCAACCGTGTAATCCCCTTCTTTCCGTATCCCATGTCTTGATACTTCTGGTCGATCATGAATCGCCAAAGATAGGCGGACTTCCGTCCGATCAGTTGGCTTCCACATCACGAAGCCAACGGGCACCTCGTCTCCGTATACCGCTCTGAAGCTACTTTGGGGCTCGAAATGGGCTTGCGCTATTGAGAGTGCATTGGGGGCGACAAAACGTTTCTGCTTCTCTGTTATTTCCAAAGCACAAATCGTCCGGATGGTTGCAGCGGTGACCTCGCGCAGACTTATGACGGACATAGCGCAAGTAAAGCAGCGTAAGGAGCCTCAAAGCGAAAAGAGGCGCGAACAGCCAGCTCGTCTAGTCTGGCGGCGTCGAAAGGTACATCGACGAGCAACAAGGATCGGCTTCGCTGAGGTCAGCTTCGAGTCAATCGCGGCGATCTGGCCCGGCTTAGGTTAGGCCCGGTCTACCTCGGTCGTGGGATGCCGCAGCGATGGGCCATAAGGCGACATCATATTGTACGAAAGGCCGCCAACTGAGGCGGCCTCAGTCATTCCAGATGCGTTCTCCGCATTCGCATTCGAACAGGTGGATGAGGTTCCCGGTTTCCATGTTCAGGATCGCGCGAACTAGCATCAGCTGCTTGTCGCAGACACGACATCTCCGGTCCGAATTATTCTCTATTTCTGCGATCTTCTCTGCGCGGAGCAAATCCATATTGAAGTCCCCCTAAAAATAGGACCGATGCTACTCCATGAGCTCCGCAATTGGATCATACAGAGGTATACTTGCCGGTGCTTCGCCACCACAAGGGGCCCGATGGGAACAGCAGTCAATCAGGTTCTGCGAACCTAGACCGCGTCGTTCCGGGTTAAAACGCGAAGAACTCAGGTGAGCAAATCTGGTCCGCTCTGCCGCGATAAGCGGGGCTCCGTGAGACCCAGCGCGACTTCGCAGATGGGCCAGAAGCGGAAACTATTCGATCACCTCGTCGGCGCGGGCAAGCAGCGTCGTCGACAGCCGCAGGCCGAGGTGCTTTGCAGTTTTTTGGTTGACGATCAGCTCAAATTCGGTTGGTGCCTGAACCGGCAGCTCGGCTGGATTAGCGCCACGCAAAATCCGGTCAATGTAGACGGCAGCACCGACGTATATCTTGTTCATGTCGATGCCGTACGATATCAGGCCGCCTGCATCAACGAAGCCACGAAGCGGATATATTGCCGGAAGACCGCATTGCCCGATCAGGGCCGTTAGATGCCGTCGTTGAACCCAAGTAAAGGCGTCAGGCAAGAAAATCAGCCCGCTATTGGGCTTCTCTTTTAGAGAGTAAATTAAACTCTCGATGCTGGAACTGTCGCCGCGGGGCGCTTCCACGGACACAACCCCTGCTATGATCGCAGCCTCATCAATCGATTGGCGAAATGCAGCAGCATTATTTCCAGGTTCAGGATTGTATATAAGACCAACGTGTTGGATGTCTGGTGCAACCTCCTTCAGAAGGGAAACCCATTTGCCTCCGAGCGACGGCGCAAATGGCGTAAAGCCTGTCACATTGCGGCCCGGTCGGGGAAAGCTGTCGACGTAACGCCTCCCAACCGGATCGCTGACCATCGAAAAGACCGTCGGAAGAGTGGAGCCTTGAAGTTGAAGTGCCGCCATGGAGGTATTCGTTACAGCGTACAGTACATCCGGCTTCAGTGAGATTAGCTCGCGAGCATAACGATGCGCGAGATCGGTATCGCCGTCGTAAATGCGGTATTCAATCTTGAGATTTTGACCGAGCGTCCAACCCCGCTGCTTCAGAGTTTCTTCGAGAAGCCGTGGTGCTGGCCCTTCCAAGGTGAGCACACCGATCCGACGAACTGACCCGGCCTGCTGCGCACGCGCCACGAGCGGCCAAACGACGGTCGTACCACCCAAAAGCGTGATAAACTCGCGCCGCCTCATTCCCTCCTCCGACGTTCAGGACAGGGGACCAAGCGACTTAGCTTAGCATACTGGAAGGGCATCGTTTAGCCGGGCAGTCCGCTTCGGGTCAAAAGCGCCGTTTGACCAACGGCCCGGCGCTTCAGGCTTATCCCCCGACTCCGGACATGTCGCTGCAATGCTCTAACGGAAGCGACGGGCCACAAACGGACTCTTGCGTTGAAGTCGTCAACGGCCTCATTCAATCACGTCGTCGGCGCGGCCGAGCAATGAAGGCGGTACCGTGAGCCCGATGACCTTGGCAGTTTTGAGATTGATAACAAGCTCGAATTTCACAGGTTGCTCGATCGGCAAATCTGCCGGCTTCTCCCCGTTTAAGATTTTTTGCACATAGCCCACCAGACGTTTTGCCTCAATACTTCGGCTCGGACCATAGGACAGCAAGGCACCGCTATCTGCGAATTCCCGCCACGACGCAATCACAGGAAGACGACGCTCCTGGCCGTATTGCGCGATTTTAGCTGCAACAACGCCAGTCAAACGTGAAGAAATGACGAGCAAGGCATCAGCGCGGCTTGCTTCCACCCCCTTTAGCACGGTGTCGAGATCGGCGATCAAATTTAACGGGTAGGCGGTTAGCTCAAGGTCGAGTGATTCGGCGCCGCGCCGAGCAAAAGTCACTTCGTCATCGAAATGCTGGGGATTAAATATCACCCCAATCTTCCTGACGTTCGGGGCCACTTGCTTGAGCAATTCTATCCGCTTCGCTGCCATTTCATCAGTAAGAAACGTGATCCCGGTGAAGTTCTTACTTGGTCGAGCAAGAGACACGGCAATTCCCGACCGGATCGGGTTATCGCTAACGCCACCGACGATGGGTACGCTACCCTTACTTGCCTCAAACAGTGGCTTGATAACATCACCGCCAATGGCGAGCAGAAGAGTGGGCCTTTGCGCGACAAGTTCAGTGGCCAATTCCACAAGTCGATCCGGCAATCCGTTGGCATAGCGAAAGACGATTTCGACGTTGCGCCCATCGAGGATCCCGGCTTGCGCGAGTGCGTCCTTCAGCGACTGATCGACTGGTCCCAATGTTTCAGCATCGCCAAATACCAGCCACCCAATCCGAGGCAGCGATTTCTGCGCATGTGCGACAAGCGGCCATGTTGCCGCCGCGCCACCCAAAAAAGTGATGAAATCGCGCCGTCGCAAGAGGAATACCTCATCGATGTCTAAAGCCTAGCACCTTTGCGGGATGGCCGGGTGAGAGATGGCGAGCAATTCGCTTCCGACGCTGCGACCGAATGTCCGGATTGGGTCACAAGTAGCTGTCATGGTAAGCACAGCCCTACGTCCGGTTTACAGCCGATAGCCGACAAGCATCGAAATTGCAGTTCAACGGCGGGAGCCGGTCTCAGGCACCCACCCGTAAATTTCCCAAGTGTCGGCAATTTCGCTCGCTCTTAACTGGTGCGGATCGAGCGCCGCATCATGAAAACACCAAAGCCAAAGCAATGGGCCGACCAAGAGGTCCGACGATTAGTCAGGCTCGCCGGCAGGGATTTGGCACATCGAGGATAGCCGCCGAACTCGGCCGCCACGCCGGATCGGTGAGGCGTATGGCGCGAACGTTGGGACTGCTGTTGAAGAAGTCGGAGCGATCTTGAGCGCAGCGCGGCTGACCTACAACCTAAGCCTCGGCCGCCGCGAGCTGGCCTGAAATTCGCGCCGAGCTAGAGCTTAGATCGTTTGCAACAATATCACTCCGACCACGGTCACAAAGAAACCGACTGCCGTCACTGCGGCGAAGCACCGCTCTACGCTATCCATGAACGCGACCCCTGCCATAAAAATTCAGTTCAGCTCTTTTCGTGATGTACTGCTATTCCAACCGCCGACTCACTCGTACCCCGCGAGGAAGTTTGAGACAATCTTCCCCCCGGAACAGAACGCTCTGCAAAGAGTGAGAGGTGGCTTCCCTCGTCGAGGGGGACTTGAGCAACCGAAAGCGCTCATGCCGCCATACCGTGCGCCGATTGCGTGGTGTTCGCATCATCTCCGATCGCTGGGAGCGGGAAGGCAGATGCGCACGAGTGTTCGTGCAGCGCATCGTCGGCTAGAGTGCTCCCAACACTCGGCTTCGGCGAGCAGCTTCCAACTTCTATCGGGATGATGCGCGGCGGTCTGACGGCACAGCGATGCCATCGCGCGCAGGCGAGTCCCAGTATCCATCTCCTCCTCCCATTATTTTTGTTTTTTCCACCCTATTTTCTATTTTTGCGTCGGAGTCATTATAGTTATAGCTCAGAACCAATTTTACTTTTCGAAGCTCGATCGGCTTTCGCTGCGCTTTCAAATCGCGCGTCAATCAAAATGGGCGCAATCCAGTACGTTCTTTCGGGCTCAATGGTCCAAGCCCGCGGTCAATGCGGTCGTCGAGCATGCCGTATTTGGCACCGCAAAGGTCCGCCATGGCCGTAATTCTACGGAGATTGCGCACCTGTAATGTTTGGCGTCTACTTCCGATTGTTTTTATGACGATTAGCTTTTTGAGCGAGAGGTCATGAGCGTCAAAGCCATGATGGCAACTATTCTCCAAGACCAGATGACATCGCGCGGCATAAACTCCCTCTCGCGATCTGACTACGAGGAGATCGTAGAACAGTTGGTCGAACGGCTCAGAGAGCTGGAGCTTAACTTGGCCGCTCGCGAATTCGATGGCAGACAAGAGCCGAAGTAACTTCATAGCGAAGGCCAAGGCGCCCACTTGGTTGGTCAGCTACGGCGACTCAATGATCCCTCGCCACTATGAAATACGCATCTGCTCGCCCCTTAGCCGACCCCGAAATCGCCGCCCGCAAGCTGGTCGAGATCGCCAGCGGCATTCAACCCGTGCAGGACGGGCGCGTCTTCTTCGAGCTGATCAATGTGCCTTTCCTGAAACAGGGCGGCACGGGCGAACAATTCAGCGTCGCAGTTGCGTTGGCGCAGGAGCGCGGCTGGCTGGAGCTGCATGAGAGCGGCACGTATGTGCGGCTAACATGGCAAACAGCAGCACTGGGTTAAGTGAAGAGCCGCTGTCGCGGCTGTACTGCCAATCACCACGAAAGCGGGCCGCCCAGCGGATCGCCGATTTGGGCCTATTCACGCGCTTGGTTTGGGCCGCTCTACATGTCCGCTCACCGCTCAAAAGCGGCACAAGCAGCAGACATGATTGAAGTCGCCTACGGGCCCAGGCTGTGTGAAAAGACTCTGTTTGCTGTGATTCGCGGGATAAGATTCCCCGCGATTTGCAGGGCATCCGGTGAAGCGCTTTGTTGAAGGGTTGGATCGCGGCCAGAACACCCTGTTTCCGGCGTCGCTCGACGACTATGTGACTGAGGATAATCCGGTGCGAGCGGTCGATGTGTTCGTCGACAGTCTTGATCTCGACAAGCTCAGGTTCGACGGTGTGCAGCCACTCGACACCGGCCGTCCCAGCTATCACCCCAGCACTATGCTCAAACTCTACGTCTACGGCTATCTCAATCGGATTCCGTCGAGCCGGCGCCTGGAGCGGGAATGCCAGCGCAACATCGAGATGATCTGGTTGACGGGGCAGCTGGCGCCGGACTTCAAAACCATTGCGGACTTCCGCAAGGACAATGGCAAGGCCATTCGTGAGGTCTGTCGCGAATTCGTCGCGCTATGCCGCAAGCTCGATCTGTTCAGTGCAACGAGCGTTGCCATTGATGGATCAAAGTTCAAAGCGGTCAATGCACGGGACAAGAACTTTACCGGAGGCCAAGATGAAGAGGCGCCTTGAGCGGATCGATGAGAGCATCGCCCGCTACCTCTCACAGCTCGAAACCGCCGATCGCCATGGCGATGCGGTGCCGGAGGCGAAGGTTGAGCGGTTGAAAGGCAAGATCGAAAAGCTCAAGGAGGAGATCGTTCGGCTCAACGCGATCAACGAGGAGATGATGAAGAGCGAGGACAAGCAGATCTCGCTCTCCGATCCTGACGCCCGCTCGATGGCCACAAGTGGCAAGGACACCGGCATTGTCGGCTACAACGTGCAGATTGCAGTTGATACGGAGCATCATCTCATTGTGGCTCACGAGGTGACCAACGTGGGCAGCGATCGGCACCAGCTCGCGAACATGGCCAGGCAGGCGCGTGACGAGATGGTTGTCGAGACGATCGATGCCGTTGCTGATCGCGGCTACTACGACGGCGAAGAGATCCGTGCCTGCGAGGAGACAGGCATCACGGTCACATTGCCAAAACCGCTGACCTCAGGAGCGAAGGGCGCAGGCCGTTTTGGCAAGCAGGACTTCATCTATGTTGCGGCCGAGGACATCTATCGCTGCCCTGCCGGCGAGCGGTTGACGTACCGCTTCACCGGTCAAGAGGACGGCAAGATGCTGCGCCGTTACTGGACGACCGCTTGCCAAAGCTGCTCGCTCAAAGCTCAGTGTACGACTGGCCCCGAGCGACGTATCGCGCGGTGGGAGCACGAGGCTGTGCTGGAGAGGGTTCAGCAGCGGCTTGACCAAGACCCCAACAAGATGACTTTGCTCCGTCAAACGGCCGAGCACCCGTTCGGGATTATAAAGGCCTGGATGGGGGCAACGCACTTCCTGATGCGAAGACAGCACAAGGGTGCGACCGAGATGGCGCTCAATGTGCTCGCCTACAATCTAAAACGTGTAATAGCCATTCTGGGCTGCCGAACACTACTGGAAGCGATGCAGACGTAAAGGAGTTTGCACTGGAGCCAACTCCAGACCCGAAGCCTGGTCCCGGGCCTCTCGACCTGTCAGTCGACAAAGGGGTTATCACACAGTCTGGGCCATAGCCGGAAGTGCCACCCTATTCGATCACGTCGTCGGCGCGAGCAAGTAGTGTAGGTGGGACCGTGAGACCCAGCTCTTTGGCCGCCTTAAGATTGATCACCAACTCGTATTTGGTTGGCTGCTCAACCG
>Ga0214542_1012004_pt1 | contig 11494 bp, 6 predicted proteins | sample CNSS1metaG_FD_160096 | JGI IMG/M metagenome (GOLD analysis project Ga0214542, IMG submission 160096) | Root nodule microbial communities from cowpea collected in UCLA plant growth center, Los Angeles, California, USA - CNSS1 | ecosystem: Host-associated > Plants > Roots > Nodule | place: USA...
TGTTATTCACTTATTCCCAGCTGCAGTGCACTGTTTAAGTGTTTGAATTTATTTCAGCTTTGGGTCGAACACAGTCACACTTGCACTGCACCATTTGTATGAAGATGATGATATCATTAGAGGATTAAACAGATATTTGAATCTATGATTTACGGTATTTGTATGAATTTATTTATTTTAAATACTTTTAAGCTATATAATTTTATGGACCGATTTGAATTAAGATATTATTTATATAAAATTTTTTTTCATGTAAAGTAAACTCTTTCGAGTTTACGATTCGAGTTTACGATTCGAGTTTACGATTCGAGTTTACGATTCGAGTTTACTGGACTCTCACGAGTTTTAGTAAACTCTCGAGTTTGACAACCTTGCTTATGATAGTTGTGTAAGATTTATAACAACACTAAATAACAGATTAAGGCATTGAATTTATATTAATATTTTTTTTTAAATGTCAAAGAAGAAACAATAAAAAATTATGCAATCACAACCATACAATTAAAAGTGGTCAGTTCCTGAGCTTCCTCACAGTAAAAGCACAGACAATGTGTTTAATGTTTCTTATCTTAATTGGAATCAATACTTTTGCAGTTTCAAAACCATACAATTAGCATATTAAAGAAAACTAAATAAAATTGATCAATTTTATATCACATGTCCAGAAAAACATGGTAAAAGTTTTATCATCTTAACTAATTTCACTAAAAAATATCTTCACTAAGCTTCCCCATAATATTTGGCATGCTATCATTTCATTTTGTTATCCACAGACATGAATTGAATGTCATCACTAACTAGCTCTGGAGAATCTTTTTACCAACATTTTGCTCCTAAAACTCAAGCAAATAGTTCGCAATGGTTTCTATTAAGTATCTCAAATATTGTTTGTAGTTTAAACATAGTCCAAATGATATTAGTTGTGAGGGAAAGATTAGTTAAGTTTATGGTAGAAATTAGTCATGCATAAGCAACATAAGCAACATCAGTTAAAAGCAACATAAGCAAAATGTATGAACACATGCATGATCAATATTAACTGAAAAGAAAACCATCAGTGAAAATAGTCCCTACAAAACCAAAGAAGGAGGAACAATTTTTTAGCACAGCCAATGTAATCATTCAAAATGATAATCACAGGAGACTCAAATCTCTCCAACTTCCCATCAATTCCTACAGTTTTAAACCTAAAAAATGCTACAACTTAAAAGCATTTAATGTTATTTATTACATGTTGGGTGGAGAATTATCCATCCAAACCTCTAAATAAATTTAATGTGCATTTTGACTTGTCAGCTTTTTAGTATTTTCCCATTTCTTAGAATTTTCACCCAACATTGTACAACAATAAACCAAATACTTTAGATCATATTAAGCAACTAGTTTTAAAAGCATTTAGATTATTACCAGGCCTCTTCAATTCTTGGTCCCACTTCACTTTGAGTGGTGACGATGTTTGGGTGAGTGAGAAGAAGAAACTTTCAATTCGCGGACAGGAAAATAGTTTTCAATGTATTTGACGGAGGAGATATAAAAGTGACGAGGTTGTGGATGAGAAGAAGCTTCGTAGACTTTCAAAAACATTAAAAAAATAAAAAATAAAATATTAGGGATAATAAAAGTTTAACAAAACATACCGGCATGCGAAGGGTCCAAATCGGTACAGGCTTCATCTAAAAATGCTTTGAGCTTCACCATGGCATCCCTTTTAGTATCTATGGAGGCCAACCTTTTCATTACTTCTGAATCCAAAAGTGAAGCTTCAATGTCCTTTCTCCACTGCTCCAACTCCCCTGAAAGCAGAAGGCTCCCTTCGCTGGAACCGGAACTATTCATACTCGCAATCCTAACTCGCCATATACTGTTCACGGCACGGCGGTAGAGAGGATTGTGGTGGTGGGGATTTAATTTCAGATACTTGGTCGTGCATTCCACCGCCACGGCACAGTAGGCGGCAGTCATGGTAGCGGTGACCGGAGAGGCTTCGCAGCGAAAGAGTTCCTCAAGGAACTCGAGGGTTTCGAGAAGCGATTCGGTGATGGAGTGAGTGGAGAGGTGGTATTGAAGAGTTTTGAGAAGAATGGTCTTCCTGGGGTGGGAATCAAGGTCAGAAACTCCGGCGATTCGAAGCACATTTTTTAGCATGTTACGGTTAGTCTCTGTGTCTGGGACGTTCTGAGGAATGAATTCAAAGGCCGAGGGCACAAAATCATCCTTTGGCTCCATCTGCTTCCACTTCCCTCACTACTTCCAATCTTTTTCTTATTTAACCCTAACTCTCTTTTCTTTACTTTTCACCTAACCATCCGCTTCGACTTCCCACACTAATTTAATTTGTTTTATGTTATAAAATAATATATATCATGTAAAATAAAAATTAATATATATGGATCATTATTATAGTCAATGTTTTTCAAAATTTAATATTTTTGAAGTATATAGTATTTAATTAGTCAAATATATTATGAATAAAAGTATTCATTTTATTTTAGAAAAAAAAATTAAGTTATTGTAAAAAAGTAAATGTTAATTTAATTTAATAAGTTGTTATTATATGTTAATTTAATAATAATAATAATATATATCATAGAAAAGTAAAGTTAATCTTAGAAAAAAATTCACATAAAATATATTAATTTAAATTTGAAAAAAAAAAACTATCTACATTTGTTATAAAACTAGCATTTATACTCGTGCAATGCACGAGTTACGGAATTTTAAAAGTTTAAAATTAGTATATATCTATTAAATTAATTAAAAAATTATAAAAAATAATTAAATTTAATATAAATATTTTATTTTATAAAATTAAATAATATTTTTTAATTAATTTTATAAAAAATATATTTGAATTATTTTATATTTTTTTAATAAAATGTATTGTATGTAATTATTTTAAATAATATATTAATATTGAATTAATTAAAATTTAGAATTAAACTTAATTTTAAATAATTTATTGAGTAGACAATATCATTAAATATTATATTTTATAACATATTATTATATATTATTATATAGTTATAATCATCAATTTTTTTTAATTTTTGAATTTATATATTTTTTATGAGAAATATTAAATATGTTTATTAAGAAAATACTTTTTGTATATATATTTTTTATTGTTTTTTACCATTTCAAATTTAAATTTAAACTTTATTATATATATTATGAGAAATTTCTCATAATTTAAAATCAGAGAAAACATTTTAATTTTCAATGAATTATTTTTGAAATTTATTCTGAAAAGAATGAATATATTACATAATATTACCTATTATCTAATGTTTGAAAAATAGACTATGAGATGTAGAGATCATCTTTCAAGGATATTAAATGAAAAAAAAATTCAATATAAATTCAATATAATGTAAAATTATATAAAATTATAAAATGATAATATTATATTAATTTTATATAAATTTAAATTTAATTATAAATTAATATAAATTTGAGAATATAAGCAGATTAATTAATATAAGATCAATTGATTTCAAAAACATTAATAAAAGAAAATTTTGTGTTCCAATGCAATATCTTTAAACTGTTCTTTTAGTTTTATTAATTCTAATTAATAATTAATATTATTGAACAATAATAAAAGATTAAATATTAATGATTAATGATAAATAAACAATCGATAACATTTTAAAAAAACAACATGATATAAAATTTGTATATTTTATATATATTTAAAATTGATAAATGACACTTTTTGAAATTCCTTATACCCTAATTATATGTTAATTTAGTTTTAAAAAATACTCCCATAAATAAGTTTTGCATCATCTATTAAGAGAATAATATTAAAAAATAATGTAATCTAAATAAATATTAAGAATATATATATATATATAATAATAATAATAATAAATTAGATATTCTTTGATATTCGAAAGAATGCATATGGAAAGGAAATTAATGTTGAAACCTTCTATTTCCAAAGGATATTAATTGAAAAAATATTTGATTTTAAATGCAATATTCCTACATTATCATTTTTGTTTTATTAATATTCATAAATGTCATATAAAAATAATAAAATTTAAACTTTAAAATTATAAATGGAAAAAAAATTAAATTGAAATATATTGAATATTAGATTAAGATCTTATCAAAATTTTCATAATAGTCTAAATTTTGTTTTTTTTACTACCGGAGTCAAACATACCAAATATCATGTACAAAAAATATGTTTTTAAAATACGACAACACTTTACAATACAATATAACACTATTTTAAAAATCCTGAATGCATTATAACACTATTTTAGAAATCCTGAAATGAAGTATCGTATATAAGGTTTTTGTGATAGAATGAAGAATATTTAATGAGCCTGTTACCGAATTAATGTAATGCACATTATTTATCTTTTTAAAATTGATTAATCTAAAAATTAAAATTTAAAATAAAGATTTAAAATAATCTTCCAAATTTGATTTATGTTTGACATTGCATTGAGTACCACAAATTATAATTGTTGTTGCTCATAATAAATAGAGTTATAGTTAAAAATGAATAAGTGTTGGAAGAGGCCAATTTTCTTCATTTATATGAATTTGCCTTATTGTATGTTGACAATGCATTGAGATAGAAAAATATTAAATTGTTTTTTGTTCATAATTAATGTTCTTTGAAGTCCGATGCAAAATTATTGGAAGACGAAAAGTTGTTGATATTTGATAACAAAAATGTTAGAAGACAAAAAGAATATGAGAAGTTTTTCATTGGTAGTGTGACCAACATTTTTTCATTTATTCTCTATATTGTTGACATTTATATTGGAAGACGTAATTGTTGATTTTTTGAAACTTATTTAAGAAGCTACATTGAAAATTAAGAAAAAATAATTTTGTATGAATTAACAATTGTTAGAAATTAAAGGTTGAAAATTTTCCAAAACTCCGATTCTTGATATATTAAGAAAATAAAACATTTTTACAAATTAACTATTGTTGCTAACAAACTAAGAGACTTTACACGTAAAAGCTCTCCATATTTAACAATTAAAGGAATATTGAAAATCTAGGTAAACAATGATGACATTTCATAGCTCATGAATCTTCAAACTTTAAAGTTACAAATATTAAAACTCAAAATTAAAATTGTAAAATAACTTGGAAAAATTGTACTTTTCTTATCAATAAAGCTATCTTCGTTATGAAGTTTTCTTTCATCTTTGATTCTATGACATGTTGATATGGTATTAGAAGAACAATTATTTTCTTCTGCTGCTTGTTTAAATATTTCTCCCATTATTTGGTCATTTAGATAGTATAAACTTTTTTCAAGAAGATAGGTAGATTTTTTAAAACATTTTCCATTTAAAATTATAATACAATAAATTCAAATATAACATTGCATTGAGACATACAAAAAAAAATCATTTGTTTCTTTGTAATTAATGCTAATTAATGACAAAATCGTGCTGGAAGAGACAAAAGTCTATCTTGAAAGTAGTGTTGAAAGAAACTGTGTTGAAAGAAACTGAAAAATTATTTTTATTCTTCTCAACATCTTTTAATTTTTGGAGGATGAAAAATAAATTTTGAAAAGTATAAAAAACTTCTCTAGTAACCTAGGTATAAAAATTAAAAGTCTTAATTTTTAATTTGGTAAATGAATGTATTTAAGTAAGTAATTTTATTTGTATATATTATTATTATAATTAATTAATTAATAAGAAATTATTAATTTATCAAATTAAAAAAATGTGTAATATGTAATAATTATTCTTAAATCAAAAATTATAAAATACCTAATTTTGTTTATAGAAAGAAGAAACTATTAATATTTATATAAAAATATTTGTTAGTTACAAACTAGACCATTATGTATTTCTTTTTATTTTAAATTATAAATCTTTTTTTCTAATATGAAAATTTTAAAATGCGTGTTATGAATTTAACCTATTAAACTTTAATAAATATTTATTGAGGCATGAGCTTTTATATTTTAAGTTTGTTTGTTGAAAAATTTAGAAATTTTGAATTCTACCTGGTTTGCATTTATTTTAAAAATAAATTATAGTTTATAATTTTCATTTATTTAACTATTATAATTCTCAAATAGTAAATATTAATATTATTTTATCAAATAATACTAAAATTATATTTGAAAGTATTCATTCTCAAGGTCGCAAAACATTTAAGTAAATATCATGTTAATATCTTTAAAATCCACACTAAATCCTAATTAATTTATTTCATTACAAATTTTAATTTAATTTATTCTAAAAAAAATTAGTTACCTTCTCCAAGAAACTATGAAATTTTTAAAAATAAATGGTTACATTCTTGAAGAAACTTTGTAAAGGTTCCTAAAATATTATCTTATGATACTTACTACTTCAAAGGTTCCTAAAATGTCATCTTATGATACTTACTACTTCAAAATATTAATTATGAAGATCACCAAATATATTCTTTTTTTTTTTGGACATGAAACTTCCTCGATACATTAAATGAATGTTGTATCTTCCAATGCAAACCTTCTCCCAACATTCCATTCCCAACCTTTGTCAAACATAAATTGTCTCCCCAAAGACTAAATTTTTCACATTAATTGTGTGTTCTTATTACCTCTGTCAAACATAAATGTTCCCCCAAGATTAAATTTTCCCACCTAGGTCTGTGTGCTATCTTGTTCTTAGCAATTGCGTAAATGTCTAGAGCACAATTTTACATCTTCAACAAACACCTTTTGGCTCCCTCATTCTTCTTAGACACCCACCATATTCATCTTTCCAAAAAAACATTGTAGGTGTGGTTTTTGAGGAAGAAAAATTGGAAAAAAAGACAAAAAAAAATAGAATGAAGTTTTAAAAATGAAATATTATTACTAATTGTTATCAATATATTACAGTCATTCGATATTATATATTAAATAATTCCATATGATAAAATAATTAAATATAAAAAATATATCTTGATAATGTTCAAAAATACAACTATGAAGATTGAAGATTGTTACTGCACTCTGTTAATTAAAGAAAAAAAAATGAAAAGATTGTCAATGAACTCTGTTAATAACAAAATAAGAGATTTTTGAAAGATATTTATTGATCAAACAGGATTAAAAAAATTAAAGTAATCTCGCAGATAACTATTGATTCGACATGTTTCACCTTTTTCTATTTTTCAATGAGTTCATCGAACATCGAACCATTTCACAAAAAATCTTCATGGATGTCCTTACCTCAATCAATTAATGAATTTGACAAAAAAAAACTTGATCTAACAGTTAAATATTACAAAGAAAATGAGTTAGATATTACATATGGTAAAAGAAGAAAAGATAAGACAAAAGAAGAAAAACATTGACCTTTTTTGGCGTTCTTCAATTAATTAATGAATCTCAAAGAAAAACCTTGCTATGACATACAAATACTACAAATAAAAGTAGTTAAATATGGTAGAAGAACAAAAAATCAAAGTGAAAAGGAGAACTTGTTACCTTTTTGGTGTTTTTTACCGTGTTCATGAATCTCGCAAGAAAACACCAATCCAATAGAGAAAAACTACAAAGAAAAGTGTTTAAATATAGTAGAAGAACAAAAAATCACAGAGAAGCGAAAAAGTTCTTACATTTTTTGTGTTCATGAATCTTAGAGCAAAACATCTATGTAACAAAGTAATACTACAAAGTAAGAAAAATAGTTGAATATGGTAGAAAAACAAAAAATCGCAGAAAAAAAAAATTGTTACTTTTTTGTGTTCTTCACCCTGTTCATGAATATGAGACCAAAATATCCATCCAACAAAAAAAAACACAACAAATAAGAAAAGTAGTTAAATATGATAGAAGAACAAAAAATCACAAAGAAAAAAAAAAGTTGTTACCTTTTTGGTGTTCTCCACGATATTCATAAATTTGAGAGCAAAATATTCATCCAACATAGAAATACTTCAAAGAAAAGTAATTAAATATGGTAGAATAAAAAAAATCACAAAGAAGCAGAAACATATCCATCCAACAGAGAACTACTACGAAAAAAAGTAGTTAAATACGGTAGAAGAAAAAAATTGCAAAGAAGAAAAAAATTGTATCTTTTTGGTGTTCTTCATGGTGTTCATGCATATGAGAGCAAAACATTCATCAAATAAAGAAATACAACAAAAAAATAAGTAGTTAAATATGGTAGACGAAAAAAAAATCGCAGAGAAGAAAAATAGTTGTTACCTTTTTGGTGTTCTTGACAGTGCTCATAATTATGAGATGTGCAACGCACAGGTAGACAAATCGTTGATATTTTTTTGGTGTTCTTCATGGTATTCATGAATCTTAGAGCAAAACATCGATCCAACACAGAAATACAACAAAAAATAGTAGATCTGAGAGTAAAACATTCACATTCATCAAACAGATAAATATAACAAATAAAAGAAGTTAGATATGATAAAGAACGAAAAATTGCAGAAAAGTTGTTACTTTTTTGTGTTCTTCACGGTGCTCATGAATCTCAAAGCAAAAACATCAATACAAAATAAAAATAAAAGAAATACAAAGTAGATCTGAGAGCAAAACATTCATCCAACAAAAAAATACAACAAAAAAGAGTAGTTAAATATGGGAGAAGAATGAAAAATTGCATAAAAGTTGTTACTTTTTTTGTGTTCTTCATGATGCTCATGATTTTGAGAGCAAAACATCAATGCAACACAAAAAGTTGTTACCTTTTCGGTGTTCTTCACGGTGCTCATGAATCTCAGAGCAAAACATCGATCTAACACAGAAATACAACAACAATAAAGTATATCTGAAAGCAAAATATCAATATGACAAAGAAAATGAGTTAAATATGGTAGAAGAATGGAAAATCGTAAAAAAGTTGTTACCTTTTTTGTGTTCGTCACGGTGTTTATGAATCTCAGAGCAAAACATCAATCCAAAACAAAAATAAAAGAAATACAAAGTAGATCTAAGAACAAAACATCCCTCTAGTAGAGAAATACAACAAAAAAGATTAGTTAACTATGGTAGAAAAATGAAAAATCGCATAAAAGTTGTTACATTTTTTGTGTTCTTCATGTTGCTCATGATTCTGAGAGCAAAACATCAATGCAACACAAAAATAAAACAAATACAAAGTATATCTAAAAGCAAAATTGAGATCAAAACTCGAGATCCAGCAATAAAGAACCAAAAAGAGTAACTTTTTAGTAGATCTGAATGTTTGAGTCAGAAAGACATATGAAGTCTCGTACAACAAATACAAAGTATATCTAAGAGCAAAATCGAGATCAAAACTCGAGCTCCAGTAGAAAAGAACCAAAAAGATTATTTTTTGAGTAGATCTGAATGTTTGAGTCAGAAAGACAGAGATGAAGTCTCGTAAATAAGGTGAGGACATATGTAAAATGAGAAAGATGGTGTTCTGTGTGAGTGAAAAAGAGAAATATGAAGCTAAAGATTTGGTGTTCGCCATGGTGTGGTGTGTGGGTGATCCAGAGACAAATGAAGAAGTTGAGAGGTTCAAGAAATAGAGAGAATAAACTCTAAAGAGGTTTGAGAAAGAGAGAGAAGACGATGAAAAGGTTTGAGGAAGATAGAGAAGAAAATGAAGGGTTTGAGAAAGAGAGAAGTTTGAAATAGATAATAGTGTGTGGGATACAGAGAGATGAAAATGTTTGTTTTTTATTTATTTTTTAAATCTTCAAGATTCGGAGAAGATGACACATAAACGTATTTTTCTGTTGTAGAAAGACAAATTTGAATTCAAATATTTCAGAAAGATTAAAATATTGAAAACTTTGTCATTTGTTAGTTCACATTTGTATAATAGATTAGATTAGATTTCTTAACAAAATCATATATATATATATATATATATATATATATATATATATATATATGTATAGGTAAAAATATATACTTGATTACTATTTTCGTCAATTTTGTCAATTTAGTCATAATTTTTTTTTCAATCTGATCATAATTTTTGTCAATTTTGTTTAATTTGATTTTTTTGCTAACATCATATAAATCATTAATGGGATAGTAATAGTCATATATCATTTCGTGATTTTTTTACTTTTATTATTTATTATTTATTATTTATTTTCAAATTTTTAAAAAAATGTTCACATGTCCATTCGCCGTGTGAGAGTCACTGTTTTATATTAAATTTATTTTTTATATTTATTATTTTTGTTTAATTTAATCTTAATTTTATTTAAAATTAAATAAATTTATGTTCTCAAAATTAAAATTAAAATTATTTTTTATATCAAAGTTTTAATAATTTTTTTATTGAAATTCATTTTTTTATTATATTTTTGTTTAAGATTATAATTAGTTTAAAATTAGAAAAAATGATAAAAATAAAAATTAACAACGTTAATATAAAATCTTAAATGTTACATAATTGTATATTTTGAATATAATAAAACTATTTATAATTAAATATTATTCTTTTATCTTTTAGCTATATTTTAAACAAATTTATTGAAATTTAAAATTTAAAGATTTTTTTTCCGTATAGTTTATTTCATAATTTCTCAACATAACATTTTAAAAAATGTAAAATATTAATCTTTAGGTGTGCTAAATTTAAAGTTGATTAAATATTAAGAAAGTACTTCCACAAAGAAACTTTCCCATATAGTTTATTTCATAATTTCTCCACGTAACATTTTAAAATATAAAATATTAATTCTTAGATATGCTAAATTTTAAAGTTGATTTAATATTAAGAAAGTGCTTGTGCAACACTTTAAATACACATATGATATGAAGAGTCTTTACTTAGAATTAAAGTTACATAACTTTATAAATTATTAGCAAACAAATAAGCGCGACAACGCCTTAAGAGAGAAAGATGTGAGATTAGGATAAATATAAAATGAGGGACCGAATACTGCTAAGAAAATAAATAAGAGAGACAGATAAGGCATTAAGATAAATATAAGGGTTAAATATATTTTTTGTTTTTTAATTCAGCGAATTTTGGAATTAGTTCATTCTAAAACTTTGGACCAATTTAGTCTTCATATTTTGAAATACATGGATTTAGTCATTTTAATCAAATTTTGTTAGGTTTATTTGATATTTCGTACGTATTTCAATATTGTATTTGAGTTGTTTATTAGTGTTAATATAAAACTAACTCTAATTCTAAATTAAAAATATTTAATAAAAATATGCATTTTAATAAGATTATACAACTTAAATTTTGTCTCAATTTGGAGAAGAACAAAAATGCTAAATTTTAAAAAAAAAAATATTTAGACAAATAACGAATATTAGAACCAAATTGAATATTAAAAATTGACCTTGACATGTGACATGATATTGGCTTGACACGTAGAATTTTTTTGTTAATTAAAAAATAAATAAAAAATCACAAAATGACACATGACATGACATGTAGAGATGGCAAATAAACCCGTCCCCGTGGGTATTGCCCGAACCCGTCCCCGTTTTGACGGGGAATCCCCGCATTGACTGGGTATGGGTACGGGTATGGGGAATCCCCGACTTTTTCAGTTGGGT
>Ga0214542_1012007_pt1 | contig 11492 bp, 5 predicted proteins | sample CNSS1metaG_FD_160096 | JGI IMG/M metagenome (GOLD analysis project Ga0214542, IMG submission 160096) | Root nodule microbial communities from cowpea collected in UCLA plant growth center, Los Angeles, California, USA - CNSS1 | ecosystem: Host-associated > Plants > Roots > Nodule | place: USA...
TATATATATATATATATTAAAATATGATAACATTCTAATTTTAAATTTTTATAACTGAAAATATTTATGAAAAAAATTTACAATATACTTTTCCTATTTGACGAATATAAAGAAAAAATCTAAGACTGATATTTATTGAAAAATATACTTTTAATATTGGTGATGCATTGTTGGTCATATATTTTAGGTTTAATTATGCTTTTGGTCCCCATTTTCGACTCCAAATCTCAAATTGGTACCTGTATTTTACAAAATCTCAACATGGTCCCCTTTTTAGTTTAAAAGTCTCACTTTTGCCCTTTCCGTTAAGTCTGGGTTGACGGCGTTTGGTGAACAGTGACATGACAAGGTTGACCAGTTATTGAACAGTGACTTGGCAGGAAAACAGTGACGTGGAATGGGCAGGTGTAATTAAATTAGGTTTAGGGTAATTTAAAATGTTAAATTAGGGTTTAGGGTTTTTATAATTTAAGGTGGGATAATTATTTTTCAAAAAAATCAGAATTGTGAAATTAGGTTTAGGGTTTTTAAAAAAGAAAGCTCGGGAGAATTTGGGGAAACTGTGGTGGAAGCTGTGGAGTGTGATCCGTCTCGTTCTCCATCGTCATCACGCGTGCAATCTGAGGTTATTGACTTGATATCAGCGTGAATTTGAATGATTAAATGCAAAGATTGGGATTGCGCGCATACAATACACATGCTAATCAAATTCAAACGTGTGTTGTTTTAAATCCTCGTTTTTGTTTTGGTTCAGGTTTTCATTAATATACCATGGTGGTACCTGGCAGTGAATAGGATGATAAGCCATTTTCTTACTGTAAGGACTAAGAGTAAATTTGTCTTTGCCGGACCTTCTAAATCAACGGAAATCCTTTTGAGGTGAGGACATAAAGTTTCAAATTTTGCTTTATCTTTGTTATTTTTTGGTTTGGTTTATGGTTTTGATGTGTCTGTCTCTTTGCACTTTCAGATACATAGCTCCAGAGCAGCTTCCGGTGAAGTACGGTGGATTAAGTAAAGATGGGAAGTTTGCAAATACCGATGTTGTCACAGAAATCACAGTGAGGCAGGCATCAAAGCATACCGTGGAGTTTCCAGTTACTGAGGTTGGTTTCCCATTGCTTTTTTTCGGACAGGTTTTTAAGAATTAATACATATTCCCATTGCTTCAATCTTCACATTGCCACCAACCTTTTCTTCATTATTCAAATACCCACAACATTTTTCTTCAATCACAACCGTGCATTGCAAAAATTGACACTGCTCTTCTGCTTTCCTCCAAGATCTGAACTTGAACAGGACCCACAAGACACACAACTCGCTGGATTCATCACAGAAGAAGGGAGAAGATGACAACAAAATTAGGGATTCTACATTTTCTAATGTTGGTGGCTTAAATAAATAAAGATTTCCACACCATTCCACCTGTAATTGGCACGTTTCAGTAACAGAAATCCACCTCAGCAACCACAAACGCCGTTTGCCCAGATTTAACGGAAAGGGCAAAAGTGAGACTTTTAAACTAAAAAGGGAACCATTTTGAGATTTCGAAAAATACAGATACTAATTTGAGATTTGGAGTCGAAAATGGGAACCAAAAGCATAATTAAACCTATATTTTACATCAATATTTTAAATTGTGTATTTAATATTTAAATTAAAATAAAAGATTTGACCAATGAGAAACATGAACAAGACATATGTAAAGGTGGTTAAGACCGTGCACGTGTCATCGGCAAATGACTAAATTTGCGATGCCTTATATTTGTCTCTGAACAAAGTGAAGAATTTTCACTTCCTTCTTGGCTTCTTCTGTGTCTTCTCATCTCAGTGGGGTATGTCTTGTCTCTAACAAGATCTTTCATTGTTGTTGCAAGTTCTTTCGTTGTTCTTGCAACATTTTTTCACTCACATGCTTGTTTTTCCTCTGGATTTTCAGTTTTTCTCATGATTTCTGATGGAAAGTTAGGGTTCGTGTCTTCGAATGTTTTTCCATTTATTTTCAGTAACATACTAGACACACTTTAGTTTTAATTTCATCTTGATCGATTGTCGCTGGGGGTGGCTTATTCGCCAAGTGATTCTGTAGGTATGACTCGACTACCAGTGTTTGTGTATGAGAGAGAGAGAGAGAGAGATTAATTGGATACTTGTTTTTATTGCTTTTGTTTCATTGAGTTGTCGAGTAAAACAGAAAGTACTGAAAGGAAACATAATCCTTAAGCCCTATGTGCTTTTCCTATAACTGATGTGTTAATAATTACACTTAGTTTGATTTCAATGAACTTGCATGGCAGTTCAGGCATATTTGTGGTTATGAAATTATGTGATTGTTCCAGTCAGTTTTTCTAAACATTGCTTCATCCATTGTGCATTATATTTTAGCTGAAGTAATTAAGATGTTTACATTTCATGTATGTAAATTTTCAGGAATTTGTTGAGTTTGTAATTCAAACTGTTATCTGGGTTAAAATATGAGCGGACGGTCAAGTCGCACAATTTATGTTGGCAATCTTCCTGGTGACATTCGCTTGAGAGAAGTTGAGGATCTTTTTTATAAGGTATGTTTCTTGATGAAATTGAGTTACATTTCTGAAAATAATTGTGTTATTAGTTTTATTCTCATGTTTGAATACACAGTTACACACGAGAAGAAAACAAGTAGATCTTCAAAAATGGGAATTCGGAATGTGGATTTTCTGGTATCTGCAGTACCAAATCAACTTATCTATGGCAACTAGAAAATCTGTTTAGAGTTGCAAATAAATACAAACCTATATAATTACAAATAACAAATATGTACTCTTTAAATAAATAAAAAATCTAAACTCTAGGTTACCATAATTCTTATTATTTGAGAAAATTACAATGGCACCACTTGAGTTTTTCTTAAATGATACTTATACTTCTAGTTTCTTTCACCATTACAGTGGTCTTCCTTATCAGGAGGGTGTAGTTGTAATGTTTTTAAAACTTACGGGGGTTCTGGTGTAATTAAAAGGTTGACATCTAATGTTCTTAAACAAACGGAATGTTTATGGAGAATTTTGTAGAAATTGGGGTGTTAATATAATTTGATAAAACCTCTTGGGGGGTACGTGTAATTTATACTTATTCTTTTGTTAGCATTTGGGCATGTTATGGTTTGATTAGCAGTATAATTGTTAGCAGTATAATCCATACTGTTCTGTCAATTATCGTGCACTATTTTACCTATTCATATACTTTCTTAGTAATGCCACCCCCACAATATTCCTTTCGAAATCTAGTTGTAGGCAAAGAGATCCAAAATTATATTTCACTAATTTCTTTCTTCACTGTCTAATTGCAGTATGGTCCTATTGTTGACATTGATTTGAAGATCCCTCCAAGACCACCGGGCTATGCTTTTGTAGAGGTCTGTATATATTGTTTTAGGTGGCAAAGGAGTATTGATCTCATGTTTATTCAGATCCCTCATTATGTTTATGGATTGAATATTTAAATGCAGTTTGAGGATGCTCGTGATGCTGAAGATGCAATTCAATATCGAGATGGTTACAATTTTGATGGTTTTCGGTTGCGAGTTAGTACGCTCTCCTTTTATTCACTAGTGTATTTTTCTCTGGGGGACACACTATCTAATGTTCTTATGATCTTCTGGTCACTCTTTGTTTCTGTAGGTTGAACTTGCACATGGTGGACGGGGACATTCATCATCAGTAGACCGCTATAGTAACTACAGTGGTAGCAGTGGTAGTCGTGGAGTTTCTTGGCGTTCTGACTATCGTGGTATGTATTGTTTTCTGATATAATGATGGGTTTTGTTAAGCTTGATATCTGTGTGGAGTAGTCTGTTCTATCCTTTCATTTTTACTTTCTATTTGCTCATGAAAATAGGATGTTTTTGCTTGACGTTTTTTTTCTGTTTGTAGTTCTGGTCACTGGATTACCTCCATCTGCTTCGTGGCAAGACCTGAAAGTATGATTTGGTTCATATTTTTTGCATGCTGCTTATTGATGACTTTTTACATTGAACTCATTGTATTAGTTTTAAATTAATGAACCATATTTGCTTACTTTGAGTTTTGATGATTAGGATCACATGCGTAAAGCTGGTGATGTGTGTTTTTCGCAAGTCTTCCGTGAGCGTGGAGGTAAGTAGATTAAGGTCTAGTTTGGAATGTTTGTTCTATTGCAAAATGAGTAATACTGTGGGGGTGCTTGAGCGCATAGGCTATTGTGCTGTCAGGGGGAACTTTTCTTTCTTCATATTTCTCAATGTCTTGTTAAATCTATAAGCAAGAGTTGGGATACTTTACTTTCTAAAGTACGGGGACGGTTTCTTCACTATTATTATGATGTAGGGTCATTAAGAGCCAAGGTTTATATCACAAGGCTTTAATATTAGGTTCACCAGGAAGTTGATGCGATTGGTTGTACACATGGCACTCCAATATAACGATAAGAACCAATCATTTGAGACAAAGCACATGTTTAGTTTCAATTAAATATCACAGTTTGCATCTGTGTGTTCTCTATCCATCATTTTAATGGTCAGATTTTTTTTAATCACAAAAGAATATAATCCAAACATTTACCAAAATGTTTATCTTGGTTGTTATTGATTAACTTTTCTAGTAATGTTAAATGGTGAAATTGATGTAGATGCATGGCTTTCAGGAAATGATGACAGGTGTCATTTTGCTACAGCGTCCTACAATTTCATGCATTCATAGGATTCTTTAACTAATTTTGTATTAAAAGATTCACACCATAATTTCTAAACTTTGGTATAATTTGTATGCAGGCATGACTGGGATAGTTGATTATACCAATTATGATGATATGAAATATGCTGTAAGTATTTTAAAACCTATCATCTAATGGCTATCACATTGCGTTTTACCCACCTTGCCATCTTTTTAAATAGTACATTTTTCTTTAACTTTGTATTGCCTTACAGATCAGGAAACTTGATGACTCAGAATTCCGCAATGCCTTTTCTCGAGCTTACATACGAGTGGGTGGATTCTATATTTGACTACATTCAACTTTCAATTTTGTAATTGTTTTTCTTAATGTATTTCTCTGATTGGTCTAGGTGAGAGAATATGATCGAGCTTATTCTAGAAGTCGTAGTCTTGATTCAGGGAGGAGCTATTCTAGAAGTGTCAGCCGTAGCCCATATGTCTCCCGAAGTCGAAGCTGCAGCCGGAGCCGAAGTCATAGCTATAGTGACAGGAGTGGAAGGTTCAGTTTGGTTGCATTGAATGACTTGGTATATATTTTTGGTAGCTTCATGTAATTGACTTAGTGTTACTTTTTGCAGTTTGTCTCCAAAAGCAAACACCCTCATCGTTCAATATCTCTTTCAAGGTCAGTTTCTACTGCGTCTGATATTTTGTGCTCTGTGATTTAAATTTTAAAATTTTAAAGCGTAGTTTTTGTGCTTCTACATAATAAGTAAAACTAGAATTTAGTCAACATCATTAGGCAAAGAGTATCACTCAATTACTGTAAATGTTTTCACTTGGAGTATGTTTCTATCGGCTTTCCCACTAGGTAGTATCATGGGGTTCATTTAAAAGAACAACACATTTTGCATATACGGTGGATAAGAAATAAACTTGATAATTTTGGGTAATATTCATTTGGACAAAACCTTTTGTCTTTCCTGTCTATGATTTGTGGTGAACTTGATGATTCCCATGAGACATTCAAATAGTTGGAGAGGGAGAGGGGACAATATTATGTATTCTCTGGTTGTCATGCATGCACCAGCAGGAATAAAAAATAACTACTTATCCTCAGTGCCAGAAGACTCTTTGGTTTGTGATGCACCTCCAGCAGGAATAATATAATTTATTTGGTTGAATTTTTGTGATATTTATTTATACTTTTCACTCGTTTTTATACTCCTTTATCTATTAGTTTTGGTTGAGAAATGAGAGCTTGGTTTGCTGATTCATAATTCTGTGTTATTGTAGACCCATGGTTCATTACATCTTTGTTCATGTAAAAAAAATCAACTTGTGTCAACTTTTGTCCTTGTCAAAATTGTTTACCTGTTTTTGTTGTATATATGTCTCTGCTTGAATTCATCTTTTTCTCTATCTTTTAGTTTATTCTTAAACTATCTTTCAGCCACTGAGTGCTCCTTCTCCCTGTTCTCGAACAAGGAGAGATGAAAACTTAATTTGTTAAATATACATGATTATAGTTTATTCATATGGGCTAAAACAAATAGTATGTGTGATGATTTACTACCCACCTTGGGGACTCAATTTATGTAGAAGTTATTGATATTAGCTGGAAAATATGATGACAATTAGATTATATCATATTTAGTTATTTACATTTTTTTCTTTAAGCTCCAATCATGTTATAAGGTTTTTTGTAATTTTTCTTTTCCTTCCACGTCTTAGTATAGGTGAATGGTGACAGTTCTCTGTGATCCAGTACGATATTTACCTTTTAAGTTTTTTTACCACGTTATTTCTTGATGGAAATGAAAATTCATTGGATGGAACATCTGTTGTTACAAGTATTCAATGACATCTCTTTATTTCACTTTTAACTAACAATGACATTAAATTAAATTTTCATTTCAGTTTTGGGGATGGATTGCACTGACATGTTTTCTTTTCTAGGATATTATGATATTCTTTTTCGTGTCTCAAATTTTTTGAGCTTCACTCTTTTTAAAAGTTGTAGGGGACATTTTATTTCCTTATATATTTCCCCATAACTTGTCTGAAAGTGAGCTTTTTGTTGTATTCATTCCACTTTTTTCTTCTCATAAAGCCTACTGTTGTACCATAGACTTATCAGCATAACTCGTCGTATGTGGAAAGGTGGAAAGGTGGAGGGGGCAATGTTGAAGTCGATTGTGAGCTTGGCCACTAAACATACAAATGTTCATTAGGGTTGACTTTTGCATTTTAGATGTGGCCTAATGCGTCGACCTGGGAACTGCATGTTAGGATCTTGATGGCATGTGGTGCTATCGCCAACCTTGTTTTTTGAGGTAATGCTGTTTTGTTGATGAGCACCTGTAGTACACCTGAATGTTGTAACTAATGACAATGATATTGATTAAAAGCACGATCTCTCAAATTTCATCTTAAAATCAATTGATATTAAGCGAAGTTATCCAATAAATATATAGTCGCATTTCAATAATTGAGACGGACAATGTGAGAGAGTTTTCAACATCTCCCCTCCACGCATGATTGTCGAATAGTTATTGACTCTAATACCTTAAAATCAAATGGTATTAGGTGAAGTTGTCTAATCAATGTGTATAAGCTGCACTCCAAAAACTGAGGTAGAGATAGGAGACTTTCCAACACGGTTTACAATTGTAGAATGGATGAGTTGCATTCTAAAGGTTGGATCATGATGAACTAATTGCCATTGGTACAAATCATTGCAAATCAGCAGTGTTACGATTCAGAAAACAACGTACCTTGTGTGGTGAGTTCTGGTTGATCTATTCCTTCTCTTTAGGAATTCTTCTTGTACTATATTGTGATGGATATATCTTCTCTATATTTGGTTGAAGATATCTTGCGATGCTGGCAATAGAATTCTTAACCCATATGAGACTAAAGATGTGTGATACTGGGTTCAGTAGCAAGAGGATTTGTGGTGGATTAATTTCTTCATTTTGGTTAACTTTGATGTTCATTAAATTTTTTGCAGATCCCAGTCAAGATCTGGATCTCCAAATTCATCGGTAAATGTTATCTGACTTTAATTGGAGGATAGTTGTGTTGATTTATTCCTTGTACTTTGTATAATCTTCTACTTTGATATCATTTGTGCATTGTAGCCTCGAACTCAGAGTCGCAGCCCTAGACGAAGTCCAAGCAACTCATCATAATCTCATTTTTCTCGAGTAAAGTTGGCACAGTAGTTGATTAGAAATTTCCAATTTTTCTCTTTTTCTAAAGCTCCTTGATTTTCTAATGGCACCTCTCATTTTACAGGAGAAATCTGAATGCAGCTGAACTGTTGACTCTGGATACCACTACAAGGCATGTATTTTCTACAGATAATTAAACATAAGAACATCTAATATCCAATATAGTAATCTCTATTGATGCCTCTGGTTTTGCACTTGAATTTTAAATGTGATATTGAAACCAAATGACAAACCTTTTAGGCATTTAAATTTGAAGTGGATGATTTGAACTAAAACTCAATTGTATCTAACTTGGCTAGGTCATTTAGTTTAACCCTGTGAATAGTATAGTGGAAAGATTGGGTAAATTTTATTTTGGATTCAAATGGATTTATTTAAAAAGGTATTAACTTATTTTGATTTTTTTAAAATTTGATCTAATCTGGTCTATTTAATAAAAATTCAAATCAATATAATTTTCTAAGATGGATATCTAATTCATTAATAAAAATAATATTTTGATGATGTTATATGAGATTTTAAAAATTGCATCCTTAAAAAGATTTCAAAATATTATCATATATAACTAGATTTAAGAATTAAAATTATTAATTATTGTCGTTACCAATGGAAAGATAATCATTAGAAAACCAATGGATGAAAATTGCACCTTATATTTCTAATTAAGTTTCGTAAGAAGTGGATGAGTGGTTTGTTAGTAATTTTGTATGCATGTTAATAGGAGATTTTTACAGTAAAAATAAATAAAAACTGTGTAGTGTGCATATTAATTTTGATTATAAATGGTATAATAGTGACATGTAAAACTAATGGCTTGATAATTGTAATATTGGAAATCTAAAACATGTATTTAGTTTTTTTTTTTTTTTGGGTCTTACAAAAACATTAAATTATGTTGTACTGTTTTAAACTATGAATTTATGAATATTTTACATTTAACTTCTACAATTTTGGTCTCTCCTAAATTCAAATGCCTATTATCAGTTTTTAAAAGTATAATTATATTTTTGTTTTTTTCAAGAGTATAGTTTATTGTACTGTTAATTTTGGTTATTGAAATTTTAAACTCTTTTATTTCGGTTTATACATTTAAAACAGATCATTTTAGTCTTACAGTTTCAATAGATCAATTTGTTAACATTAAAAAAATGTACTACTTTAATTTTGTGAACAACTAATCCTCTAATTGTTGTGATGACAAAATAAAATACACAACTATTTATGTGACATTTATTACATTATTTTTAAAAGTCAAATAATTTAAACTAAGATATTGAACATTTTAATATTAAAAATTACTAAATGTGTTAAAAATAAAGTAAAATCATGAAATAGCATATTCTAGAAATAAATTAACTAATCAGACTGTTTCATTAAAAATTCGTTGACAAGTATAAAACCAAAATAAAATTGTCCGCTTTTCAAATGTGTTTATTAAAATCATAAAATGAAAATTGTGAAAAGTTAAATTGCTCATCTTTTAAAATATGTAGTTCAATATTGAGTTACCAAATATTGAGAAAAATAGTTAACCTCCTCTAAATTCACCCTTTTGATAAATGAATACTTTACAGCTTTTATTTTTATTTTATTTGATACTCAAATTTTATTCCATTTATAAATAGACACTTATAATTAATTATTTTTCTCTGATTTCTGAATTTTATTTCATTTTAAATAGACACCAGTAATTTTTAATTTAATTTTAATTAATTCTTAAAATTTATCAAATTAAAATATAAAAAACAATCAAATGGTCTATTTGCTAAATAATTTTAATGTAGTAAGTTTTTTAATTGTTTAGGTAAATACTATAGCTTTTCTTTTTTAAATCAAGTGTTTTGATTTAATTAGTCGATTACAGGATAATTTAATAAGTTTTTTTTTATCCTGAAGTTAGCAATAAATTTTAAGAGTGAGATTTAAAACATTCATGTCCTTAATTGGTAAAATTATCTTATATTCAAAGTCAACATTTTATTGGAAAATAGAGAAATTAATGTTCTTTAAATAAATACATTTATAATATTGTAATTAGTTCAAATCTTCTTCTTTTTTAAATGATTAACTTATTAATTATATACTTTTTATTAAATTTCATAATAATTAATTAATGATTTGTGTTTAAAATAACTTCTAGTTAGTTTATAGTGTAAAAATATTTATATTGGAATTATATGAAATTAAAATATATAATGTATTATACAAATAAACACACTAATACGTGAATAAAATTAGATTAAATATTTCCTTAATTAAAATTATACTCTGATTTTGTGAACTAAAATTAAAAGTATACTTCTTTCTTTTGATACAAAATGACTGTGGATGAATATTATGAGTTCATTCAATGGAGTTTAGCATTCTAGAATTTAAAACAATTTTATAGCAAAACATTTTCTAAACTATAATGAATTCATTAGTAAAAAATATTAAAAGAAAAATAAAGTGACATATTTTAAATTGAGAGGAACCAAACCATAACTTATTCCAACCCTTTTGTGAAAATCTGAAAAATTGCTAATACGTTTTAACCTGTATACCAAACTTGTTTACCAACAGTGCTCTCAGATTCAATTTAGTTACTATTAAATATAATTATATTTTGTTGAAGCTCATGAAGTTAGGATTTTTGAAAATATAAGAGACATTTTGTATGAAGAGTTTATTATTTGTAATATTTTTATTTTGATTTCTTAAATAATTAAATATATTTTTATTTTTCATTGAAACCCTAATTAATAACTAAATATATTTTATCTTAATATAAAAAGTATTTATAAAACTAATTTTTTTTTAAAATTTGATTTAAAAAATATCAAGTAAAGATTTGCAACATATCAACTAAAAATGAATATCAATTAAAAATGAGATCACATTATATAGTATATAAATAAAAAAATTATCCTGTAAACTAATTTATTTTATGAGGTTAAATTATTCAAATTTCATTTTCTTAAAATAATATAAGAATAATTAAAAATTGTAAATGTAAATTTATTGCATACAAACTTATTTTTATCAATTTAATTGAAAATAATAAACTACATACCTTTATCATAAACTCATGAAAATAGAATGAGTTCATTCTCTTTCTCTAGTAACATTATATGTTGAAATTATCATAATTTGTCATTTATCACATAAAAAAATAACATTTGTTATTTATCACGTAAAAAAAATAATTAACATTATTGAATCGGAAGAATTACATCATGTATTTCTTAAATAAGAGAAGATAACATAATCAAAATTAGAAATAGAGACAAAACATAATTGATCTTATAAAAAGTAACCGATTTAAAATGTTTTGAAAAGATTACTAAGTTATAATATATATGTTAAAATGTTAAAATATCTCATAACTGTAACATCCCGTTTTTATAGTTTTTAAACTATTAAACAAAACATTTAAATTTCAATAGTTCAGAAGCAGATAGTGACATAGGTCAGCATAATCTAATACAGTCATCCAAAAGAAGTACATATACTGATCAACATGTACAACCCACATCACTAAAGGTTACAAAACATCCTAAACATTCACTAGAGAAATAGGTGGCTACTATAGCGGGGAAACGTC
>Ga0214542_1012012_pt1 | contig 11487 bp, 2 predicted proteins | sample CNSS1metaG_FD_160096 | JGI IMG/M metagenome (GOLD analysis project Ga0214542, IMG submission 160096) | Root nodule microbial communities from cowpea collected in UCLA plant growth center, Los Angeles, California, USA - CNSS1 | ecosystem: Host-associated > Plants > Roots > Nodule | place: USA...
ATAAAATAAAATATATATATATATATATATATATATATATATAATAATAGGAGATCAATACTGTAATTCGATAAACTATTAAATAAAAAACTATGATAGATTTATTGATTTTTTGTAAAGATTATCTCAGAAATTATATCACTATATATAAACTTTGATTTACCGCTAACATAACCACTTAAAAGATTAAGTAAAATAAGAAGATTATAACTATATTTAAATATCATAGTAAAATGGACATTTCTTATGATTTTAGTTCGTAGTTTGGGTAGGTTCCTGTTCGGTTCACCAAACGCAGAAATGTTGGAAAGAAAGAAATCACTACTTAATCAAATTCACATTGGAAATTGTCAATAGATGACGTGAATGTCTTAAAAGACTTCTATGGAATTTACAAGGGTCTGTGAAAAAATTAATTTTACAAAGTTTTTTTATTTTTATTTTGATAGAATTTAACCATTTCAATGTAATCGTCTCCTTATTATAAAGAAAAATATGCAAACTCTTCTAGACAAAAGGAAGAGACAGAAAGTTGCAGAAGGTAGTTGCTAACTTGTACCTGTTATGTTTCAGCATTGTAGATAATCAGTTTGCACCAGTCACAATTTTTTCTTTTCTTGTTTCATTTGGATTTCACATATTCTGTTTTTGGTGCATCTCGTGAAGAAAGTTGCAGTGACGCTTGAGATTAGTGCTTTATATCTTCTATGTATGTTGCGTGTGCATGAACTTCAAAGAACACCAAATATTTGGTGAGTGGTTGTGGTAGTTGAAGAAACAACACTCACGCACAAAACCTGCTCCATGAAAAATAAGCAATCCATAAAAAATGCAAAAAGTGCTACACGCTCAACTTTTGCCTTTGCCTCATGCCATGTTTGTTTATTTGTATGAAATTTGTATGAAATGTTTCTTTTGAGCAAATTGAGAATCTGAATACAGTAGAAGGAAACACACGGGTTCTGAATTAAATGGTTCTTTGAACGCATCAGGTTATTGTTGATTTCTTTTCCAAGGTTCATTCTTTGTAAACATTTAGCTTAGCTTTTGTTGAGAATCACTATGAAAATAATCAACTCTTCATCTCTATGATGGGTTTTTTTCTGCTCTCTTCTTTATTATTCTATGTGGGACCTGTGAAACTTTGATGAATATCCACTTTCTTCATTTGAAGTGGTTTCCTTACATTAGTGCAGGTTAATTGGTGAGTGTAGTGTCTGAGAGAGTACAATGCATAAGCCAGAAGGGCCACCAGAGTTTGCTCTCAAGGAGACCAGACCAAACATAGGGGCAGGTGCAGTCATGAGGGACAAGCTCTCCTGCACCTATGACCTGGTTGAACAGATGCAGTACCTTTATGTTCGAGTGGTGAAAGCCAATGATTTACCAGGGAAGGATGTTACTGGTGGTGTGGATCCCTATGTTGAAGTGAAGCTTGGAAACTACAAGGGCCTCACCAAGCACTTTGAGAAAAAGTCCAATCCTCAGTGGAACCATGTTTTTGCATTCTCCAAAGAAAGGATTCAAGCTTCTGTTCTGGAGGTGGTAGTGAAAGACAAAGATGTTGCTGTGGATGACTTTGTAGGGAGAGTGATGTTTGATCTTAACGAAATCCCAAAACGGGTGCCACCAGATAGCCCTTTGGCTCCACAGTGGTACAGACTAGAAGACAGAAGAGGTGAGAAAGCCAAGGGAGAGTTAATGTTGGCAGTTTGGATGGGAACACAAGCAGATGAGGCATTTCCTGATGCATGGCATTCTGATGCAGCAACCGTTGGTCCTGAAGCTGTTGCAAACATAAGATCAAAGGTTTACCTTTCACCTAAGCTTTGGTATGTCAGGGTGAATGTGATTGAGGCACAGGACTTGGTACCAAGTGACAAAACCCGGTATCCTGAAGTTTCTGTGAAGGCCAATCTGGGAAATCAGTTTTTAAGAACTAGAGCATCTCAGAGTAAAACCATAAATCCTATGTGGAATGAGGATTTGATGTTTGTTGCTGCTGAGCCATTTGAGGAGCCTTTGGTTCTGACTGCAGAAGACAGGGTTGGACCAAACAAGGATGAAATCCTGGGAAGGTGTGTCATTCCTTTACACAATGTGCAAAGGAGATTAGACCATAAGCCTGTGAACACAAGGTGGTTTAATCTTGAAAAACATGTGGTTGATGAAGGGGAAAAGAAGAAAGAGATCAGGTTCTCAAGTAGGATACACTTGAGGGTTTGCTTGGAAGGTGGCTACCATGTGCTCGATGAATCAACTCACTACAGTAGTGATCTGAGGCCAACAGCAAAGCAGCTATGGAAGCCCAGCATTGGAATTCTAGAACTTGGGATTATAAGTGCACAAGGGCTGATGCCAATGAAGACGAGAGATGGTAGAGGAAGCACTGATGCATATTGTGTAGCTAAATATGGTCAGAAGTGGATCCGTACTAGGACAATAGTGGATAGCCTTGGTCCAAGGTGGAATGAGCAATACATTTGGGAGGTTTTTGATCCATGTACTGTTATCACAGTAGGGGTGTATGATAATGGTCATTTACATGTTGGAGAGAAACCAGGTGCATCAAAGGATTCAAGAATAGGGAAGGTGAGAATTAGGCTCTCCACTCTTGAAGCTGATAGGGTGTACACACACTCTTATCCTCTTTTAGTTCTGCATAATTCTGGTGTGAAGAAAATGGGAGAGGTGCACTTGGCTGTGAGGTTCACAAGCTTATCTGTGATAAACATGTTGTCTATGTATTCACAGCCATTGTTGCCAAAGATGCATTACATTCATCCTCTATCAGTGATTCAACAAGACAGTCTTAGGCATCAGGCTATTCAGATTGTGTCAATGAGGTTGAGCAGGGCTGAACCACCACTGAGGAAGGAGGTGGTGGAACACATGCTAGATGTGGATTCACACATGTGGAGTATGAGAAGGAGCAAAGCCAATTTCTTCAGAATAACCATAGTTCTAGGAGGTTTGATAGCCTTTGGAAGATGGTTTGATCAGATATGCAATTGGAAAAACCCCCTCACAACCATACTCATTCATATCCTTTTCATAGTGCTGGTTCTCTATCCAGAACTAATACTTCCAACAACTTTTCTCTATTTTTCTCTGATTGGAATCTGGAACTTCAGATTGAGGCCAAGACATCCTCCTCATATGGACACTAGACTATCTCATGCTGATGCAGCACACCCTGATGAACTTGATGAAGAGTTTGATACATTTCCTACTTCTCGATCATCAGATATGATCAGAATGAGGTATGATCGTTTGAGAAGCATTGCTGGGAAGGTTCAAACTGTTGTAGGGGACTTGGCCACACAAGGAGAAAGGTTCCATAATCTACTAAGCTGGAGAGACACAAGGGCCACCACGCTCTTTGTCACATTCTGCTTCATTGCTGCACTAGTTCTCTATGTTACTCCTTTCCAAGTTGTGTTCCTTCTCATTGGTTTCTATGTTCTGAGGCACCCCAGATTCCGCCAGAAACATCCTTCAGCCCCTTTCAACTACTTCAAGAGATTGCCTGCTAGAGTTGACACCATATTGTAAACATTGTTGATCTCTCTCAAACTTTTCCACACCATTATTACCTTTGATCAGGTTTCAAGCCCTCTGTCACAATGACTCTGTTAATGTTACGTTTGTCCATAGAAAGTATAAAATTTCATGTCACTGAATTTACGCTATAAACAGTAGTATTTTCACTGTAATTAACCCTGCGATGTTTTCAGTGTGAAAACTTTCAGTGTTGTGTAGTATAATTAATGTTGCTATTGTACTGATCTCATTATATTGACTTAGTTAATTATTTCACCGAAGGTTTTAAGTATAAGGAACCAAAATTGTTTATTCCTCCTATGCTATCCACTTCTCATGATTCAAGAGTTCAGGCTTTCGGCGATTTTTCAGGTGAATCAGTTTGGTGTACGTGTTGGCCATGCGAATTGATTATTGACTCATGCAACGTTTTTATTTCTTATGCAGTTTTGTTGTTGCTTCTGAAAAATCAATTATATAGATTTCATCCATTTTTGTTTGAGAATACTCATTCTCTGGAAAATTTTCTTCTAAAGATGCTTTTTGTCTTTGACCAAAATATTTATTCCCACACATCTCATCTCTGCTTCAAGATATGCTATCATAACCAATAATACATAATAAAACATACATCAAACACGGACAATATACAATAATAATAAAATATATATATATATATATATATATATATATATATATATAAAAGTAACTTCGTAGAAGTTGTTCGATGAATGAATGAAATGATATTTACTTTTAAAACTTTTAAAATAATCCAAAATACAATAAAATAATAATCAAAACAAAAACTTAATATAAAAAATTAGTACATAATTAGAGACAAATAAAATAAAATGAATAAATTGGAGTTGTAAATAATTAAAAATAAATTAAATGAAATAAATAAATAAATCAAAATAAACAAGATTAGTATGAACTAGATGTAAAATTAAATTAAATAAAAAAATGATAACAATATAATGGAGACAAATAAAATAATATATAATCAAAAGTAAATATAACACGTGAATTTATCAAGATTAATGGGAGTTTATTGAGCTTAATACAAGAAGAGTTTAATTTCACTCCTCTTTAATTTCACTCCAACTTCTCTCACTCTCTTCCTTCTCTCTCTTTCTTTCCTTTTCTCACATAACCACTTTTTTTTTCATTTTTTCATTTTATCATGATTACTTTTAGTTAATGTAAATATTCCTTCATTAAAGACAAATATACCTTTCTTTATTTTGTTTTTATATAATTCACTCTTCCCTCGTTTCTTTTCCACCTTTCTATCACATGATATGATGATTGTTTGCATTAAAATGTAATCTTATTTAGAATTATCAAAATGGGTAATCTAGTCCAGTCCAGCTCGATCCATCTTGGATTAATCATTTAGTGAGTCAATTCAATTTATAATGAGCAAAAAAAAATTCAAACCCAGTCCGACCAACCACAAGTTGGTAGATTAAATGGATTGACTCACGAATAATTAACAAAATACGATTTATTTATTTATATTTTAGTCAAAATTAAATTATAATTCTAATTAAAATTTAAATAAACTTTAATACAATCCAAATACAAACCAAAATCATAAAAATACAAATTATCTATGTGTTTGCTAAAAACAATAACATAATCTAACCCAAATACAAAATCCAACTTAACAAAAAACACTTGTATAATCTTTTATTTGCACCAACCGACTCATGACGGATTCAGTACGGATAAATTGGATTCTAGGTGGATCGAATTAAAAATCAACCCATATTCAACCCATATTTGCACAAACCAAATTTACTTTGGTTTTATTTAATATATTTGCCGATAGAATTTAAATAAAATTACGTTAAATTTTGTGTACATATATGAAAAGATTTCTACAACAAATTTTTATTTCTATAATTAATTACATTTAAAAGTACAATTATCGTATTACAAATATGTTATTAATATTTACATGCATTTTCGTAACATATAATTAATTGAATTAAACATGATTAACCACATACTGTTAAATATAATTGAATGTATTGTTTATATAATTGATTATTTTTATATGTTTTTACTGCAATAAAATAAACAATTAAAAAATAATGATGAAAATAACAATTATATATTATATATTATTAATTTTTATTATTTTATTTTTAATTTAAATTATAATATTTTCGATCTCTTTCTTTTCTTTTCCTTTTACATTTCATTAATTCTTTTTACCAAGTATAAAAAATAAAAAATAAAAAACATAAAAGAATAGAATGAAGTGTAGACAATCTAATCATGGGCATCTTGATTTGATTGATTCATACTTAGATTAAAAGTGCTCAAGGGAGAATCTATTATTATTCCTCTCTAATCAGAATATTAATTGAGTTATTTACTGCAGTTACAGTAATTGCTATTTTTAATATTTTCTTAATTAAAATATTAATATGTATTATTCATGCATAATTATTCTCATTTAATGGTTAATTATTGGATAGAATTGTAGCAGATGAGGAGACTCATGCATCTTAAATTCCACACGGATTAAAGTTTTTGAAAAACAGTCATAAGAGAAAATCTCATACAAATCAATTTTCACCACAAAATTAATTTAATTTGTTCTTTTCCTAGTTTTTTTTTTTTTTTTACAATACAACTAACCCTTCATCTTATCAAAAACACTATAATTTTAAGTATGAAAAAAATTCAATGACTTACTTAATTTTCACAAAATATTATTATTCTAGTACGGTAGAAAATAAATATTTATTTAATATAACTAAAATCATAACAGGTTAATATCTTAATTATTCATTTCATTCTTATAATTAATAATTTTTTATTTTTATACCTAAAGCTTATTTATTTCAGTTTGTAGATATATTATTTTCAATCTATTTCAGTTTCTATAAATGAAAACAATAAATACTTAAAGACATTAAAAAATATGTATAAAGGCCTAAGAATACTAAATTATATATAAGGATTAAAATAAAAAATTTGTTTGGTACAAAAGTTAAAAGATAAATTTGTAAAGTTACAAAAATGAAATATTTTTAAAATATGAATTAAATTTTTTTAATTTACAGAAATAGTTATATTCACGGCTATAATGCAATGCTATGGCAACTCAAGATAAACTAAAGGAGAAATGAATTAAAATAATCCTTATAATGTATAATAAAGATAATAATTACTATAGTTTATAAAGGCATAACTTGAATCTAGTAGGTTGAAAATATTATGAAACACCGGCATAAACAGGCGCGATAAATATTTATAAATTATTTAAATTTTAAAAATAATAATTAAAAGAATAAAATTAAAAAAGTAAAAATATATTTATTTATAAAAAAATAAATTTTAACTTATAAAATAAAAAAAATATTATAAATTATATTAAGAATAATTATTTAAATTATTAAAATAATAAAAAAGTAAATAATTCTTTATAACAAATAATTATTTTAATTATAAAAATAGTTATTAAAACAATAAAATTAAAAATATTTTTTTATTATGAATATTTTTTTACATTTAGAAGTTAATAAATAAGAGAGTATCTCTTATATATGGTTTATATATGTAGATATCTATGATGTATTGACACTTTAATTTGGGTCATGTATCGTGTCCGGTACTTTATGATACTTTATCGATATGTATCAATGAAGTATTTATTTTATAAAGTCGTAGTACATTACAAGAAAATTTTTAATAATGACCAATTTTAGTAACAAAAAATAATTAATCACTATATAATAGAGATGTCAAAATGGGTTTCAACCCGTGAGCCAACCCGGCTCACCACGGGTTCGAGCCGGGTTAGGTTGAGAAAAATTCAACTTTTTCAAAAGTGGGTTGAATTCAACCCAGCTCACTTAACCCACGGGTTAAACGGGTTCGAGCCGGGTTGAAGGTGGGTTGGCCCACTTAACCCACCAACATTTTTTTACAATTTTTTTTTATTTTTTAATTTTTATTTTTTAATAATTATTTACTACTCCTATTATATTTGTTCACAATTTCATATTTTTAAATGCTAGAATGTTGCTTAATTATATTTAAATAGTTTAAATGTTTAATTAATTTGATTGTCAAGTTATATATATGTTGATACTTTAATGTTTAACTATAATCTTTATAGTAAATTACTCAAGTAAACATCTTATAAACATTTTTTTCTAAATTAGCATGAAGAAAATGTATAGTTTTTTTATTTATATTTTGTTGAATAGCATGACAGAAAATTTGTAATCTTAGCCATGCTTTCTTAGACTAATGGATACTTTCTTGGAAATAATTCTTCATATATTAGTGGTGAGCATGATCAAAACATTGGTTCTTAATTTTACTATAATTGTCATCTCATGGATTACTTAAAAAATTATTTAAATATTTGAATACTAAAAAAAAAATAAATAATTTTTTTAGGTGGGTTAGTGAGCCAACCCACTTAACCCATCAACCCATGGTGGGTTGAGCCGGGTTACAAAATTTCTGGCTCACCAGAAAGTGAGCCGGGTTGGGTTCATTCGTTTTGAACCCGGCTCGTGGTGAGCCAACCCGTGTGAGCCGGGTTGGCTCACTTTGACATGTCTAACCACACTTCAACCCATGACATCCGAACACAAAAACCCTCTCGTTGGTGGTGGTGGGAAGAATGACATCGTTGGCGTTGGTTGGAACAAAGTTACAAACTCCCGTATGAAGCCCACCACAAAGCATGGCCAAGAGGCGTGAGTTGAGGGCAATGTAGCGGTGGCTTAGGGCTAGGGTTGGAAGGAGTAGAGCAAAAAATGATTGAGACCCAAGACTCCATGGTCGCGCGACTGGATCTGTGAGACGGTGTGACTGAACAACAATGCGGCAAAGCGACAGTGTGAACGATGGAGGAGCAACGAGGACATCGAATGGAAGAGCAACGGTGCAAACGGAGGTGGAAAACGAAGAAGTGAAAGTAACACGGAAACGAAAGAAGATGGAATGAGGAGAAGCAGAAGTGACGATTTATTTTAAAATCAAACAGATATATTACATCGGTTCCCATATATAATCGATGTAATATCAAGTTTAATTTTCAAAAAGTGACGATTAAAATATCTTTTAATTTTTTTATTTAAAAATGATGTATTACATCGGTTAAATCAACAACCGATGTAATATAGTTCATAGTAATTACAAAATTGCCACCGCGTGATTTATTACATCTTTTTTTTATAAATGATGTGGTATCCTGTTGTTATTTCACTGTTTTGAACTAGTGATGAGGACGGACTTAAGGTCTCCTTTTCCTCTTTGGACCAGCCTTTAGGCCCAATAGTTTGGAGCAACCTTTAAAATAAAAGGTAAGAAATAAAGTGTGCTTACAAGATGTGCTAAAGAAATGGTTGGAGGTGTAGGAAAAAACATCCTAACATTATCATGTGGTGCATGAAAAAACTTTGTCAACAAAGTTGGAAATGGGCTAGAATAGGTCAATTGAGGGAATGGATACTTAGGCTGCTGGGATGTGGTTGTTGGAAGGTTATTTGGGTGGATGGGAGTATTAATGGTTTTCGTGGATTCCTAGGAGTATTAGGATAGTACAATTGAAATAGTGTACTTGCTCGATAAGTTGTAGTTTAACTGGGTTTCAACACTAAACAAGTCATTATTATCATACGATGCCATCAACTGAATTTCTCAGTTTCTCCTAATTTCTACGTTTCTTTTTACCAAAATTGAAATTTCATTTTACATATCACTACTCTCCAAAATGCAACATGAAAACTTACGAATTAAAAAAAAATAAAAAAATATTTGCTGGCATAATATTTTCCCTAATTTGAATTCTATATATAAGAATTTGAAAGATTTTATTTCATGTCACCTATTACAAGTTCTTCTGTGTTTTAATCTAGATCACAAGATAATCCAACATCTATGTTGAATTAAGAGATTGTTACAAGAATAAAGTATAATTAAGGATTAAAAACACATACAAACACCACATACTTTTTGGTTGATTTAAATTAACCTTTTTTTCTCATGCAACGATGAGGTTTGTAGTAAAAAAAAATTGCAAAAATAATTTAATATTTTATAGTTTGATATATGGCTAATGGACTCGCATACCTATGATAATAATATATTAAATATTTTTAACAATCTCTGAATACATTCGATCTAAATTTAGATTTTTAATCAATGTTACTTCAAAAATTGTAGTAGTGCAAAAAGTTATTGACAAAATATTTTCTCTAAAAAATATTCGAATCTAATTTACTGAATATTAAAGACAATTACAGAAGACCTAATTTAATTTAAAAAATGTACTATATCGTATTTTAATTAAGGAGGTGAATTCAAAACAAATTAATTATATCTTATTCTTTTAATCTCTAAGACGTTTTCTACAAAATACCAAATTTCAAACTTGGACAATATCTATTTTATGATTCTTTAAATGAATTAAACTATGTAGTATAAATAATTTTTATAAATGACCTTACATATTACTAATAATGGAATTATATGCTTAAACAGTATGTGCAAAAAAATATGTGCATCGACACATATATTTTATAAATGTAATGAGTAGATTTTATAAAAATACAAAAATTAGAGTACGTGGAAAAACATAGAATATGTGTATATCTAGATTTGTCTAATTATTGTATTATTGTCTAATTAATATATGGACACACTCATCTAATGTGTATTGTTAAATTTGTCCAATCATTATGTTGACAGACTCATCTAATGTGTATTGTTAAACTTGTCCAATCATTATGTTGAGAGACTCATCTAATGTGTATCACAAGACTCATCTAATTAGATAATTGATAGTGTAGTCTAATGTATATTAATAGACTCGTCCAATATATATATATGAATAGACTTGTCTAATGTATATTGTTACACTCATCTAATTAGTGATAAACTCATAATATATTTTGCTATACTCATTTATTCAGTGTATTCTTAGACTCGTGTAATCAATGAAATGAACTCGTCTAATATATTTTTTTGAAATTGTTCCTGCAGAGGGCAAATAAGATAAGTTAGGCACGAGTATCACCTTACCATGTAGTCCACTATCTCTTCAGTTGGTCTCTTCCCAGTCGATACATGTCAACTTGAACCCAGGAGGGGTTACCTGCGGAACAGTCTCTGAAGCTCAAGTAAGTCAAAGCTCTCAGAGAGTCAAATCAGTGATTAATGAATGCGTACCTTTAATTGCTGGGGTCCACGTATATTTATAGAGCATTAATGATGTCTGACCATCTCATGGGATGGGCCTTGACTTGGGCTCTAGCTTGGGATGTGAGTGGGCCTGGGCCCTAACCCAGGCCCTTAAGGTTTATTGAACGCGGGGGCTTCTATCATACTGAGTTCATTGGAGTGGTCGGCCTAGGCTCTAATCTTATCGGATATGCTGGAGTAGTCGGTCTAGGCCAGCTACTTATCTTGATGGCTTATGTTGGTGATATGAGATGCAGGTTGTTCCTTTAGATGTTTAGTTTAGGTTAAAACCGGTACAAGTTTAGGATAACTCGGCCAAGGCTGGAAACTTGGCTGCCTTGATATACACATTGTTTACTTATGTTGGTGATATACCCACTCCTTACGCTTTCTTGTATTTTTACGACACTAGACCTCGACGGCCGGCTACTTGGTTATCGTTGATAAGTCGCCCTAGCATCAGCAGACTGGATGCCTTCTCCCAGTCTTTCAAGCATTTCAAGGATGGGTACTTCAAGGTCGTCGTCAAGGAAGGGGGCAAAGCTCACTTTTTGAATGCGGATGGGAGTACCAAGTTTCCCTTTAGTTGGACCAGCAACCCTTCTCGGTATAAAGACATGGGAATGGAGGAGTTGTCGGCTAGTGATAAGGAGGTGGTGGGGATGTTGTTGAAGTTTGTCGATAAGTTGCCCACTAAGGGCCTAGTTAGGGTTTATAATTCGGTGC
>Ga0214542_1012013_pt1 | contig 11487 bp, 3 predicted proteins | sample CNSS1metaG_FD_160096 | JGI IMG/M metagenome (GOLD analysis project Ga0214542, IMG submission 160096) | Root nodule microbial communities from cowpea collected in UCLA plant growth center, Los Angeles, California, USA - CNSS1 | ecosystem: Host-associated > Plants > Roots > Nodule | place: USA...
TAGTGGGTGTCCATGGTGGTGCCCCATCTGTATAACTAGGTAAGGATTCAAGGTAAGGTTGCATCCTGACACTCTAAGGAGTTAGTTAGTCTCACCTAGAGCGGACTGACTCCTGTGGTGAGAGTAGTAGGAGGCCTGAAATTCATTAAGGGCTAACATTGTGGTGAGGGAAATTGATTCATTGTAACACTTGTAACACAGCTCGGGGGTGAGCAGCTCGGGGGTGAGCAGAGGTATCCACCACAAGTGCAAGCATCCGTTGAATCCGACCAGGTTATACGTATCCGGATGAGTCGAGTCGTGTCGTAGTGTATTGCCTGAAAAGTCATAATATGCTGGGTTGATTTGAGTGTATGATATTGTGAGATTATATATGATTTTATGGATGAAATCTTTTGTGCTCTAGCTTACCCTACTTTTATTGTTGTGTGTTCTGTTGTGTGGTACTCTCTTTTGCGATGATCATCAACTTGTTGATGTGAGCAGATGCGAGGAACACCTGTGGGCAACAGGGATGGTTCCACCGCATAGTCTCCATGGGTTGGACTTTGTTTCTTAATGGGTTTTCTTTAGGGCTATGGCCCATGTATTGCCTTATGCTTCATTACTCTACTCTCATCTGTTGGATATCTTTTATCTGGTTTTCCGTTGGCATCGTGGTGTGCCTAGTTTTGTAGGGATTGTGTTAAGGACCCCAAGACTGCGCTGTTGTATTATCTTTGTGTGACATTTCTTTTAATTTTGCTTAATAATTAAGTGGGACGTTACACTTAAGAACTTTAAAATACTTGAGACAAGTCACTCCACTCACTTAGATTAAGAACCAGAAGATTAAATACTTAAATGCAAAGTTAAAATGGAGATTATGATTTAAAACCGTTAAATATTTATGAAATCGTGAAATTATAAGATTAGATTTTACTTCTACAAAAGTATTGTTTGTGTTTTAATTGAGAAGGATGAAGAGAAAACACCTTTAATTTTTTATTGGGATTTGGATTTTGTTTTTTAATTAAAACGTCTTTCAACAAGAAAGTAAATAAGTATTGTAGTTGAAGAAGTGTGAATTTTAATTATATTATTTTTAATTGGATGATTTTGTGGCTGAGAATACATGTAATAAGATAAAATTTTAATTATATTAACTTTTAATTAAGTTTAAGTCTTATTTGAACCGAATTCATTTATCTAAAAAGGTGAACATGTAGTGTAGTAAACAATTTATAAAAAAAGACAATTTACATATTTGGTTTCTATTTTCATTTCTTTTATTTAACTTGCTCCTTATTTTGGTTCAATGGTCAATTAAATCCTATTTTTTTATTAATTTTTTGTTAATTTGATATTTTTTGTTAACGGTATTTAAATAATTTAAATAATTGGTTATTTTGGTACATTTAATAATCATATTGTAATAATATTTTAAATAATTGTATTATTTTAACAATTTAATCTAAAAATTATATTCAATTTATAATTATATTAAAAAATAATTAATAAAAATGTAAATTTTAGAAAAAAAAATATTAGTTATCTATAAAAAAATTAAATTTGGTCTCAATTTTTTAAAGGAAAAAAATTATTTCATTTCAACAAAAATTAGAATTAAATTGAACAAAAATAATGAATATAGAAATTGAAATAAACAAAAATAACAAATATAAATACTAAATTGGACAAAAGAAAACAACACAACAACAAACTGATTGACACGTGGACAATTTTTTAAAAATTTTAAACTTAGAAAAAAAACGGAGCTATATGTTGCATGCACTATTCACTAACGTTAAGTATTCAAACATCTCGTTAGCAAAAAATGACTAAATTGTCAAAAAAAAAATAGACGAAAATTAGGAACTAATTGAACACTGAACCCAAATGAAGACCAAATTAAACAAAAGAAACGAAAATAGGGACGAACTGTGTATTGAAGCCTTTAAACAATTTTAACAATTTTAACAATTTTCCTATTTTGTTTGATGATCCTAACGATTTTACTATGGCATAATTATGTGTAAAATCTGACTCTGAAATAGTGTGTAAAATCATTAAATCTTACAATTTTACGAGCTAAATCTTTATTTTAACGCTTCCAAGTATAAGTATGACTTTGTAAAAATTCTATCGGACAACAAACTACTATCTTTCATGATTTTTTGGATTAATTATGAGTATCTTTAACATTAATTACAAAATGACCATTGATATGAATGTTGATAAATAATCTTTTGCAATAGTAAACATTTGAACCTGTTCTGATCCGACCCAAGTCCGTCTGACAGTCATCGTTAAGAAAAATCATCACGTTCCTGAGGTATTGTCCGCTTTGGAGCTACGTGGAGTCTTGTCTCATTTTTGTCCTTAAAAGATGCCTCAGAGTGGCTAGGAGTATATTCCTCCCAAGCAAGGAGAGTTGTCGAGCCCCACGGTGGACACCAATGTTCCGATCTGACCCAAGTCGGTCCTACGCAGCCATCGTTAGGGACAACCACACGTTCCTGAGGTATTATCCGCTTTGGAGTGTGGAGCTCCGTCATGATTTTGTCCATAAAAGGCGCCTTATAAGGTGGAGGGAGGAAGGAGTATTTAGACTCGGCAGCCATCATTAGGAATGCCTTTTTTTTTCTCCAACGTACCTTAATACATTTCACGAGGTTCGAGTGGTTGGAACATCTCGGCACGTAGTGCCTAGGCAACACAAGTACACTCTTTCTTTTCTTCCCAATCAGTTATGCGCATTGTAGCCTCTAGTTTCACTTCGTTCACTACAAGCCTGGGGGACTGGTGTATAGGTAGGCCGATATTAACCTAGCCTAGCTAGCTATGGAGCAAGCCAGATATATCTCGACCCCATGGAGGTGGGAGGAAACATTTCCAACCCAGTAGGTGCAGGAAGAGATAGGCTGGCATGGCACAAAGGCTGGGTATATCTCGGCCCATTTGGTTATGTATATCCCGACCCAATGATGGGCATTGGGCAAGTGGGCAGGAGAGCTGGTGTACATGTCTGTAGGCAAGGGGCACATAATCTCAAGGAGAAAGAAATGAAACAATCCTTGACAGTTATGGTATGGTGTTAATGGAGCATATTAGTCTTGATGAAGAGAATAAGAATGGTCTGCGAATAATAATGATAGAATTGGGCAATGAGTAATATAAATTAGGGTCCAACAGCTAAAGGGAGGTATGCTTTTATAACTTTCTTACATACATCTCATATTGAATCACTATTTGACTTGAGCGTCGGAATGCCTGCAGGTACCCCACCTCTAGAGTTCGCAACGAAAGTAGTCCCAAAGAGTGTCCCAAGAAGAACAAGAGGAAAGCATTCCCAAGAAGAGTCCAAAGGAAAACAAGAGGAAAATTGATTGAAGGTTCTTGAGATCGCTTAGTTTCATACAAGAACATAACCTAATTATTTTAAATTTTTATTTAAATGATTTACTCGATACTTACATTTATTAAGTTTAAGTATATGAATTTATAAAACTCATGAAATCACATAAACAGTTCGTACATTTTTAGTTTAGTAGATACTTAAAATTGTTGTTTGTGAGTGCGCTAGATAAGGCTTTTAAGTTATTTTTCGTAATTTATTTAATTAAGTTTAAATATCATTTGAGTAAAATAATTTCATCTATAACATTTTGGAAAATTATCATTTTCCAACTGTTTAATAACTTTTTTTCAGACTCACTTTTCTCATAATGGACTTTACATTTTCAAAAATTGAATCGCCTAACTTTCCCAAAACTCACTTGCTTCATGTTCCTCCTCCCCTTTACCAGAGCATGCAGATAATGTAATTCCTCTTCTGGACACTGCAATCATATCTTTCAGTAATTGAGTTCCTTGACTGTTATACACATTATTACAGAAGATTGAAAAGAATGAAACAGTTTGTAACTAGTGAAAACATTTACCAAAAGTATTGTATGTATCATTAGGAAGGGGTAAATTTATTTTATATACATCACAAAATAAAATCTATTGACTTTGATCTAATAGATACAAATTGCAGTGACTTGCTTTCTTAATTAAATTCTGATATAAATGTCATGTTAGGTATAGAAAAAATCACATTAAAAGGAAATTAGTTAGATTGTATATCAATTATTTTAATAAGATTCTTTAGGATTTTCGATATGAAGCTTGGATGCAAAACATTTGCTACCAGTCACAAATCCTATTTAATAGAATATAGGGATTCACCAATCACTTAAGATACAAAATGAAAACAAAAACAATATGAGAAAAATATTGATGTTATATTTTGGGTTTGTATATCAATCCAGTGTGATGTTTAGTTAAACTCTCTGCATACTAATGCATTGATTTTAAGGAGCAATACATAAAGAAAAAAGTAATATTATAATTGAAAAAGTATACATAAAAAAATCAGATATGAAAGAAAAAATAAAAAATATAACACGCCCAAGAGCAATACATAAAGAAAAAAGTAAGATTATAATTGAAAAAGTATACATAAAAAAAAAACAGAAATAAAAGAAAAAATAGAAAATATAACACACGCCCAGTGGGACTCGAACCCACAATCGCTTGATTAGAAGTCAAGCGCCTTATCCATTAGGCCATGGGCGCTGATTTGAAATATTCTTGTCACATTTAGTATTGTTATGTACAGTATTCAGAGATAAATTAGATTTTTGAAACATTTTTATTTCAGTTTTTTTTAATTAATTATTTTCAGTTTCAATAGTTTTTAATTACGAAAATTTATTTTTACATCCAATAATAATATATGATATGCTATTATATACATTTGTACCAGAAAATATAAAATAAAATAATTAAAATAATAAGAGCTTATTCTAGTGTATCAAGATTTTTAATAGATTGTGTTAAAAATTTAGAATTTGATTTCATATCTCCAAGTTCAATTTTAGATAACCGGGTATTTTAATTTACTGATTATTTATAATACTTGTTGGTATGAAATTAATAGTCTTTATGATTTTGTTGACATTAAGAGTGGGTTAAAATATATACTAATTCATTTTACATAACTTAAAGTAGAGCTGTCAAAATGGGTTGGAATTTACGACCAACCCGATTTACCATGGGTTCGGGCCGGATTGGGTTGAAAGTTTTTTACAAATTTTAATACGGGTTGATTTTTGATCCAACTTATTTAGAATTCGACTCATCCGGGTTAAACCCGGCCACACAAGTAAACTCACTAATATGTCTGATTTATGTAAACACAGAAAATAAGGAAAAAAAAAACACTAAATAACTAATATATTGACCTTACAATACCTGAGATTAAAACATTGTGAAACCTTATCACAAGATTAATTTTATAACTCTAATCAAGTTTGCAACTAGAAAAGAAAAGAAAATAAACAATACAAGAAAATATCATTCATCATAAATTCAATGCAATAGAGAATAAAGACAAATGTGATCATATAATAAACTTCTTGAACTAAATATTTGAGTCACAAGAACAAAGTAAGAAATTGCATATTACTTTGTAGATAATATGCGATATCTATTACATATTAAAAAAAAAAAGATACCACCAAAATTACTTCAATATCCATTTTCTTTTATTGACACATGCCAAAAAATTTAGTTTTTTCGTCATTTTAAAACTCTGGTACAAAATAACCCGGGTTCAAATCCTACAAAAATCAATTTGTTTTTATTTTCTCATTTATTTATGATTTCAGATATAATATTAATTATAAATAATATTATTATTTGTAATATTTTTATAAGTATTAGGATTTCTAATTATTAATAATATTATTATTATAAATATTATTTATAGTGATAGTAGTAAATTATAACAAATATTAATATTATAATAATAATAATAATAATTGTTATTATTATTATATGTTACTATTATATATTATTACTATTAGTATTATTAACATTATTAGTGGTAAAGTTATTACTCTTATTTGTAATATATAATAATAATAATATTATTATTATATATTTTTGTTAGTAATTACGTCTTTGTGAGCCAGTTAGACGTAGATGTGTCATTATCACTACAAAAATAATAATTTTTAACGTCAGTTAAATCGGTTATTTAGTGGCGGTTTTAACCGCCACTATTTTATTTTTCGTCAGTTACCTAACCGACGTAAAATTTGGCGCCACAAAGTATTACAGTGTTGGTTTAATATAACCGCCGGAATAACCGCCACTAAAATATTTAAAGTCGGTTTTAACCGCCTCTAAATTAGCTTTTAAAAAAAATTATATAGTATTTAACGGCGGTTACAACCGTCAAAAAAATAATATTATTTTTAAAAATTACTCAATATTTAGTGGCAGTGTTAACCGCCTTTAAATTAAATTTTAAAATTTTTCATGTAATATTTGGTCGCCGCCACGAAAATAATTACTTTTTTTAAAAAAAAAATATTTAATTTTATTCATCTTGATCAATTATTGTCCGATCATATTCTCCAAATTTTTATTTGAGTGGCTCAAATAAAATCAAAGGATAAAGACAATAGTTAAGTTAAGGAAAGCATCCTTAAAACTTCTATACAGGAATAATAAAATGTTTAAATATACTACCTTTATTAAAAAATTATAAACAACAGTTTGTTAAACAAGGTCTTTCTTAATAAAATGAATAATTTTAAAAAAAAGTAGTAATGGTCTTTTCAAAACGCTTCAACAACATTTACCCGAGCAAAAAACAAAAACACATTTGTGGTCAAGGAGACAAATTAATGGAACCAATATGTTGTCAGATAAAACTATTAATTTAAGTACTTCTCAAAGTCTCAAATTGTGACCTCTTAATCCTACTTAATTCATTTTCATTACCACGAAAGAGCGTATTTTCTTCATTTGGAAAATGATTTAGAGGCAGCCTTAATGTTAAGACACACAAAAAATCTCTTGTCATGTCATAAAAACTGAACTTTCTTCACGCAAATGTTGTCCTTTCAAAGATGGAGTTCCTTTGGACCTTTATTCCATGAAAACCTTGATCATCTTATTCATTGACCTGAAAATTTCACATAATGGTGAGTAGGCTTAAAGATGCATGTGAAGTGAATTGCATTCGCATTACTCAAGAAAAGTTAGCATGCATTCTGCATACTTTTAGAATACCGTGTCCTACCAAAGATAGATGCAGTGTCCTACCAAAGAATCTCCTCCTAATAATTACTTTTAATCAGCTAAAGCAATTTGTTTCAGATATGAAAGAAGCATTATGTTTTAAATGAAGTAAGAAATTAGACCTTACATTTTTTTTCAGTTGTACTAAAAGCTTCTTAGTGAGCCATATCAGGGTTCTTAGCCTTTAGCCTCTTAATCTATTATCTGAATTAAACTAATACTCTCATTATAATTCAAAGTTTGAAAATTCAGTTAACCCTCCTGCCCAAGAGTGCAGTTTATACAGATCAAAGTACCTCAAATATGTGTAATTAGAGTATGATCTTCTTCCCAAGTTCATAAAATTTGTCACAGGGGAATAGACTTAAGGCTTGTACTTCCTTACCCAAGCTAAATCAATCTTTGCAAGCACCGCAATTCCATAAAGGAAGTACCCCATATTATAATGATGATCATTATAAACACCAAATCCAAAATCTGCTCCTTAATCTTTGGTGAAAAGGGTGAGCTAGCCATTAACAACTCCCATCACCCTTTCTTTTCCCATTTATACTTTCCACAAAATGGATTTGTGAATGTTGCATCCCCAGACAGGATAACAAGAGCTGAACCTACAGAGGATTACCTCGTACTTAAGGTCAGAATCAGGCAATAGTGCTATCCTAATTATGCTAGTAAGCTTGTCAGATGTAATATCAGAAAGGGTACTAAAAGGGTACCACCATCAAGGCTACAATTTTCATCAGGGTGCTTTGGAAGATTTCCAGATGTTACAATATGTACAAATGTTTTAACAGAGAGCATAGTCAATACATTAAAACAAGATAAAAAAACACATTCTTATCCAAGTGTAAAATAAAATTTATACCTCTCGTTTCATTATCCATCTTAGTTGATTCACTTTCAAATCTGGCAAACTCTTCATACTTCACCAAATCAATTTCTTCTCTTTAAAACTTTTCAGTTGGGGCACGTCCTGCATAGTTTCCACACATGTACTATAAACATCCAAAATTGGCAATGTACAAGTGCACCAGACAAGAGTTTGCAAAACTTATAGTTGTTATGTGAAATTTCAGAAGAAAAACTAATCTATAAAGGATATTTTCTTCAAGTGAAGTGGTTTTGTAGATGTATTGTGCAATAAAAGTTGCATGTCTTTATATGTCTCTCAGTTCATGCAGAGTGAAAATTGTAGAAAGAATTGTAAATATAACATATAGTTAAATTAAAAGTCAATCAATTCACATTCAACAAACCAAACTCCAAGAAAATTAATTCTGTAAGATTCACATTAAAAGACAAATTTGGCAAAATTGAGCAGTGAAACTTATTTTAGACTCACTTAATCTCTCACTGCATTCGTTGTTTTTCTTAGAGGAGGCCATTAAACCCATGCCTTTAATCCATCTGGAACCACTATAACTACATGGAAAAGAAAACGATTTAAGATTTCCTCAAATAATAAAAAAATACCTATAAAAGGAACAAATCAATTACTTTATCTTACTCTTTCTCTCTTTGCGCAAATAAGAAAAATTACAGGGACTTGATTGATGAATGAACTGTAGAAAATCAACTTGAACCAATTAAAAAACACATCAGAAAGTAGTTTGAATTAGGGTTTACAAAATTTGAAACTTCAAATGAAAAACAAAATTGAAATCGACTTAAGAGAAAATCTACTTACACTTAGAGAATAACACTAATGAAAAGGTGTAAATCCACAAAGAGAAGATGACTTACACGGTACACGGGAGAATGGCTTCCGCAAGGAGAAATGCTATGAAGGAGAAGAGAAGATGATGCGGATGAAAATCGGAGGAACTTTATAAGTACGTATGAAAAAACTGTAGAAGAAAATGTATCATGTACCTGCTTCACCTCCCTGCTACTACTCACCAAACGAAAGCAGTTGGAATACGTATAAAAAATTACAGTCGATTTTAAACCGACTATAAATCTTACAGAATTTTTTATATTTTTGTGTATAGTGTCATTTTATTATGACCGCCACTACTTGACTGCCATTAAAAATTACTTTTTTACTAGTGTATGTGTAATCCTAATTTTTTTGTCTTAAACTTAAAAAAAAGTATATTGATAAATATATGATTAGTTTAAAATTTCACTCCAACATGTCATTGTTGATGTTCATACCCATTCAAATTTGAAGGATTTGTCCACCATTATTGAATTATGTCAATCTTTGCCAAAACAAACAAATTAAAGATCTTTTACTTGATTGATTGTCTAATTCATTTTATTTAACTCTTAATGTTTCATTTTCTACAACGAAGATTATCAAAACAAAATTTGGAATAAGATGAAAGATGAATTTCTTGAACACAATATGATTATTTACATTCAAAAAGGAATAACTGGAGATTTTTATTCCGAATAAATTATTGATGAGTTCAAAATTTTTTACTATAAATTATTTTGGCTCCTCCAAAATTATTGGTCAAGATCCGTCACAGGTTATTATTATTAACTATAATTATTAATCATTATTACTATCAACTATAAATATTATTATCATTATTATTAATTATAATTATTTCTATTATTATATTACTATTATTATTATTATTATTATTATAATAGTTATTATTATTATTATTATTATTATTATTATTATTATTATTATTATTATTGTTTTTATTATCATTGTTAGATACATATCTTACTTTTACTTACTATGTAGGAATCATGTTTCCTTTACTTGTCATTTTTATTTGTTTTGTTGTTCATTTATCTTTCCATTTGAACAATTATTTCAATTTTAAAAAAATATACTAAAATTAGTAAAATAATAAAACTGAAAAATAATTTTTTTATTATAAATAATTATTTAAATTTAAAATTTAATAATTAAGAGGATAAAATTGATAAAATAAAAAGGACATCAAAGATGTTTATCCCTTTATATATGTAATTGTATTAATATTAATATTATTATTATTAGTAGTAGTATTAGTATTATTTTTTTTATCACTACACGATATTATTATAGTGATATTATTATTATTATTATTATTATTATTATTATTATTATAATTAGACACATATTTTACTTTTATTTACTATGGGATCATATTTCAATTACTTCCTTTTTGTATTTGTTTTGTTATTCATTTTATCTCTATATCTTGGTATTTCTTGAATTGAAAAAAATAGTTACTAAAATTAGTAGAATGATAAAAGTGACAAATAATTTTTTATTATGAATAATTATTTAAATTTAATAAATAATAATTAAGAGGATAAAATTGTAAAAACAAAAAAGGACATAAAAAATGTTAGTGGATTATTATTATTATTATTACTATTATTATTATTATTATCACTATGGGATATTATTATAATGGTATTATTATTATTATTATCACTACGAGATATTATTATAATGATATTATTATTATTATTATAGTTAGACACACATCTTAATTTTATTTATTATGAGATCATATTTTAATTAGTTATCCTTCTTAATTGTTTTGTTGCTGATGTATATCTTTATATATAATTATAGATTATTAGTATGTCAACATTAGCCTTGGTATTTGCATTGACATTAATATTTATAACATAAAAATTATTATTATTATCATTTGTTTGTTATTATTAGCAATGGCGGAGCATCTTAAGGGCTGGGAGGGGCCATGGTCCCCCCAAGATTTTTGAATATTTTTAATGTTATATACATTTTGAAAATTTTGATTTTTTTTTAATTTTTTTTAAATTATAAGTGATATATTTTATAAATAGATAAAAATTAAATTGTTTGTCTTTTTATTTCTTTTATAAAATATAACCAATTAATGTTAATTGTAAGGCCCTCTTTAAAAATCTTTTAATTCTTTCTGTCCTAAAGATAGTGGGCCGCCCTTGTAAGTGGTATATTCTTTCTGCCCTAAAATATAACCATTATATTTTTCCTTTAATATTTACACTTCTCAAGTTTTTTAGTAATGTATGATAAATTATTTTTAATATTATTTTAAAAAATTGGTATATTGATGAAGAATAAAAGAATAAATTCATTATTCAAAAGTGATAAAAGTGAAGCGATTCGTGAAGATGAAAACAAGATAAATTATATTTTTTACAACATTAAACTAAAGATCAAATTATTCAATTAGAGAAACCAATTCTTAAAATATTATACTAATGATCCAACAATCTAATGATTAAAGAATTATATTATTTTGGCCCCTCCAAAATTTGTGTCTAAGATCTGTCACTGATTATTAATATCATTATTATTATTATTATTATTATTATTATTATTATTATTATTATTATTATTATTATTATTATTATTATTATTATTATTATTATTATTATTATTATTATTATTATTAT
>Ga0214542_1012016_pt1 | contig 11486 bp, 8 predicted proteins | sample CNSS1metaG_FD_160096 | JGI IMG/M metagenome (GOLD analysis project Ga0214542, IMG submission 160096) | Root nodule microbial communities from cowpea collected in UCLA plant growth center, Los Angeles, California, USA - CNSS1 | ecosystem: Host-associated > Plants > Roots > Nodule | place: USA...
TAATTATCATTTTAAGCACATTTTAGCGACCAAAATTTTTTTGGTGGCAATACAATATCAATTTCGGTCGCTAATTCAGTAGCTAAAACATTGCATTTAGTAATAAAAAAATATGGTCGCTAATTCGGTAGCTAAATACATTACATTTAGCGACCGAACAATTTTTGTCGCTAATTACCGTATTAAAAATGGGACAATTATTTGGTGACTAAAACAATATTATTTCGGTTGCTATTTTGGTGGCTAAAATATTGCATTTAGTGACCAAATATTTTCAGTTGCTATTTTGGTCGCTATACGAACAAATGTTACTATATATTGATTCGGTCGCTATTTCGGTCACTAATTTGCGACTATCACTATTCAGTCGCTATTTCAGTCACAATTTGCGACCAACTTTTTTCAGTCACTAATTTCGGTAGCTAAATTACATTTTTTTTGTAGTGCATACCAAATAATCTGTATGTAATTTACATACAGATTCTAATATTTACGAAAAATTTCCTACTTAAAGTTACATACGAAATTTTTTCCGTGTGTAAGTTTACTGACGCCAGGTTTACATACAAATTTATTTTTGTATGTAATCCGTAGATAATATCTAATTACATACAGACTTTATGCATTACATATAGATTTTGTCCATAAATAAAATTAGTTTTTTTTGTAATGTATATTATTATTAATTTTTAACCGAATAGTTGTCATTGAAACAAAGCACAATAATAACAATAATAAACATCATCATTATTATCATTATTATCGTATGTTCATTACTTTATAAAGGGTGTTTTGTTTAATAGTTACTTTAAACATTCATTCAACCACTTATTAATCACAAACACAATTAATTAAGTTTTAATGTGCTTCTTAACAACACATTTGTGTGAAAATATTTCAACACTAACTATCAAATTGTCAAAATCCATATTTAAATCGTAAAATCAAAATATTCTACAATTTTACATTGTATTTACGAGTTATATTCCATGTATAATCGTAATATAGTAGAATCGGTAAAGACTCCAGTAGTTTGGTGGAAGTCTTATGGAGATCAACATCTAGAACTTCAAAGATTTGTTATTCACGTACTTACAATTTTGACATGTAATTCTTCTGAATGACTTTTTTTATGTCATGACTAATTCCAAATTAGCTTAGGAGAAGGAAGGTAAAAGAATTTCACTTAAGGAGTTTGAACTTGATGACATTTCATCGATGATAAATGGATTATGGAAAATGATGAAGGAGGAGAGAATGAAAATACAGATTTAAATGATGCTTTCAAATTAAATGGAGATGATGTACCGATAAAGGTGAAACTCAAGGTAGTGGTGAAAAATAGTGGCAGATTATGCCCCCTAATTTTTTTTTAACTATACTTACACTTTTGAAATTTTTGATTTTTTTGAAAATATAGGTAGTATATTTTAGAATTTGATGGAAATTAAATTACGTATCTTTTTATTTCTTTTATAAAACACAACATTTAATTTTAATAAATAATAAAACATAAAATCAAATATAATAAATAATAAAAATATTTAGGTTTAATTACTCTTTTTGATCTTTGTTCTTGTCGAAAATTGTCAAATTGCAACTAAAAACTCAAGATCAAATTGAGACTAAAAACGTTGTAGGACCAATTTAATATTTTTGAAAATAGGAATTAAAAGAGTAATTAAACAAAATATTTATTAAGATATTTTTTATTTTCTTTCTCATTGTCTATTTAGTTTTTCACACAATTGTATTAATCTCACACTCTTATATGTTTTCTTTTTCTTTTTTGAAGAAAAAAAGAAAGTTAAACACAAACTCATTAGTTTCTCTATGATTTGTCATTTGTTCTTTTCTTTTCTTAAAAAAGGAAAAAATGTAACTCTCTTTTATTTCGCTTGATGATGAAATATTAGTTTAATAATTAATATTATTTTTTATCTCATGAGCCTTTCTATATTCATGAAAATAAATATAGAAGAAAAAAATAATATATTATGTGTTTTTTCATAACCAATTCTTAATTGTGACTTAATTATACTATATTTTTCTTTTAATGATTACGACTCTCAATTTTTTATTACATTATGATAAATTATTTTTTAATATTAATTTTTTTAAAAAATAGGTATATTGATCTAGAATAAATAATAGATTTTTTTTTTGAAAATAATAAAAGGAAAGATATCGATGAACATGAAAACAAGATATATTGTACTTCACATATTTTGAATCATTTTACAAATAATGATCCAATTGTTTAGTTAGATGAGCCTTTTTTTTTATGCATTATACTAATTATTCAATCTAATAATCAAAGAATTATATTACTTTGACCCCTCCAAATGTTTTGGTTAAGATCCCACTTTTTCATGGAGGGGAGGAGATAGAGCTAATGAAGATCTTTTAGTTTTTTTTCTTCTTAATTTGAATTATTTATATTAGATGAATTAAGTTTAATGAAGTATTGAGAAAATGATGAATTTGTAAACTTAAGTTTGATTAAATATTGACAAGAGATTAATTTTATTTTTATGGATGTGTGTTTGATGATATATATTATGTTTGTATCATATTACGATCCCACGATTTACGATTATATGAACCCTTCACGATCCTAAGCATAATCTTGATTTTAACTACCTTTCACTAACACCAAAAAGACTTTTTACGGATGTTATTTATGACTTTTTAAGTATGTCGTAAGTCAAAAAATCATGTTTGATGGTTTAATAACATACGTAAAGTAAATTTTTTATCTTTTTTACTAACCTTAATGCATAAGAGGAAAATATGTTTTCCAATGAATCGCTCATGAGAATGGCACAAAATGTAAGTTTTGGTCACCAATGGATGTCCTAAGTTTGGCCAAATGGTTGTCTCTATCGAGAGGGAGCTTTGCGTGAGGAGAAATGGGCACTGTAGGTTTTTCTTTGACATATTTACATCTGACTTAAAACCGTCAAACATAAAAATGGATTTTTACATCTAACTTATAAGCGTCATAAGTAAATTTACGTCTATTGTATACACTTCAAACGTAAACTTACATGTGACTTAAAATTGCTAGATATAAAAATCCCTTTTACATCTATGCTAACTTAATAAAAGTCCATAAATATAAATAATATATTTGAAACATTGCATTGTAATAATTCTCATAATTTTCAGTTTATCTTCTATATTGTAACTCGAGAAATATAATTAAATCAATTAATTGTCATACAAAAGTGAGAAAAAATAATGTGATTAAAATACCTTCAATTGTAACACCATGAATTTATGTGATTTTGTACTTAGTATATCACTCAATATGCCATATCTAGAGTAGAAACAAAAAAAAAATTAAAACATTTGCTAGATTCAACTTCGTGTAAAGTTAATGTAGAATGTGGAAAGAATGATTTATTTTACTTATCTATTATTTATAAAATATTTAGGGGCACTACTATGGAAAATGAATCTAACAACGGTTAAATTGAATTTATAAAGATGGTTTTTAAATCATCGTTATTTTAGCCGTAGTTAAAAGTAAGAAGAGATAACGACAGTTAAAAACCATAGTTAAAAATCCAAGAAACCACAACGGTTATAAAATAAGCGTCGTTGAACTCACCATCATAATCAAATGCTTCTTTTTTTCCTTCAATAAATCCACTATCACAGAACCATACAACTTTATTGCTCTCTACATACCATAATATCCATGGTAGAAGTATGTACCTTTCTGCACCATATTTCTGAATAATATCACCAGTGTTACAAACATATACATATACTATTTATTCATTATGCATATAAATTCATAATATATCATGTCTGATGTGTCATTGGGCAAAAATTCCATCCATAAGCATCCAATCTGCCTCGAATGATCCTGAAACAACAACATTAAAGGTACCCTAGGTTGGGATCCAATATTATTCTACATTTTCACTGCCATCACAAAATTGAAAACAACCAATCAAAAAAAACTATAATGTGAATATAAATGGTCATCGGCGTTAAGGGCGACGACTTAATGGTCATCGGCAAAACACTCCACTTGAAGGTGAGAGGAGGTTAGTGATATGCACAGTAGAGTTAGAGTAGCTAGAGAAAAAATGAGCGAAATGAAAGTGGGAGGGTGAAATTAGTATTTTGAAAATAAAACTAGGCTTTTCAAAGACGGTTGGCAATACTAATCGTCATCATTTCCCTGCATAGTGTTTTTAACGATGGTTGCTTTTATAACCGTTGTTAAAAAGTTCAGTTTTTTTTTACAATTTTGCTACCACACTTTTTTTACAACAGTGTCCTCTTAACCGTCTATATATCAGGTTGTGGAAGGCTTATTTTGCACTACTAGGGGCTTTACGTGCCCACAAAAATCACAGGGGTGTAAGGAAGTAATGATATAACCAATATTATTTTCAATGATACTTGCATTGAAAAACAATTATTGTAAGATATTTAAATAACTAACTTTAATTTATTTAACAAAAAAAAAAGAAACTTACTTGAGAATATATAGAGTTATACATTTGTTTCTTCTTTCACCAAGTTGTGATGTGATGTATATGTTTGTGTTCTAATTTTTTTATTACTTGTTAGAAGTCACCCTTTCCTTTATTTTATTTATAGAAATATTAGTAGGAATATACCAAAATATAATATTTGCAATAAATGTCTTTAATGTATGTGTCAAAGTAACAACATCGAACATTGGTATAAGAATTATAACATTATTACGATGAATCTTCTCCATCATAAGTTTCAGCATATGAGAGGAGAAGAAAACATTATGTAAGAGTGTAACCCCATATACCTTTTCAAAGGTCATCAATTCAAAAATTAGTGTCTTCAACATATAACTCATTGGCTTGTGGAGTTAATGTGATTCTATAATATATCAACAACAACACAACTAAGCTTAGTGTTGACTTATTATAAGGGGAAATTTCAGGCTAGACTTTAATAGGTATTTGTGAGAGACTTATGGTCCCGAATCACTTGTAACTCCTATATCAAATTTTGCATCAACTTACTTCGTCTTTGATTTGTTATCTTAGTTGTTTTATGAACTTCTGACTAAGGCCTAGAAGTATGATACTTTTGCAATGGGTAAATATAATCAAGGTATTCAAGTTGTCTAATGAGAATAATAAATACTATGTAATAATCTTCATCAATGTAAAAGTAAAATGTATTATTCAATCATAATTAAAAGTAGAAAACAATGATGATTTCATGTAAATTAAAGTGTATTTAATTTAATTGAGAAAATATCATTGTATATTCTATATTATTAGGGATCATAATGTGGGATAGCCATGTGAGGCAGGTTAAGTATTTTGGCCCACTAGTTTGCTCATGTCCTTCTTGCACAACTAGCAGCTTGTGTGGGCCAACGACAGCGTAAGACAAACCCACCCACATAGCCAACATATTGTGTATTTGAATGAAAATGTATATGTAGCTTATGATGTGTCCACCGATAACAATATTATGTGAATTTGTCGTGAATTTTCCATTACTTAACTATGCTTTTGGGAGGATCTTTCATCAATTATCAATTATGTTTGATAACCTCAGTTACTTAAAATTTAGTTTTCGTTGTTGTTTTAGGTAAATACATCTACTATGAAATTTCTATGAAGCTTCCACTTAAAAATTATAAATTATAAATTGTAAAATTGTAAATATTATTTATTTTAAGAAATATATTTATAAAATTTATTATTTCTACTAATTAAATTATATAAAAGTAAGGTTATTAAAGTCTTGCACCCTAATATTTTATACATTATAAATAAGGAAAATGATGCGTCTTCAAGGAGAGAATTCACTAAGGAGATACAATATCAATGAGACCTGAGCCCAACCACATAAGAGATCAACACCACCTTCAACCCAAAACCTTAATGGTGTGTTTGAATGAGGCAATTTAAGAGAGTAATTCATTTATTCGGAGAATTTGAATTTCTTTGAAGTAAAATGACTTGTTTGGATGAGAAAATTAAGAGGAAATTGAAATTGAGAAATTTTAAGAAGGCATTTCAAATAACTAAAATAATAGAATTTGAAATTCAATCAAAAAAGAAAGAAATTGAAATTCCACAAGTTATGGAATTCCTCATTGGTTAGGATAAAAAAGGTTGAGTTGACTCGACCAACAATTGGCTATGACTAACTCGGTCAAATTCGTACATATTTCGGTTGGTGTCAACTAGACCCAAATTTGGTTCAGATTGACTTAGGCGAAATCGACCAAATTTTGGTTGGAGCCGACTCGCTCGAGTTTGACCAAATTTTTGGCTAGGGCCAACTCGACCAAATTTGGTTGGAGCTAGCTCGATCAAAATTTGGTCAGAGTCGAGTACTACCAAATTTTGGTCGAAACTGACTTGACCTAATTTGATCGGGGCCAACTCAGCCGAAATTAGACTAAGGTTGACTCGATCGAATTCGATCAAATTTGGTAAAGTTGATCCTGGACAAAATCCAACCAAAATGGCTCGTCTGAAATTGAGTTGCATTCGACCAAGTTGACCTCGAATGAAATTCAGCCGAATTTGACCAAATCGTCCCCGACAAAAAATTTGCCGAATGTGACTGAAGTTGGATTTGGCTGAACTCCGTCAAGTAAGACATGTTCAAAATTTGAACAAATTTGGCTGAGTTGCCCCTAATCGAATTATTGATGAATTCAGTAGAATCAACATTGGCCGAATTCGTCCGAATCGACCTTAATCAAATTTTTTGCCAAATTTGACCTAATTAGCCCAAAGAGAAATTCGGACAAATTCGGCCGAGACGACCCCGTATGAAATTCTATCAAATTTGGTCAAGTTGAACCCACTAAAATTTTGCAAAATTTGATAGAGTCGACACTAGTCGAAATTTGGCCGAATTTGGCCAGATATGACCTAGTTAACCCATACCAAAATGCAACCCACACAACATCGTCCAAATTTCAGCTGAATTGACCCCAGCCAAAATTTTGGAAAAATTTAGTTGAGTCAGCCCCAATCGAAATTTGGTCAAGTCAACCCTAACTGAAATTCGACCGAGTCGAACCCGATTGAAATCAGGCCTATTTCTCCTAAGTCGTCCTTAGGAAAAAATGGGTGAATACGACGGATTTGTCCTTAGCTGAAAATGGGCAAAATTCAATCGATTCAGATGTGTCAAAATTGCGGCCAAATTTTACCAAGTTGACCTCGATCAAATTTGGCCAAGTCGACCCTGGTTGAATTTGGCCAAATTCGATCAAGTAAAACATATTGAAATTTGATTGAATTTAATTATTTTAAGTTTTCTAATATATTTTTCAAGTTTAATTTCAAATTTTTATATATTAAAATAAATATTGTTAAACCGAAAGTTTATCTCATAAGAGAAATTCAATTATTTTATCCAAACAAGAAATTAAAATGTAAGATATTTCAATTACTCTATCCAAACATATTATTTAGAAAATGAAGGAAATTCAATTGCAAGGATTTCAAATACAATGCATTTTAATTTTTTAGAATTGTTGAAATGCTTCATCCAAGCACAAGGTAGGACAATAGTTTATGGATCTTCTATCTTATATAGTTTATTATTTCTACTAATTTAATTTTATAAAAAGTAAGGTTAATATAATCTTGCACCCTAGTATTTTATACACTATAATTGAGGAAAATGATAGATCGAGGGGAGAAAGCATTGAGGAGATATAATACCAATCAGACCTAAGTCCAAACCACATAAGGGGTCAATACCACTTTCAACCTAAAACCTTAAGACAATAGGTTTATGGGTCTTCTACCTTGTATGGTGCCCAACTCTTTAATTTTTTCCTAATGAGAGACTTGGACTCACATTTGGAACCCAATAATCTACCTTAAGGGTGAGTCCCTTCCATATTGGTACACATTTCCCTTCCAGTAGAAGCATCCAAACTACGAGTACCCCTTTTCGTATTTTCATTCATCTTAACAAGACACATTCCCTTCCACACACCCAAAATGTTTTTTGCAGACCAAATATGAAACATGCAAAATCAGTGTTGAAAGTCTCACATTGACTAGTGGTAAGACCAGTTTATAATATATAAGCAGATGAAAATCTCACCTTACAAGTAGGGATGACAATAGGTTGGGTCAAACACGGATAGTGCCTACCCACAACGAAAAAATCCATTTGTTACCAATCCTATTATTACTCGTCGAGTACCCGTTTAAAAAATACCTACGAATTTTAAAAAACCTGCAAGTACTCATAGATACCCACAGATTTAAAAAAAATATTTTCTAAATTTTTAAAACAAAAATTTAATAAAATTACAGCAAACTATAAACTAAAATATACATTAAATATACATTAAATTTTAATTTTAATTAAATTTAATCTAATAAAATATAAATTAAATTTTAATTTTAATTAAATTTAACTTAATAAAATATAAATTAAATGTTAATTTTAATTTTTTGCGGGTAACAAATACCCACGAGTATGGATAATATAATATTTGTACTCGTTGCATTTATAAACTAGTATTAAAATACTCGTTATCTATTATTCGTCACGGGTAATAAATATTCGTTGGTACCCTTTAGCATAGGTATTCTAGCCATCCCTACTTAAAGGTAGGTTTTTGTGGAGTTGAGTTAGATTTAGAGTTCACTTCTTAACATGATATTGGAACCATGGGTACCTATTAATGTCTAGTTTCACGTTCAAGATATATTTATGCCTCTACTGGCGGAACTTGGATCGAAATTTTAGGGGACAAAATTATATTTTTTATATATAAATTATTTTTTCTACATTAAAAAAAATAATTCCTCATATCATTTTCTCTATTCAAAACAATCACATATGATAATAGAATACAAAAAAATATGACAATAATATATATGAAAGTGTGACATAAAGTTTATTATCAACAATCATATATTAAAAAAAACAAAAGTTACCTTTAGTCAGAGTGCTTCAATAATTGAATCATAACTGAAGCTTGTTGTAGTATCCCTTTACATATAGATTATCATAGTGCTTACTATAAAAACTTTTAAAACCTATAAAAAAACACTCGAAAAAGTTAAAACATGTTAATGAGAATCAACTCAATACCAATTAGAACTCAACGAAAATAAAACTCAATTACTTGTAACAATGAAAACATCTGAGTCAGATCATCTGCTTGGTTTTTTACTTAAAAGATAGCACGATAAGCAACATGATGAAGGAAATAAGTTAAACCATGTGTATTGAAATCTTATTGGATGATCATATTTATCGGACAACGAATATTCTAGATGCATTTGATATGGATCTTGTTCCTGCAGAGAACAAATAAGATGAGTTAGGCACAAGCATCACCTTACTATGTAGTCCGCTATCTCCTCGGTTGGCTTCTTCCCGGTCTGTACATATCGGTTTGGACCCAAAAGGGGTTACCTGCAAAAGAGACTCTGAAGCTCAAGTGAGTCAAAACTCTCAAAAAGGTCAAATCTGTGATTAATGAATGCGTACCTTTAATTACTGGGGTCCGCGCGTATTTATAGAGCATTAATGATGTCTGGTTATCCCGTGGGCCAGGCCTTGTCTTGGGCTCTAGCTTGGGCTATGAGTGGGCCTGGGCCCTAATCCAGGCCCTTAAGGCCTATTGAATGTGGGGGCTTCCATTTTACTAAGTCTCACTAAGTCTTCAAGAGCGGTCTGATCCGTTTACTTGTTGACTTGTCGAGTGTCGTCCTTGGCCGCACACTGTCCTAGGTTAGCCGCTTTGTTGTTACTTTAGCCTATATTCAGTTATGAGTTTGAGTTCGTGCCGGCCCAAGTCGTGTACTTGGGTTAGTTTCGGCATATATGTGAGGGTTGTCATTTATATGGTTAAGTTGACCAGGTCCGGTACACCAGTCCCCCAGCCTTTACTGATACGATGTGTCGGTGAAGGATGATATGTATTGATATGCTAGTCGAGATCGGCTAAGTGTGATACACCAGTCCCCCAGCCTTTAAGTGTGATGAACAGTGTTAAGGCTAGAAGACGTTAGTGGCAGGTGAAAAGGTTTGTGGCAGTTGAAAAGACGTCAGAAGGCTGACTTAGGGAAGTTTGGCGCCATCATTTTGGTACTTTGAGATGATTGAAAAGAGTTATGTTTTTGGCGGGAAAGGGTTATGACGCTTGAAATTCGTGTGTATAAATGAAGATGCTGTTGCATTTCATTCATTCTGTTTCATTTGCAAAAAATTTGTTCGTGTGCGTATAGAGCTGTCTGATATCTTCTCTTCCTCCTCCGTCATCTTTTCTAGAGAAATCAGGTATGTCTAGTAGCAGCGATAGGTTTTCGTTGTCAAACTCGGGTAGTGAGCGGTCTAGGGATAGCAGGAGTAGTCTAGATGATAGTAGTGATAGGGAAGAAGTGGGTAGTGTAGGAAGAATTCCGGTGGAGAGGGTGGTTGAAATTAGGGAAGATCCGCCTGAAAAGCTGGCTGAGAGCAATTGGCCGGCGAAGACCGAATATGAATGGGTAGCGGCAGATGTGCGGACTCAGCGGTCGTTGTTTCGATGGTCGCGCTTGCCAAAATCGTGGTTGAATTGTACGCCTATTTTCGAAAAGGGTGCACGAAGGGATATAATTGCTCCAGAGCGGGTTACCGCTGTTGAATGCGCGTGCCATGGCCAAGAAGGAGCAACCGAAGAATTCTTTTATATGTACATGTGCCACTTCTCATAACTGCACATCCGTCTACCTTTTGACGAATTCACTATGGGGGTGCTGCGATTGTTGAATGTTGCTCCTTCTCAGTTTCATCCGAACAGCTGGGCGTATTTGCAAGCTTTCAAATTACTGTACATGGCGCTGTATCTGGAACCGTCTCCCCCAGCGTTCCTATACTTTTTTGTCACAAGGCCGAAGAGTCCGATAACATGGTTATCGTTAATTAGCCGGCCTGGTCTCAACAAATTGGAGGCCTTCACTCAATCGTTCAAGCATTTCAAAGATGGGTTCTTCAAAGTTGTGGTAAAGCTGGCTGGTCGGTCGCATTTCTATACCGCTGATGGTAATACTAAGTTTCCATTCTTCTGGGCCGGCAACCCTTGGAGATATAAGGTGATTTCGAGGGAAGATCTGTCGGTGGGTGAGAAGGAGGTGGTGGATACTTTGATGCAATTTAGCGATAAGATGTCCACTAAGGGCTTAGTTAGGGTGTATAATTCAGTTCACCCTATTATAGATATTGAAGGTATTTTTTGTAACTTTGAGCATTGTTATTGATTGGAGTATTTTGACAATTTGTGTGTTGTGTATTTCAGGGCATATGACGCAACTTGGCAAGAAGAACTTGACACTTTTTCAAGCCCTTCGTAAGGAGAAGGCGGTGAAGGCTAAAGCTGTCGGGAACACTGTGGTTCCTAACTTGCAGGACTCGCTGGTAGACGTCCATGTGCATGGAGGTACAAAAAGGAAAGCGGAGTTGCCTCTAAGGGTGGGCAAGGGCAAGGATGT
>Ga0214542_1012022_pt1 | contig 11482 bp, 6 predicted proteins | sample CNSS1metaG_FD_160096 | JGI IMG/M metagenome (GOLD analysis project Ga0214542, IMG submission 160096) | Root nodule microbial communities from cowpea collected in UCLA plant growth center, Los Angeles, California, USA - CNSS1 | ecosystem: Host-associated > Plants > Roots > Nodule | place: USA...
TTTATTAAAAAAACACACACACACACATATATATATATATATATATATATATATATATATATATATATATATATATATATATATTACATGATAAACTCTTACTATATATATAAACTAAATTGAAAATAAAAATCTAAATAGGATTGAATTTTGCTATGAAGTGTGGTCTAGGAGGTCGGTGACCAAACAGAATGTTTTTATTTTGACAGCATTTATTTGATATTTTACAAAGCCGTTTAAGCATTTTAGAATTTAAGTTTTGATAGTTTTTGGAGATTTATTTTCTTTAGTCAAATTTCGATTTGGTTTCTTATATTATTTGTTTACTTTTTCCTCTTTTTATAGAATTTCCATGTAGTTTGTGATTGATGAAAAATATCAATTTAATTGAAATGTTAAAGTTTTATAACTTTGTCTAACATGATTTCATAAATATATATATATATAAAGAAAAATTTTAAATTTTTTTTAATTTAAAAGATAAATTTATTTGTTGAAATTTTTTGTTAACATATTTAGTGTATTTTGCTTTTAAAACTAAAGAACTTCATACATTTGAGACCCCACTTTTCTTTTACGCCTACTTATTAACTCTCAATACTATTATTTAAGTTTTTTTTTCATCACTTAGTAACAAGTTTATCTTTTATTATACGTTTTTTAAAAGCAATCTCATCAAAGGGTTGTACACAACTTTTGGGATTGTTAACATTTTATTTTTCTGAAACTAATAAGAAATAATATTTTGTTTCTTGTCTCCCATCCTCCTAAAAGAACATAGTTTAAAAGTTAAAATTAAATTAAAAATAAGATAGAGGATGATTTTTGAAGGATCATCTCCATTTTTTTACCTTCACACTTGATTATCTCCATTTTTTTTAGATGAACATCATAAATGTATTATCAATAAAAACGTGCAAATGACCATTTATTCTACATGAGTAAGAGTGTTAATTTGCAATAATTATAATACATTCTAAACTTGTGTTTAATTTTGTCTATGAATGAGTAAATATTAATTTATTAAAAGATGAATATATTTAACATTGTGAATAAGATTAAAAAATGCATAAAAGTTAATGGGTCCAATAAGATAGGATCTTAAATCTGTCATTGCAAAGTGACAGTGGATGCGACGTGTCGACTTTGGAGTGGGCAGTCTCAAATATGTTGCAGTCACACAGAGTAAGCGAGCATGACCGTACGTTATAAACGGCTTTTGCGACAAGACAGGCACAGGTACATCATCATGGACACGTGTCAGTAACGAGGCGCATTATAAACCGAAGGTTCACACAACCTTTTTAAGGAACACAACATTGTATTGTTCTCCGAGGAAACATCTTTCTCCATCGTCCAACTCCATTATTTACTTTTCACAACCTCCAGATGTATTTTTTTTTTCTTTTTCCTTTTTTGTCCATCACTTTTCGTCGCTTCAATTTAGCTTTTTGCGATTCCAAATATGCTTTTCTTTTTCTTAGCAGAGGAAGAAAAACTATCTTATATTCGATTATTTAGTACAAAATTAATAATTGTCAATTTTAAATGTTTTATGCGAATAAAATTGATTAAAACTGAAAGATTATTTTTTACAATTATATTTTAGCATTTAACTAATTTATTAAAGTAATAAAAGTAAAAATACTTACTAAGTTTGGGAAAAAATGAGATGTAAAGGAACAGTATTTGCTTGTTAGCCTTCTTATCATTCATGAACTTTAGGGAAAGGAATTCCAGTAAACAAACATTTATCAAAAGGTCATCAAAGATCACTTTGGTATCGTTGCACTTTATTTCTACACGTGTAGAATAAAAAAGTCAAAAAGAAATATTTTTCTATTACTTTGAATAAAAATAATAAAAAAGTAAAGAATATGTAATTATGTTAGCTAACATATTTAAATTTTTTAAAGTAAATAAATATAATCGAGAGGTACAACTTATTCCGTTCCTACGTATTTAAAAACGACTTTTATACATGTCTTAGAATTAAAAATCACATGGAAACTCTATAAAATAATATACAACGTAGAATTATTTTAATATTAACAAGCAACATATTTCGTCAACAAAACTTTATTTTATTTACTTCTAGTAGTACTATACAATAATGATTGATTGGAGATGAATCTTGAAGTTTGTATCTAGATATTTGTGTATAGAGAAAAGTTTACATGGTTCAGATTATTTGATAAAGAAATGTTCTTTATAGAGAAAGACAACTCAAAGAAGTATATTGATTTATTTATTCTAGCTAAGGTATTCAATTTAATCACATTTCATTTGTAATACAAAAACACTTTGATCATTTTATAAATTATCAAATTAACGTTTTTGTTTTTATTAATTTCTCATGAGAACTTTCTAGTATGTTTTCCTTGATTAAACAAATTTACTGTATAATTTCTTTTTTCCTCACTTCCTATTCCTTCATTTATTACTTCCTAATCCAAATAAAGTGCAAAACTTTAGTTCATTAATGTCATGCATGATTGAGAGTTATATACACAATAAGGTGTTTGAATACAAAGAATCATGATCGATTCCTTATGTCTATTAGAAATAATTTGGAGAAAAAGATATAACGATACATAACATGACTTTGCATTATTATATAATTATTATATAAGTGGATTTAAGTTTCACTTTATGAATTAAAATTATAATTATTTCTAAAGTAATATTAGAGATGTCAATATGGGTTATAACATGTAAGCCAACTCGGCTGATCATGAATTCAAATCAGATTGGGTTGAGAAAATTTCATTTTTTTTTAAAAGCGGGTTAAAATGAACATGACTCACTTAACTTATGGGTTAAACAGGTTCGAATCGAGTTGAAGATGTGTTGACTCACTTAATCCACCAACATTTCTCTATAATTTTTTATTTCTTTTATAATTATTTACTACTTCTAATTATATAGGTTCACAATTGATATTTTAAATACTAGAATGTTGCTAAATAATATTTAAATAGTTTAAATATTTGATTTGTTTGTCGAGTTATATGCATTGATACTTTAATTTTTAACTACTATCTTTATAATAGTATCTCAAAAATTAGGTAAATACTTTGATTTCACTATTATAAAAAATAAATTAAATCAATTCACTTTCATTGTAATAGAATAAATATATCAAATAATTTGTAAAAAAATATATCTGTAAGTGAGCCAACCCACTAACCCACAAACACGTGGTGGGTCGGACCGAGTTGAAAATTTTCTAGCTCACTAAAATGTGAGCAGGGTTGAACTGACCTCTTTTTTAACTCAACTCGTGGTGAACCAATCTATGTGAGTTAAGTTGGCTTACTTTGACACTCTTAATTGATATAAGAGTCATCCGAAGATTGTCTTAATAAGATTTATTGTTATTTGTTGAGCTTATTAAATCACTTGCTATCAGACTGTTATTGGACCACTGATATCTAGTTCCACACTTAAGATATATATGTATGTCTCGAGATAAGGAATATGTTTTAGAAATCACATATTAATCGGAGACAAACAAAATAATAATATTGAGTTAATAATCATTTTTACTTATTTTGATTTTGAATCCTACAAGATTAATTTGTTGGTATCAAATTTTACACATATAAGTTATTATTCACTTTTCCAAAGTATATGGTTACACAGTCACACTTAATTAATTTGGAATAAGTTAAAGAATTACTTTATTTTATATAAAAGTATATCCCCAAATTAAGAATTAAAAAATCATTTCAAAGATTAAATAATTTATAATTCAATCTTTTTGTTATATGTAACTGCAGACGCTTAACTACTATGTCGGATTATGAAGACAGACAATTAAAGTGGAAGTTAATTACTGCGATATTAGGGCTTGTAAATGTAGAAGGCAAAAGTTTAGGAGCAAAGTAGTTGGGTCACGTATAACAAAATCTGATCCACGTGATTGCAAAGTAAAATTCACGTTTACACTTTTGACATCTCGTGTCAAATATTGCACAGAAGACCATGAATTTCAACCCCATAAAACCAAATATAAAGTTTTCACATTTTCTTCATCACATGAAACATGAAGTTTTTCTGACCTTTGCCTCGCCCATAAACCAAACCCCTTTTACACCTAAAAATATATTTTCTACATATCTTCATAAATTCAATTATTAGATGCAAATAATCACATACATAGTGCAATATAGTGCCTTTAACACATATTCATATAATAATTAGAGATTTGGGATTAATAACTATATATTTAATTTTAAAAATAATTAATTTTGGTTTTGAAAAAAAAAATTATCTAACATGTTGAGGAACCATATATGTTTGTTTTCATTCCGTCAAAAATCAAATTCTCTTTCCCTCATTCCCTCAGCTGATATTTATTTAAAATAATGTAAGTTAACTAAATTTTTTTAATGTTATAATATATATTTATTTTGATGAATCAGAAACCTAATTGACATCTAACTTTTTGTGATAAGTTTTAACATTAATTGTTTCATACGAAAAATGTGAAGTTGGATTTTTCTAAATGTAACGATATTGATGCGTTGTGGTAGATTTTTAGGGTTGAGTAACTTTTTTAATTATGTTATATTTTTAACGGATAGCGATTAATTAGTGTCATTCAGTCGGAGAAAGAAGTAGTATCATGATTTCAAATTTCATTTTTTTTTTTGTATAAATGTCCTTGATTGATTTGTTCATAAGACATTAAATATCATTCCGATGGTAGTTATTTATGAATGGTATGAATTTCAATATTTTTATAATATATGAATCTTAGGTTTATCGAGTCTTGGTGAAGGAAGAAGATATATATAAAGTTACTTTTAGGACTCTGCAAAGTTGTAATGAACCACTTGTTATATATTTGGGTTAATTAATGGTGTTAAATGACATTTTGGTAGTTATCCTATCTTTTATTTTATTTAAAACACCTGATGTTGGTGAAGCAAATCCTACAACACCATAACTTATTTGATCAACTTTTCAAATGTTCATTTATTTTGCAACAAGTTGAAAATTTAGGCGATAAAATCTCCAGACAAGGATAAAAAGGGACAAAGACAAAGTTCAACTACTTTTGGACTAACCTAAATCAATGAATATTACTCTATAGCATCTCTTCTCACCAATATGCCAAAAAACGATCATTTTATGCGGAATACTAATGTTTGCGGACTTTGAGAATCTTAAAGTAGCAAGTTTTCACGCTCTTGTATTACCTTAACGCATCTTTCTAAGCCCTTTTTCAGAGAGACAATTGCTAACTATTTTCTAGTTATAAACTAATCAACGAAATAAAAAAAAAAAAGTTTGAGAAGTTTAATCACTAACCATGTCATCTAGACTGAGGCAACAAAATTTTGTTATACAAACTTCTAAGTGTAAGTCAAGAAAATAGAATTTCAATTCAAATAATTTCACATGACTTGGTTGTAATCTAAACTACAATTAGTTCGCTTGTTAGAAACACTTGTAGTTTCATATCCAAAGATAAAGGTTATCATTTAGTAATGCAAAAGAATAAACCTCTAAAAGCCTTATTAATAGACCATAACAATTTGCTACTTTGGGAAGTTACATGCAATTCCCTTCAAACTTTGAGATGTTAAGAATGTTTTCTTTTCATGTTGTCTCCTTACATTGTTGAATCGTGTAATAATGAAGATATCATATACCTTTTGATTTTAATGTTTTAATTCTATTAATAGAGATACTATTTTTTTTTCTTTTTTTATTATCAGATATTCTATTTTATTATGATACATATTAAGTTGAGATATTGTACTTTATATATTGGACAAATTTTTAATATATCATGACTCAAATACTAGGATGGAGAGTATTCTTGGATAAATTACCGACTAAGGATAACTTACTTAAGAGGGGGGTTCAACTACAACATTGTCTTTGTGATTTGTGTAATGCACATGAAGAGACTACAAACCATCTATTCTTCTCTTGTAGGGTGACCCAAATAGTCTGGAATATGTGTGATAGGTGGTTGGGGTTATGCACTATGCACCACATTAAAGCCAGGATCAACTTTCAACACTTCCACCTTTTTGACTTTAATAGTATACAAAATCTAGCTTGGCGAGGAATGTGGTTAGCTATTATAGGGGAAATTTGGAACCATAGGAACAGTGTAATCTTTAAACAAAGGAAAGTTGACCCTATAGAAATCTTTAGTCAGGCTCAAATGACAGCTTGGGTGTGGATGAAGCACAAAATCCCAGCTGCCATGTTCTCCTATAGTGATTGGTGCTTATCCCCAATACATGTCTAAAATCTCTATGATACGGTAATGTTGTGTGTTTCAGTGTGATAGGTAAGCAAATGCAGGTTCCTCAAGTGAAGGGAAGAAAGTATCATAATGCAAGGCTTCAACTATAGCGATGCTGTAGGATCCAGTCTACAACACATCAGACATGGCTGAGTTCTGTAGCTATGGAACTGCACAACAGTAGTGCTAGAGGGGGCTGACTGCTGCTATATCAGAGGCAACAACTTCATATCTGCAATAGAGGGGTCTGTATGTCAATAGTTTCATAGATGTTGCAGAGCCTTATGTGTAGTGTCATGGTGATATACTAAGGCTACATCTTTGTTCTTGGTAGGTTTTGGTTGATGGCTCTTCTTGCTAAGCTATGCATCAACACTTACAGGTTATGTTTTTGTATAAGGGTTAGAGCACCCCTTAAGTGCTCTACTTAATTAAATTTTATTCTTTGCTGATCAAAAAAAAAAAAACTCTCATTCTCATACGTTCAATAAAGTATTTCTCTTCTAATTTTCTCTCACTTGTGTTTTATCAAACACTAACATTTGTATATCTCTTTATTGTTGATATCAATTATCATCAATGAAAAAAAAATTCTCAAGGTTCACGACTTTTTCAAGGTTCTCAAAGTTATCATGTTTCTCAAGCTCTCAAGATTCTCTTCATCCTAGTGCTTTTCAAAAGTGTTACTTCCAAGTTGGGTCTTCATAATTTTCATGCTCACCTTGAGAGGGGTGATAAAGATATCACATATATCTTCTGATTTTAATTCTATCGATAGATATATCATTTATTTTATTCTCTTTTATTATTATCACATATTATGTTTTATGATGATATATATTAGGTTTTATTTTTTTCCCTTATACCATGGGATATTGTACTCTATAAATTGGATAAGTTTCTAATAAATCGGTATGCAAACTTTCATTATCATATTTTCAATAAAGTATTTATTGTCTAACTTTCTCTCACTTGTGTTTTGTCAAACACTAACATATAATGACATGTGTCTAGTTGAAGCGTTTGATAGATTGTATTTAAATGTGTGTGTGCGCCTATCATTTTCATTGTCTTATGTTGTTATTATTAGACAATTATTTTATTTATTATTAGACCTTTTATTATATAAGTTATATCAGTGTTATTATATATATATATATATATATATATATTAACTAATTTTTTGGGAGTTGGATTGTTACATGTTTGTATAATTTGTATTAATTATCCTTGTAATTCGTTCTTTCAAGTTTTAGCATGTGTTATATGTAAAAGATGTGTAACAAGGGGTGAATTGTGATTTAAAAGTTGCGATACTACAAGAATATGTCTCATTAACAACCAATTTTAGTGACCAAAAGTTGTTAGTCAATATTATAGTGACCAATTTAGAGATCAATCATAACTTTTCATTCATAATAGTAACTATTTTAGTAATCAATAATTTTTTATTCTGTAAATTGGTGATTATTTGTGACTAATAACTTTTGGTCAGTACAATTTGTTGTTAATGAGGTATTTTCTTGTAGTGAGAGATGATGGTCGGCAACATTTATTGAAAGGCATGATGTTATTTTGTGAACATGACATTGATATTTCTTATTATAATTCTACTTATGTTGCACGTCATGGTCGTTCTCGACTTCAAAATGATCATGTCACTCTGGAGCATCATTGTAGGTTGAATATATTTTTTGTTATAATGGATAAGCAGCTGCAAGGATTAAATGACATGTTTAGTGAGCAAACAATGAAACTTTAAACTCTAAGCAATGCCTTAGTTCCTAAGGATGCTTATAAAGCTTTTAACATCGATGATATATGCATTCTTGTAAACTAATTTTATCCTTTAGATTTCAGTGAACAATAGAAGATTAGTTTAAAATATAAACTTCAACTTTATTGTTGATGATCCTAACCATTAAGATTGGAAGAATTTATCAACCATGCATGAAATATGTCAATCTTTGATAAGAACAAGAAAATAAAAAATTTTACTTGATTAATGGTTTGATTCTCTTATTTTATATATACTTATATAATATTTTGACTGTCATGAAATTTTATTTATGTGTAATTATATAATATTTGATATAACTATTTCATTTTTACTCGATTGTTATATGTTATTCTAATTTAAAATTTATGTAATTATATTTTTTAATAATTAATATCGAAGAAATGAAAATTTTTACTTCAATAATGGATTAGATAATAAAACTCGTCCATCTTACCTCAATATCATTCCTAATTTTAAGAATTGATCACCTATGGATTAGAAAATGTAAAAAGTTCACTACTTTATTATCGTTCTTTAATATTACATTGTTAAGTGATTTTTGTGTAAAAGATCGTTATATAAACGTGATTTTTATAGTAGTGAGATTGTGGCGGGTCAACAATGTTCTCGTAGAGCGAATGTATCATTAACTTCGAATTCATACTTGGGATACCTTCATTTTTGGACATAGTATAAATGAGAATGATGAAGATTTTATCGTAGCCTTATAGGTCTTCAACATGCTCATCTAATCTGGACTCCAGTTTACCATTTTAGGATGCTAATTGACTTCACCAACTCACTAAGAAAAGTGTTAATGTTGCGTTTCATGTTTTGGAACGCACCAACAAAAGTATACCCAAGTAAACTCTCTAGTATAATTGAGATGTTTTAAAGACAAAATATCTCTACAAGGTACTCTCACAAAGTGCGGAGTCACCTTACAATATGTTCATGATCTCTTTCTGTTGTTGGATCTATTGTTTCACCCGCTATCACATTTTCGATTTAGTGTGACTTGAAAGAATCTTACAAAGAAGATCTTATATGAAATAGACATTTCATCTACGAGCTTCAGAACTGGGGTCCCCTACAGCTAATGGCACAGGGTCTCTCTCTCCAATAAGAAGAAAAGCAAATGATGTGCTTTTGATGAGTTGCAGTCGTACTGAAGAAAGGGATATATAGGGCTACATTTATTGTCACTGTCGCAATCTGGGTCGGCCATGTGAGGTCTTCCGATTAATGAGATGATCTTGAAAATGCAATAAGGTGTGTTGAATGCCCCACTTCAATGTCCTGGTTTCTCTTATGCATGGTTTACAAAAACCTTCAAATGCATCAATCCTTCTCTCCATTCAATAATTAACACCACCACCTGCTCCCATATAACTATCATCGCCACTTCCCAAGTACCACGCACTATTTCTGCAACCCCATCTTCTTCACTTTGCACATGAATAAATAGTTCATCACATTTTTTTTCTCTCTCTTCTTTTTAACCAATCTTGTCTTCACTACACCAACACTTTCTCCAAAGTCTTTCTATATTAATGCACCACCAATGCAGTAACATCGCATTGCTTCTACATCTTATATAAACCACGAAACGTAGTATTCACCACAATCGTCTTTTCCTTCTCTTCCTCTTCTTAATTACCTTTCTTTCTTATATATACATTGCTCTACTTCTCATTCGCACTTTCTCTTATCACTCGCTCTAGTCCATTAGTAGTTTTACATGCTTCACTACACTCCACAAATAAAACTTTTTTTTTTCTTTTAAACTCTACCTCTTACTCAACAAAAGTTTCAAAAATATTGGCCCCTAATATTTGTTTTAGAAAAATATTATTTTGATACTTGAGAATCCACTTTTAGGGATATTTTGTTCATTGAAAAAGTTAATTATTGTATTTATAAAATAAGAAAAAAATTAAACAATAAAATAATAAATGTAAAGTGTGTGTAATATTTATTGGATATCAAAATAATTGTATCCATTGTTTTACAAATCATAACCCGAATTTACAAAAAATCATATTTTTTTTCTTGAATTTATTGGTAATCATCACAACTAATTGTAAGAGTTGAAAGAAAAGTTATAATAAAATTGTTTTGGTTTTGAAGATGTGTTAATCATTGGATCTCTAAAGACATGAATTACATATTTTAATTTTTTTAAAATTATCAATGAATTAAAAATATAAATTATATATGTGCACACACAAACAGTAAAAAAGGAAATAATTATTTCTTTTTATAAAAAAAGAGTTAATTTCATTCCTATTATTTCATCAAAGTATATATATATATATATATATATATATATATATATATATATATATATATTATATTATATAAGAAAATGTTATTTTAGTAACCAATTTAGTGATCAAAAGTTGTTAGTTACTATAATGACCAATTTTGATACCAATTCACAAAGTAAAAAATTATTGGTTAATAAAATAGTCACTATTATAAATAAAAAATTATAATTGATCACTAAATTGGTCTTTAAAATTAGCTATCATGGTTTTGACTACCAAAGAAAATTGGTTACTAAAAATTAGCTACTTATAAAGTTGTCAAAATGGGTTGGAACCCGCGAGCCAACCCAGCTTACCACGGTTCCGGGTCGGATTGGGTTGAAATTTTTTTACAAATTTCAATACGGGTTGATTTTTGACTCGGCTCATTTAGAACCCGACTCATCCGGGTTGAACCCGTGGTGAGCCGGGTTGGCTCACTAACCTACAGATAAAAGGGTCACACAAGTATTTGTTATTTTTTTTATTAAGTTGGGCTTTACATTTGGGTCATGTTAGGTTATTTTTTTATCCAACACATAAATAATTTGTATTTTTTTTTTTTGTATTTGGATCGTACTAAAGTTTATTTAGATTTTAATTAGAATTACAATTTAGTTTTGACTAAAAAAAATAAAAAAATAATTTTGTTTTTAATTAAGTGAACCCGTGAGCTAACTCGTTTAACCCGCTAACCGGTGGTGGGCCGGGCCGGGTTCGATTTTTTTTGGCTCGTTAAAAAGTGAACCGGGTTGGCTCACTAAATCATCAATCCGTGGTGGATCGAGCTGGGTTACCCGTTTTGACAGCTCTACCTATGTTTTAACTACCAAAATGACTTAGTTTCTAAATTGGTCTAATTAATTCCTACAAATTTAGTGACTAATTATATTTTTTTTATAATAGTGATTATTTTAGTAACTAATAATTTTTTATTTTTTAAATTGGTATCTAAATTGATCACTATAATGACTAACGATTTTTCGTCACTTAAACCCTAAACCCTAAACCCTAAACCCTAAAACTTGATTACTAATGAAACACTTTTGTGTAATGATATATATATATATATATATATTTATATATATATATATATATATATATATTTATTTATTTATTTAT
>Ga0214542_1012023_pt1 | contig 11481 bp, 11 predicted proteins | sample CNSS1metaG_FD_160096 | JGI IMG/M metagenome (GOLD analysis project Ga0214542, IMG submission 160096) | Root nodule microbial communities from cowpea collected in UCLA plant growth center, Los Angeles, California, USA - CNSS1 | ecosystem: Host-associated > Plants > Roots > Nodule | place: USA...
CAATTCAAGTATCATAACATACAAGAACATGTTTTCATAAATTTAAATAACAAAACCATAACATCAAAAGTTAGCATACATAGGACTCGAACCCAAGTCCTCTCGCACAATCAAAGTGCTCTCAACTATATGAGCTAGCACTCTTCCACGTCATACCAACCATAATTTAATGTCATAATTATTACCCCTCCCGTATTTATTAATTAATTATTTATTTAATTAATTAAATTCTACGGGTCTTACATATCCTGGCAGCAGAGATCACATATCATACACTGTGGGGAGTACCCAAATGTACCTCTTATAGGAACCAAATATTTTGTTAATTATAATCCGATATTAGCACAAAGACAATTTGGATATCCTATACGAGGTGCACCAAATCCAGAATCTTTGGTTGCAGTGTAGAATTGCTATGAAGAAGGGAGCTCTAATGATTTACTCCGGCGAATTAGAAGTGCTTGGGGCAGTGTGGTGCGTGCAGAAAAAGACTCTAGGTTGTAGGTAGTAAATGAGAAGACGTCTTATCAGCAATGGGTAATGGATAGGGTTAAAGTGGTGAAGCTACCATTCAAACCAGTTGCCTTCATGCCTGAACAACAAGATATGGAGAGTGAGGAAGTCAAAACCCTTAAGGAAGAAATAGAAAAGATGAAGCAGAAAAATTGTAAGCTTGTTAATGATCTTCAGAAAGCTCACCATGAATATATAGATCTCAAACATGACAATGAAGCCAGGATCAGAACTAGTGATGTATTAATAAAGAAGCAGAGAGAGGAAAGAAACCATCACTTTAGAGTACAACAAGATCTCGAGGCAGCTAACAAAGAGCTAGCTTTGAGAGGCAAAGAGAAGAAAACGGTGGTATTGTCTGGATGTGAGAAAATTGTATTATGTGAAGAATTGGTAAGAGACAAAAGGGAGGCCTTAAACAAGCTGCGAAATGCACAGGTTAGGATTAAGGAAATGGAGCAACAGACAGAAAAAATGACAGCAGCTTATGAGGCAAAGCTAGAAGAAGAGCGTTGGTATAAAGTAGAGTTAGAAAATGACATACAGTACAGGAACAAAGAGTTTGAGAGACAGATGAAGGATACAGTATCAGCTTATGAAGCAAAAGTGGCTGAGGAGAGTTGGTACCGAGCAGAGTCGAAGGAGGAAAATCAGAGATTGATAACTGAATGTGCTTAGTTAAAAGGAACTGCAGAGTATTGGAGAGGATGTTTTTCAAAGTTAGCAGCTATAGCTAACGGAGCAATTGAAGATGTACCCAGGATTTTAACTGATGCTGAGATTGCAATGCCTATATTCAATCCACCAAAAGAAATTGAAGATTTCCTTGGTTATTGCAGAGAGCTAGTAGGGGAAATGAAGAATATAGTGGCTAGAGCTCGAAGTTGATGTTTATGCTTTCTTTCTTTTTCGTATTGTTATGAACTTCTGAACATTGTGGATTTTCTGATGAATCAACTACTTTATTCTGTGTTAATTTCTATTATTACTCACAATGTTATTCGCACAGCTTTATAGTTTCTAGCTAGAATGTTTGCATTTGCATTTTGTCTTTTCTTTTCCTTTTTCTCACTTCTCAATTCATTTGAAATTAAACAGAAGAGTGACAGTAAGTGAATACGGAAAAATTTCCGAGACACCCTTATAGAACTCGGGCAAATTCCAAAACAATGAAGGATTGGGAAAATGCACACGAGGAAGTGAAGGAAGAAATTAGCCAAGTGAAGGGTGAAATTAGCCAAATAAAGGATCAAATGGGTCAGATCTTGGAGGCATTGATGACTATGAAGAGTTCAGGAGAAAGTTTAGTAGTTGACGGTGGTACTTCCTACCCTCCAGGCTTTCATCCTCATGTATCAAGTGGACCTCCGGTTTACCCACCACATCATCTAGTGAGTCAAGGGACATCATCTCAAGCTTTTCCACCTTATGGCTTACCCTTGGGTTACACACCTCCAATGGCAGAGTATGTAGAGCAAGTTAAGAATCTGTTTTCTGGTGGTAATACAAGCATACATGTTTCATCACCTAATGAGCAGTTCCAAGTGTCAACTGGGATGGGTTGATTTTAGGAACCAGGTACACCTAAGAGAAAGTGTGGTTGGAATCACAACCTACACAGATCCTAATGTATCGATTCCACCACATGTTTCGACTGTAGGTGTGGGTTTAGAAGAAAAGACACTAGCTCAAGTGATTTCATCGACTGAGAATAACAAGGGAAAGTTAGAGATATTGGAGGAAAGACTACGGGCTATTGAAGGGAATAAAAGTTATGGATTCGATGATGCTATAGGCTTATCTTTGGTCCCTGACGTGGTGATACCCCCTAAGTTCAAAGTGCCTGAGTTCGAGAAATATAGGGGGACTACGTGTCCAAAAAGCCATATAACAATGTACTGTCGAAAGATGGCTGGCCATATTCATGATGAGAAATTGTTTATCCACTTTTTCCAAGATAGCCTAGTTGGGGCAGCGTTGAATTGGTACATGCATCTTGAGCCGACTCATATTCATTCTTGGGTGGATCTAGCTGATGCTTTCATAAAGCAATATAAATTTAATATGGATACAGCACCAGATAGAATAAAATTGCAAAATATGACAATGAAGAAAAATGAAACTTTCAAAGAGTATGCGCAGCGTTGGAGAGAGATAGCTGCCCAGGTTGAGCCACCACTATATGATAAGGAGATGGTTACAATGTTTGTGAATACATTACAGCCGCCATTTTATGAGCATATGATTGGGAATTGGAATATATCTTCTAATTTTGCGGACATCATCATCATTGGTGAAAGGATTAAGATTGGGATAAATAATGGTAAAATTGCATATGGCCCGCCCGTGACTGCAAATACAAAAAAACTAGGTTTCAATCAAAGTAAGAAAAAGAAGTTGAAGTTCATGCCGTATCCGCATGGGATAACCGTACACCTACCAAATACAGCCTGTTTCAAACAATCAGTTGCAACCTCAGAAAGTGACTGCTAGTGATAGTGAGAACCCGGGTCAAAGTACTAATACAAGAAGGGAGAGGAAGTTTATTCATTTTACTCTCATTCCTATGACATATACAGAGTTGTTACTGATGCTTCTTCGTAAATCTTTTGTTGCAATTTGCCCAATGAAGCAACAACAACCTCCTTTTTCCAAGAGTTATGATCTAGATGCTACATGTGACTACCACGGAGGGGTAAAAGGGCATTCGACAGAAAGGTGTTTTCCTCTCAAATATAAGGTACATTCTTTGATTAATGTGAGGTGGTTGACATTCAAAGAAGATAAACCTAGTATTGAAAATAACCCTTTGTTGGGGCATGAGAAGACTTCAACAAATGCTATTGAGGTCAGGGAGAAAGGGTTGGTAAGAAAAGTGAGTGAAATTTGAAGCTCTATGAAATTCATTCTTGAAGCACTTTTAGAGAGGGGGCTAGTAAAAAGCGAATATGATCTGAGTAATGCATGTGCATTCCATCCGGGTGTCGAACATTCTATTAATGATTGCGTGGAGTTCAAGCTAGAGTTGCAAAATCTAGTTGATAAGCATTTCCTGCAAGTTTTTCATGGAAAGAAGGATGAGGAGGTATTGGCCCAAACTGATGAACAATCCAATTTAACCACGCCAGAACCTTTAGTGATTCATTTCACTAGACCTGCACCTTCTTTCATGGAACAAGGAAGGCAATCCATAGTGATAAAAACGCCCTCCTCTTTTCCTTATGAAAGTGATAGAGCTTTTCCATGGAAGTATGGAGTACATGAATTGGGTGAGGGACAACAAGTTGAAAACACTTTTGTGCATGAAGGTCCAATTGTTGAAAATATATCAGGTCTTGGTGGGATAACAAGGAGTGGTCGTTTCTTTACACCACCATATCTAAGGAAGGAAGCATGCCATAGAAGTAAAGTAAATGATGGAATTGAAAAAGCAAAAGAGATATTAAGAGAAAAGACGATACAAGATGAGGAAGAATGTAGAAAAGATAAACAGTTTCAGGAGAGGAAGATTTTCTGGTGAGTGGTCCTTCATCTGCTCGATATATTGAAACAACAGAGGAGGCTCTTGAGACGGCTTTTCAAGCTTTGGAAATAATGGGGAATACGTATGTTAAACCATTTCAGATAAATCCATATTTGTCATGTGCCTCTCTGATGATGGCAAGGGTTATGTTGAGAGAAGGTTATGAATATGGGAAAGGCCTAGGCAAAGTTGGACAGGGACCAATATTTCCACTGAAAATTGTTGAGAACAAGAATAGATACGGCCTGGGATACAAGCCTACTAAGGAGGATAAAAGAAGATTAATGGAGGAAAAGAAAGAACGAAGCTTAGCTCGCTTGTAGGGTCGTGAGCCAAGGGTAGGAAAGATCTCTATTTGTGACTTAAAGAAAAGCTTTCGTAGTGCTGGATGGATCAATGCTAGCAAAGTTGCAGTCATTGAAGATGAAATCTGAGGAAGGAAGTTCCAGTTTGGTGCAGCCCTGTCCTCCCAACATGTAGATCGATAATTGGAAGACCGTGAATTTACCGATGGTGTTTAAGTTCAATCAAATGTAATGCTTGTTTTTTATTTTGTTTTTCTCCAAAACATTTTAGGATGTCTTTATGGACTGGTTCTATTTTTCGTTTTCAGTTAATGTGATGTTCAATTATGTTTTCTTTCACTACATACTTTATTTGTCTATTTATTTTCTTTTATAAATCCAAATAATGCAGATATGACAATGAATGTTTTGAAAATAATGATGTCAATATTCCTAATTTTAAGCACCTTATCGATAATATGGATGATGATCATGAAGTCGATTGGGAACCTTCTTCTGAGTTGTTAAGGTTAGTGAAACAAGAAGACCGAGAAATAAAACCCTATCAAGAGATCATTGAAATACTTAATCTAGGGGATGAAAATGAGAGAAATGAGGTTAAAATTGGTAACAACATGAGTAAGGAGGTACGAGGAAAATTATGTGATTTGTTGAAAGAGTTCAGAGATATGTTTGCCTGGTCATACTAGGATATGCCTGGGTTGGATACTGATATAGTGCAACATCAACTTCCACTTAAAGAAGAATGTCCCCAGTTAAACAAAAGTTAAGACCAATGAAACCTGAAATGTCACTAAAGATTAAAGAAGAAGTGAAGAAGCAATTTGATGCAGGGTTTTTGGCTGTAGCAAAATATCCTCAATGGGTGGCTAACATTGTCCCTGTGCCGAAAAAAGATGGTAAAGTCCGAATGTGTGTTGATTATAGGGATTTGAATCAAGCTAGCCCTAAGGATAATTTCCCATTGCCACATATTGACATCTTGGTGGATAACACTGCTAGATTTTCATTGTTCTCTTTCATGGATGGATTCTCTGGGTATAATCAGATTAAGATGGCACCGAAAGATATGGAGAAAACAACATTTATTACGCTTTGGGGAACATTTTGTTACAAAGTAATGCCATTTGGACTTAAAAATGCTGGGGCAACTTATCAAAGAGCGATGGTGACTCTTTTTCATGGTATGATGCATAGAGAAATCGAAGTTTATGTGGATGATATGATTGCTAAATTTGAATTAGAAAATGATCACATCGTTAATTTGAGAAAATTGTTTGAGAGGTTAAGAAAGTTTAAACTTAGATTGAATCCGGCTAAATGTACCTTTGGTGTAAAGTCAAGAAAGTTATTGGGTTTTATTGTCAGTGAAAAAGGTATTGAGGTTGACCCATATAAGGTACGAGCAATCATGGAGATGTCAGCTCCTAATAATGAAAAAGAAGTGCGAGGGTTTTTAGGCAGACTGAACTACATTGCTAGATTCATCTCCCAATTAACCTCCACCTGTGAGCCAATATTTAGATTGTTGCGTAAGAATCAAGTTGTGGAATGGAATGAAGATTGCCAGGCTGCCTTTGATAGAATCAAATAGCATTTGCAAGATCCTTCCGTACTGCGTCTGCCGGTACTACACTGATGTTAGTTTTGAAATGGTTGAAAAGCCAAGAAGGGGGGGTTGAATTGGCTAGTTAAAAATTTAGGCTATCTTTTTGAAGTTAAAAACTACCTTTAATTGAATCAAATAGATCACCAAGTTAGGATGCAAACAGTACTGAACTGTACACTTTCAATCGATCAAAACAGAGTTAACAGATTGATTTTACTAAACAGATTTTGTTTTGGTATAATCAATCGATTGAAATAGAAAAACAGTTGACTGAAATACTGGGAAAAATGCAGAAATGCAAATTCGAGTTTTAAAGCAGAAACAATGCTCAAGAATGATCAAGACCAGTTCCAAATGATTATACAAACATGCTCAATGCTGCAGATGCCATTGAAACATGCAAGAACATGAAAAAGATGATTAAAGCACAAGTTCTTTAAAATTTAAAATGAAAATGCAAGAGAGAAAGGTTAGAGAAGAGAGGACACCACGAGATTTTTATACTGGTTCACTCAAACCTGAGCTACATCCAGTTTGTCAAGGCAACCTTAGCTTGACTTTGCACTATTTCAAAAGTTTTACAAAGTATTCACCCTTACACTTCCAAAATATGCAAAAACACCACAAAAGACAATTGAATCACACAAGAATCACACCAGCACAGCAAGAACCCTCTTGCAGACCTGGAAAACCACCAAACACACACACAAAGCTTGAGAAAGGTCAAACCTCAATGGTAGCAAAACCCATCCTACCACAAACCACTTTCTTCAAGGTTCAAACCAAGCCAAAAGCTCCAAGAATTGATCCAAGATCAATCTTCAATAGCTGCAACACGTATGATCATAAAGGAGAGAGTTTCCACAAGTTTTCAGAACAAATTTGCGCTCTAAAATGATCAATTGACCTCTCTTTCGAAAATCACAACTTTTATAGTCAAATTGTTACGAAATTCAATAGGTTGATTTTCAAATCAATCGGTTGATTTCACTTGACTTAAGTGAAATCAGTCGATTAAAAACTAAATCAATTGATTGAATTTGTTGTAGTTTAAGATTATTGTAGCCAACCTTTTAACCTGTTCAAAAACCATTCAACGGATTAAAAGAGACATTTTAACCTGTTGAAAAATCATTCAACAGATTAAAAGACACACCTAAGACCAAAAACATCTAATTAATGCTATAAGGTCTATAACATGAATTACAAACTTAAAATACACTTTCTAAATGATGTAACTACATGGCGAGCACACGTTCCAGCCTTGATCAACATGGTTATCATCAAATCTCCTTTCCTTCATCAATGTAGGCTTCATTCCAATGGTAATGACTTCAAGATAATTCAAAAGAGCTTCATTCAATCTTCATCAAATCTTCAAGAAGCAAACCAACTTGGCTTCTTATGTCAACAACTGATTGACTGCCTAAGTAAAAAATTGGACAAATTGATTGAATTTGGGGGTTTTAGGGTTTCTCACAGGTGCAACGAAATCTTGGTTTACCTAGAAATTGATGTCCCTCCTAACGGTACATGCAACAGGCGATGGCGAATGTCTAACAACCTTTTGGGTTCTTGCGTTTTGGCAGCGAGTTGGGATCCTATTGGACTTCAATCTGAATCAGGAAAATAGTATAATGCAAAAATGTGCAGAATTATACTATGGCGTGTCTAATGTGTGATTGATGAACATTTAATAATACTAACAATTATTTTTTTGAGTCATAGGAATAAAAGGATTAGTGCAGGTTTTGTTTGAGGCGACAATATGAGTTGCATGACTTATGAGTCTCGGGGGAGGGGGGTTGCTGGTTTTGAAGTCCTTAAATTGCATGAAATATGACTGGATAATCATGCTCAATTTGTTTAAGAATAAGATAATTGAATGCATGAAATGTTGCAATCAATGTTTGAGATAAGCTACGACTGATAGGAGTGGTATGCAGAATTTAATTCTGTTGCAAAAGTCTTTGATGAGCATGTTATATTCCATGTAAAATTCATGTGTTGGTTTGGTTCAAAGTTATGATTGCATGTGGGTTGATACTTGAATGATGCATATGAGTTGTGATGATGCAATTTGGAGCATGAGAAATATACAAATGCATATTTTGGTTTCTAGATGTATGAGAATTGGATGTTTGGTTGTTAGGAACTGGCTTAGAGTGCCTAAAACCTGTAGTGTCGCAGTACTAGTGTAGCACCTGATGGTGTGGAGTGGATTGCCAAGCGATAGAAATGACTAGGGAGGCACTACAGCGTGTGATGCTAGGTAGCGAGTTGGGATCGCCAGGCTATATGCATGTTTGATTGTGTGATTATGGTCTTGAAATATATGCAATTGTGGGACGGTGTGAAGAAATACGATGGCAATAACATGCCTCCTTACACATGTGTAAGTACAAACAATGTAGTAAATATTACATTGCATTGCACGATTAATTATTTACAAGAGGTTCTACTAACACACTATTTCTTAATGGTAGGAAGAGCTACAACAATTTAGACAAGATTACATATGTGAATGGGTTCTTCATCCAGAAAATTTTCACTGTGATACGATTTTTCATCCAATACAATAACATTTTCGATATCTTAATAGAGGAATGCATCTTGTAAATAATTATAGTTTTACAATTTTAATATATTGTAAATGAATATGTTTATTTAACATGACAAGGTCAATGAAAATAGTTAATGGGAAGTTTCTTTATTATTGAAGGCAAATTGATGCCTCTTGTTTGTTGAATCCACTTTGAACATTATGTGTCAGATTATAAGGTATTAAGTGCCAACCTAGGCTGTTTGAATTGTGCATTAGTTGTCTATGTTAATTAAACAAGTCTCACCATATTGTGAGTGATTGGCATTATCAGTAACATGTAACCGTAAATGGGTGAAACCAAGAGTAATAAATCAAGTATCATAACAAGGTGTAAACCAGGAGCCAAATAAGTGTTGACCTACGTTATGGCTTTTTAACTTATTCAACATAGTTAGAATTGAAAACAATTTGAACAATAATTTATGAGTCATTGCCTAATTATGTATGTACTCGTTAGTGATAACCACACTGGCTAAGCTAGATGTCTGACTTACACACATGATCCAAATTATATGTTGCCTTGCCGAGGTCAACATAGGTCCGACCGAGCTATGCTTCGATTTCCTTTCAACGGATTTTGTACAACTCAGACGAATGGTCCATCAACCCCTCAGTCTTGACGTGTCTGCGTGTCAAAGACTACATAGTGATTTTGTTGGGACGGGGACGAGTAACTTCTTCATAATTGTATAGATGGGATGGATGGTCCACCAAGTATCATAACATGTGTAAACTAGGAGCCAAATAAGTGTTAGCCAATGTTATGGGGTTTTCACTTATTTGCGTATGGGAAATGAAGTACTGTTAACAATTAATTTATGTAGTAAAAAAGGTCATTATTGGATAGCAAAAAATGACAACTTAGAAATCAGTATAAACACTTGGAGAATGAAGTTGTACAAATTCGTCACAAAGCCAACTTGTCACTTGAAGAATGAACTTTAATAAGCCTGCAAAGTTAATATGGAAATCATTTAACTTAGTTTGGCACTTATTTAGTGAGGAGTAAGCAAGTAGTTAGCTCCTTCTACACACATTGGATTACTAAACTATGCTTCAATTATACTAGGCAAATGATGTTGAAAATTTCACTCAAACAACTTCATAATTAATCCATAACTAAAAACAATAAACACAAATGATGTATGATAGTCTTCACAAATGAAAAAAATTAAAATATCAAGTTCACTAATGCCAAATTTTATAATTTTGCCTTATGGCTTGACTCTTGAAACATTTTTCTAGGTTGATCCTTTAGTCGGTGATAGAAATTACTTATTTTGGATTAATCGGTCACTTTAGTTTCAGCATGTCCTTTTGCCTCATCCTCATCAAGGGTATTGTCACAAAATTGAAAACAAATGGGTTGCTTGTAATCAAGTGTATGAGCCTCCACCCCAACAATAAAAACTTTCACTTCACCCTACTCTTTGAACTACAATCAATATTTTCGTATAAAAAATTCTGACCATATTTACATGCGAAATTTTCATATGTAACTTAGTTTTGTTTTATCTTCAAACTTTTACTTTATCTATGATCAATTTTCGTAGATAAAATCAAATTGTCTACGAAAAATATTTTGAAGATAATTTTTCGTAAATAATAGCCAATTTAATGTAGTGCTGATGTGTTTGAAATTGAAGAAGACTTTGGAAGAGACAGAACATTCAACCAATGTGGGCACTAGTGCATATTTGGGTTTTTACAACGTCCTTTATGCCTTGGATAAAGAAGAACAAAAGCATATTCAAACGCGATCGCATTTTGCAATTTCAGTGAACTTTTATGCCTCAATTGTCCAAATAACCGAGACATAAAAGGTTTTTTTTTTCCTCAGTTCTAACATAACTGAGGTCTAATATCTCTCAAAATTTTCAAATTTGGGATCTTTTGAATTTTTTAATTTGAATTCGAAGGATTAGGCCTCAATTCCCCCCAAACCGAGGTATAAAGCTATTTTGCCTCGGTTGCATATTACTTGAGGCATAAAAGTGACAATTTTTTAATTATTTTATTCGAGATATATGGCCTTAGGTGGTCTCAAAATCGAGGTAGAATGGTCAGAATTGGACTTTACGCCTTTGTCTTCCTTAATACTGAGGCAAAATTGGCCTTTATGTCTTGGTTTAAAATAAATGAGGCGGAAGGTTAAAAGTCTTTTCAGAACGCACTATTCTTCGTCTTTTACAAACATCATTCATGTTCTTCTTCACCTGTTGTGAGCTCATCCAACAGCAGCGTTGTACCACCTACGGAGTAGTTCTGTCATGGTTGCACCACCAACGGACCACCACTTGGCCACTATTGATGTCTACCATTAAACCTCGTGTTTTTGGGGTATTGTCTTGCCTTTTTCTTCGTTTTTTGTTGAATATGCATGCATCATCAGTTTTTGCTTTTTGCGCAATCAGTTCATGCTTATGCAGCGTTGAAGGTTTCGCGTTTAGGCACGATGATTGCAGGTGCATTGCTGACGTGGTGGTCCAAACAGATCTAGTGCCATGTGGTGGAGATGGTGGCGTCGTAATGGTTGTGATATTGTCAGTGGTGGAAGCTCTAAGGTTTTTGATTCTGATTTATTTTTTCTTTTTATTTTTAATGACTATTATGCCTCGGTTGCCTGTAGAACCGAGGTAGTAACGCTTAATTTTATGCCTCGGTTCACAACCGAGGCAGAATGGTCACTCAATTTTACTTTGGTTGGATATGCCTCGACTCTTATATAGAAGCAAAATAGCCAAAAGAACTGTGGTCAAAACCCTTTCCTAGATTGATGAACCCTTAATTAGTTTAACAGACGATTGAAAATTGGTATCTTTATGTTATATATATATATATATATATATATATATATATATATATATATATATATATATATTTATATATATATATATATATATATATATAATTTATATTATAAAAA
>Ga0214542_1012025_pt1 | contig 11478 bp, 13 predicted proteins | sample CNSS1metaG_FD_160096 | JGI IMG/M metagenome (GOLD analysis project Ga0214542, IMG submission 160096) | Root nodule microbial communities from cowpea collected in UCLA plant growth center, Los Angeles, California, USA - CNSS1 | ecosystem: Host-associated > Plants > Roots > Nodule | place: USA...
ATTTAATCTTTTTATTTTCAGTTACTCTTTTTACTTGTACCTCTCTCTATTATAAATAGATTACCCTATGTGTGGTTTATACACAAGGGAGATTAATCTCAATCCCTATTTTCTTTATTCTCAACAAGCATCAAGAGGCAGATATTGTAGGACTAATGATTGATAGGATCGAAACTCAGACCTCAATTGCTCATTTTCCTCCAAGCTGCGTGAAATTTGTTGCCTAATATTATCAAGGTCCTCAATATTAGAAGAGGAAGAAGTTGGTAGTTGGTTCGGGCTTTCATTTGAACTCGTATATTTTGAAATAAGTTGACAAATCCCATAAAGTCTTCCTTTCTTTTTTTTCCTCATATTGTCTCAATCCAACACCTAGTCCTGATATTCTCATCCTGTGTAGGATCAGCAGAGGACTACTCTTGTGTTCCATCAGCACATGAGGAAACCTCAGATCTAACTTGAGAAAGCCTAATCTGAAATTCTTCCTGTAAGTAAAAAATGAACAATTATTATTATGTGGTGGGATACACATATAAGTTTAAGAGTAAATAATATTGAACAGTAGAAGAGATTTGCATTTGTCTTCCTAAACCTTTCATCCACATACTCGCTAGTACCCTTCCGGATATGTGTCTGCTGAAAGACTTCATAAAGAAACACATGTTGTCCCAACTCATGTGCCTGCAACAAAATATGTTATAATGTTAGATTTAATCTGATTTTCAAACTTTAAAAATGTAGTTCAAATGTGACAAATACAAATAGTTAATGTGTATACCATGCGAAGGGCATGCTCGTGAGTGGTAATGGATCCACCTATGTGTAGGGCCCCCGTTTCAAAAGCCCTATTCTTTTTTGCTGCAATACATTTGCTTTGATAACTTTGAGATACCAATGTTTTAGCAACCTTGTCCACATATCATTAGGAATCCATTCTGACCTTTCTCTAGCCATTCTAGCGTCTCTAAATAGTTCAGATAGACGATGAGAAACTCTACTGTTGAAATTTCTCTTAATTTCAATTTCATGCTCTAGTGCCCACTAAACTCTCCTCTATAACAACACAATTTAAACACATAAAACATTATAAGTATATTAAGCATGGAATAGTAGTTAACAACTTAATTTACCTATATAATAAGTTAGAACACGTTACCTTCAAATGTTGTTAGAAAATATCCTTGTCTTTTTCAGGTATTGTTCCCCATTATGGCCAAGGATTAAGAAATTGTTGCTTGATTGTCTTTGTGATATCCTGTGAAGCAACTCTAAATGGATCAAACTTAGAATTCATGGAAAATTGACAGAAGATGAAAGAAGTTACATAATATAAACAATGAGAATAATTGAATTGAAATATTACCCTCGACTGATAAGTTCAATCATCGGGCAGTCCTGTAGAGGAGGCTCATGTTTTGCATCTAAATCAGGATCAACCATAGATTGTGGGGCAACTATATCACCTGTAACTGCAGATGGTTCAGACCGTTGACCAATAGCAGAAGATGGACCACCAATTGAGGCTGAGGATGGTACAATATGAGGTGAAAGGGATGCTTCAATGTCTGCAGAAGGGGTATGTAACCTTGTGTGTGGAGTTGAGGAAGATGAGGATGGTATATGTGAGGGTGGTACAGAAGGAGGCCTAGGAGCAACAACAGGGGTATGCAACCCTGTGGGTGGAGGTTGAGAAGATGAGGACGACATATGAATCACCAGGATAGAAGTAGGGTTATGTAACCTTGTGGGTGGAGTTGGGGAAGATAAGGATGGCATATGTAAGCCCGTGGTAGGGGTGATGGGTCTGAGTGGAATCCGATGAACATAATTATTACGTCTCTTTCTTGGTTTTGCAATACCTTTCCCCTTGTCAACTAGGGCTGGTCGAGGTGATCTCCTGGTGACATGGTGTATGAAGTTTACGATCTAAGTTTCAAACAAATTAAGATGGTGTATGATAACAAACAAATATATCAACAACTTAATAAGTATTCATTAGACATATTAAAAAAGTTGAAGTACAACAACAAAAAGTTCTAAGGAAATGAAAAAAAAATCAGACATATTAAAAAGTTCAAGTACTAAAACAAAAAAGAAAAAATTAGTCATTAGCATCACTTCCATCCTCATCGTCCTCCTCCTCTTCCTCCACTTCTTCTTCATCTAGATCTTCTTCTTCCTTCTCCTCTTCTTCTTCTTCCTCCTCATCCTCCTCCTCTTGTTCCAGCTCTTCATCATGACCTTCTATGTGATGAAATCCAAATACACGTTCTACTTCAATTACTTCGTTGGCATGTGACATTTCATCAACTTGGTCAGGGATATTGTCTTCCACCTCATTTGATTCAATGTGATCTCTTGGCTTTGTTTTAATTGCAACACATCAACCACAGTTGTCTTTTCGAGATGGTGGATATTGTACATAATATATTAGTCTAACATTGTATGCCAAAATAAATGGATCAAATCGTTGGTACCTTGAAGTCATGTGAATGTCCACAATGTTATATTTAGGATCCACTCTTGTAACTTTTCTTGAGAGATCAAACCATTCACACAAAAAAAAGTACAATTTTCTTCGGTTTATTAGAAGTATGGTACTATAGTTCATATATTCTATGAATGATCCCATAAAAATCATCTTCACCTCCTTTGGTAAGGCCCTTGACATGAACACCACTATTTATAGTCTTTTTCCATTTGCTCCATGCATTAGTATGGAACTTGTACCCATTCACAAAGTACGTGTGCCATTCTTTGACACATTTCACGGGCCAATTTGACAAATCCATTAGGTCTTGGTTCCTAACACTTAATGGCTCGTTATAAACCTACAAATATAGAAAGATAGATGTAGAATTATGATACATTAAAATCCATTTGTTGTGTAATTAATGGTACAATTCATACTTGATATTGGAACCATTCAGGAAACTCTGAATGAATATGAGCACAAGCACTGATCTCAAGTATTTGAAAGTACATAAGGAATAAGCTGGCAAAAATAAATTCCAATGGTAAATTTTTAGAGGCTTATATATAATTGACCACAAAGTTGTTCACAAAGAAGGATATAACTTACTCAAGATATGGCTTGACTTCAGTGCAATTGATTAACACATGAACATAAGCATATTTGAACTCGACATTAGTTAACCAATGAATCGATTATTTTTCTGCATGTCGACCTTGTTGTTGAAAAACAAACAACTTTGACACATCTCTTTGACATTCAACTTCATTTCTCCAATTGCGTGGTGACAACATGAAGTTGTTGAAGTAATGAGAACAAAAGTATGTTGTCTCATGTTGTAAATAAGACGCACAAATAGAACCTTCAACTCTGACTTTATTTTTTATTGATCATTTTGAATCACCCATGAATTTATACAAATAAAAAAATACATCATGATGAAAAAAATTGGTGACAAAATTAATTATAAATATGAATAGGGAGGTCCTTTAATACCTTTCAAATGGATACATCCTTTGTAATCTTGGGATTATAGGCAAATAGAACGTTGACTTAACTGCAATTGATTTTTTGAGCCTTGATACTTGATGAAGTGGGTGATATCTTGGTTTGTTACAAAATTTACATTCAAGCAACAATTAATCTTCTTAGCCTCAAATCCTAACTTTAATACTAACCTCTTAGCGTCATAATAACTCTTTGACAAGCTCATATTTGGTGGTGTAAGATCTAACAAAAGTTTGGTGAAAGCCTCTAAGCATAGGTTGGGAATATTCCAATTAGACTTATAAAATAAAAGTCTAACACATATTGACAATTTAGAGTCTCTCACCCCCTTCAAATAAAGATTGATTTGCCTCCACCAAAAAATTATAAAACCTTTGTGGGGATTCATTAGAACACTCTTCTAAGTTAGTGTCGTTGGGTTGTTGGGTTGATTGAAATTGACACAAAGCGTTCTTGACCATCTCTTTCGTGTCACACAATTTCTCCATTTCAACACTACGTACACCATCTCTTGGGACAAAATTATCACCTTCATGTAATAGACTCCTTCAACCCCCTTTTACAACTATAACAAGGATCATACATCCAAGTACGATTGAAAGGAGGTTCGCCCATGTTCTATAAGACAATAAAGGCCTTAAATTAAATTGTCAAAGGGAGAATTGAAATTAAGTGGAGCAATGTGGGGATATATCTCACTTATTGTGTAAGATATCCAAATAGTAACCAAACATCATTGTCCTAATTGGAATGCAAGTCCCATGACTATGCAGACCAAAAGTGGTAATTGGAATTACCTAGTTATAGTAAAATGGATCCAAGATGGATCCAAGAATATAAAGTTACAGTCTCTTTAAAAACAATTATAACAAGGAAAATGTGACTATGCAAGGAAAAGGGGAAAATTAATATAGTACCATTCAAATTCAAATAATTATAATATGTTTAATGTTAGAGGATGAATCTAACTAAAAAAGTAATTATACTTTCAATATAACATGTTTAATGATGCATAAAAGTTCATATGGATTATGGCTATAGTTTCAAGGACAACAAAGAGTTGTACTATAAGTCTAAGAAGGGTGCAAATATTATTTTATGAAACATATAAAAGGTTAGATAAGGTAGATCAACTTAAAAAAGATTAGAAAATAGAAAGCGAAATGAAATAATGGGCTAGCATACAACTTTTTTCTAAATTTAGCTAAACCAAATGGGTTGGACTGGATTAGAAATTAGATTTATTTGAAGTACATATATTTGATCCATTATAGTTTAACAATGGTGGAGGAAATTATAAGTGCAACATGGATTTGAAGTTCAACAATACAAGAAAAAGACCCAACAAAAATCAAAGTCATTGTGTTAAATGCAACTGAACAACAAGTATTACCTCAAATTTTTTAGCTAAGCTTCAAGACTTGCTTTATCACAAGTAACAACAACAGATAGCAATTTTGGATTTTTCACTTCCTTCCCATGAATTCACATTAGACAACCTTTTCCCTTTCTCTACTTTTGCAAGAGCAATATCTGTTTACCATAGAATTACATCAGCCATTTGTTAATGAACATAAATGCTATCATCTCTAAGTAGCATATTTGGAAAGAGATTTCTAAAATCTGAACCTAGATTTATGCTAAACTAAACTCAAATATGAAAATTGCACTATATTAGCAAAGGAGAAAATAAAGGAACATCCTACTAGTGGAGCATAATTGAGCCCTGAGGTGGAAGAGGTCTTGCGTGTCACTATTTGTGCCTTTGTATGCCATGGCTATGGTAATTAAAAATCTAATTCAGCGCATTCTCGCTGTTAAAAGAATGTCACTAATTGAAAAATGATTTATATAGTTTTAATGAAAAAATGTTTATGTTAAGACAAAACAGCATGTGACAGAATGGTTTATCCAGGTTTCACTAAAACATGTGGACCAATAACTCTTGGTTTTCCTGATGAAATGTGTATGGTTGGTACTGTTGGAGTTGTGTCAATATACAATAAGGGTGGTGGAGGTTCTAGAGATGGGATACAACCCTCTTGAAACTCTTCCATGTGGTGAAATATGTACAAGAGGGAAAACTATTTTTAGTGGTCACTACAAAAATCCAGAGTTAGCACTGATAGAATCAGCCAAAAAGTTAGCAAAATTAAATTAGTATAAGTACTTAGTAAAACTAAATTGCTTCAGCAAAACAAAGTTAGCGACTCAAGCAAAGAAAGGAAGAAAGGAGTAAACTAGTGCCCAAACTTCAACAAAAACTTGACAACCAAAATTTGAGAACTTGAAAACAGAACATGTTAGTGAACTGGTAGTTAGAAAGAGATGATTAGAAAAAGGAAAACTAAAATTGAAAACTATTCCTAGACTAATGAAAAAGAAAAGAGAACTAACCTAGTATTATTTAAAGAAAACAATCACACAAAAGGAATCTAATAAATGCTATAACAACAACAAACACAAAATTTTTAATCCATACACTTTAGTGCAGTAAAGAATGCAGCACAACAAATGCATTTTAGCACAATTCAAGGTGAAAAAGGTGGTGGCTATTTAAGTGCATGACTTAGTGTATGCTTGAGCAAGTATAGCATCATAACATCGTGAACAACCCAACTATAGGATAAAAGAAAAAACTCATTCGTGGTTTAGTGCAGTGGTGCAGAATAAAATCCAAAAATGCAGAATGCCACTAAAATAGGACTCGGCCATGAGCAATCCGTTCTAAGCTAATATGATGTAGAATGCCATTGAGCTGGACATTGCAAGATGCAAATGAATCACAATATGCTTGCATGAGACATGAACACAATCAGACAATCCATGAATCAACTTAATAGCTTAATGGAACCCAAGTCTGAAATCAAGAAATCAATTTGGGCTCGAACATAACAATAAATTCAGAAATGCAATAAATTCAAAAAGGGAAGTTGATCAAACCTAGCAATGTCTCAGGTCACACGCAAACTGTAACATCCCTAAGGAATATTACTAATTTAAGTAATCACATAAAGAAAATAAAATAATACCTCACAATATTATTATTCCCAAGACGCGGGAAAATTAAATATGTTTAAACATCACGCCACAATATTTAAACTCATAGTATTTAAAACTTTACAATTTTAAAAAATCCAAATAAAGCATAAATGAACATCATAAATATAATCCTAGCTTAATCCCAGCTAGCCCTCACTCCGTCGCCTGAGCGTCCTCAGCATCACCTATAGCAACATTTGCTCCCGTGTAACGAATTACACGATTATCGCCATACACAAACAGAAAGGGTGAGCTGAGAAATAAAACAACATGTATATATACATATATATTAGCATCAGATAAATCATACACCCGTCTAGTTCAACCTACTTAGTTCTTGGCCAAGACCTTAACCCCAAGATTGTTTAGCCTTCAATTCACACAAACAGTTAGCCTTGGACTCGAGAATATGATGCTCACACGAACCTGCCTGCTCGTGGTCCTGCCTCTACGAACCTCCCCGCTCGTAGTTCTTCTCTACGAACCTCCCCGCTCGTAGTCCTGCTCTATGGACCTACCCGCCCGTAGTCCAACACATGTCATCCACCAGCCCCGTACTTCCCCGCACGTGTCATCTCTCAAACGTGAGCACGGAACATACGAACCTACCTCGCTCGTATCCCCACGTGAGAGTAATTGGATATGAACCTCCCCGCTCATATCATCACATGTTAACCACCATCCATGAACTTACCCGCTCATGTCACAGCATCTCTCGATCCAAGTATAGCATTATCGCTTAAAAACAAAGCACACAAGTCATAATCTGTTGGGTTTTCGCCCGGCGCTACACCAAGTGCCGCCAGGCTAAACTGACCCAGACCGCCTGGCGGTACCTTCCCACCGCCAAGCGCCAGCATTACCACAGACCCACTGTTTTTCAATCATCGCCTGGCGGATCTCACCTTACCGCCAGGCGTCTCTTAGTGCAGGGTTTTCTCACGCTGTGTCTATCGCCTAGCGGTTATCAGCAAGCTGTCAGACGCCATACCAGAGACATTCTGCAGCTGATTTTGGCACTCAATTTGGTTGGTTCTACAATCCAAATTACTTTAAGGGACATTTCGCCTTTGGGTCTCAGTACTAAATTCTGATTTCCTACCAATCCCAATCTATTTTGATTTCTCTATAACCCATCTTTACCATTCAAACATTTCAACTAGGGATTCATTTATACTTATGTCATGACATCATGTCTTAATTCACCAATAACAGAACCCATTGTCATATATTTCTTTCACACAATTAAGCTCCTTAATAACACTCCTATACTAAATCAATAGTTCATGTATCCTTTCATCCTTCAACTATTCCTTCCAATTCCTCTTGCCCAACTCACGAGAATTCTTAGTTCCAACTTATCTACCATCCTTCTCAACTAAACTCCTCTTCACTATCATTGACCCACAATATCAACTATCAGTTTAACATCATGTTCAGTTTCTATTAGACATCAAAATATTCCAGTTGCACTCCTCTTATTCATTACACTACATATAAGCATAATCCACTTCCTATCCCTGTATATTGCCTCCTTTCAAGCTACCTTTCCTCCCCAACTTCTCACTCATAATTTTTCTCTCTTCCACTACACCAACCTTTTTCAATCACCAAGACTTTCTTTCTCTCTCTCTCTCTCGCAGTAACCCCTAGAACAACACCCAATCAGGGCTGCCACACATTATCGCCTGGCGAACAGCACGAGGTCGCCAGGCGGCATACCAGCATCAGGTCACCTGCACACGTTTTTGCACTCCCCATGAACCTAACTCACTCTTCTTCTTCCCAGATAACCACCATACACTCTCCATTTAGTAATAATATAGCTCCTTGATACTAATTTACTCTAAAACACTACATCAATTTGATTAAGACATCCTTAACATAAATTCCAAGAATTTAGTATGCGATTCTCATGTATTTGAAACCCTTACAGGTTATACTCCCAATCCGAGTTATAAGCATCTCAATCAAAGCATTCACGTATAATTCCACATTCAAATAGAATCATCATCCCAATGGAAACCCATCACACGAAGAATTTTAAGAAAACAACACTGAACAACATCAAAACAAGCCCAAAGACCGCGAGCACTGTCACGCCGCCTGGCAGATATTCATCCCTGCCAGGCGGTTTAAGTTAACAAACCCCAAACCAAGCACAGACTAATGAACCGCCTGGTGGCACATGCATGCCCGCCAGGCGGTTTCTAGGCAGAAACCCAGAAAATGCGAAAACAGCACAGACCAGGCAAAGATTTCATGCATTTATGATCATACAAGGCACAGTATGGTGAATACAATTAAAATCATGTGAAAACAACTCTTCTTACCTGGAATTCCTTGCTAAACCACGAATTCTTGATGTAGCTCTAATCCAAAAGCTTTCTTAGTCCTCTCTTGCACTTCCAATATGTTTTCCAGTCTCTCCACCCCTTACAACCAGTATTACCCTTTTTGGAAACTCAGTATTCTTGCACGCAAATGCAGTACCCTTTGCCTCTCCAATTAGCCTTCTCTCTCTCACTTACTACCCAATTAAGTGTGCTTAATGCTAAAAACGAAAATACCTTAAGTATCTTGTTAATGACTACTCATGAACCATTATTGGATGGTTTCTAACCCATTAGACTGCCTCCCTATGCAGTTAGGGTTTCTACGTCTCTTCAATACCATGCAACCAAAAATTTGCCAAAAAGAAAATTAGTTTTGTTCTTAATAAGTGTTGAACCCACAAACCAATCAATTAACAAGTCAAGTGCATAACCAATTCAACCAATTCTCAATTGTGATAATTCTTCAATTTCTAAGGTTATGTTATCACGTCCCACATCCAAATATAGAGCATAAAAATTTATAAATTAAATAACACACAATTGGCATACATAGGACTTGAACCCAAGTCCTCTCACACAATTAAAGTACTCTTAACCACTTGAGCTAGTACTTTTCTACATCATAGCAACCCGCATTAAATACTTTAAATGCTTCTATTACCTGCCATTATTAAATAATTATTTAATTAACTATTTAATTTTCTCGAGTCTTATACAAATAGCTCACAATATTATAGCTTCACGCTTGCGACTACTAACAACAACCCAAATTCATATCCCTTTCCAATTTCAAAAAGAACGACAATGAGAACAAGTTTGGGAATAAACAAAACCAAGAAACACCATGGCCAATGAGACTTACCACTACAACAATGAGGTTGTCAGAGAACGTGTCGTTTTAGAACACGCTCATAGACTGCCCTATAGAAAGAACGCACTGGAGAACCCACGAGGAAGATGAGGCACTAGTTGTCAGCGCATGAACGAAATGGAAGACTCACGGTGGTAGCGACAACTTCACAGTACGTTTTTTATCCTATTGCAGCAGCGCAACATAGGGTGAAAACCTCTGGCAATTTGGGGGAAACTAAATTTGGTGGAGGGGAAAGTGAAATGTAATTTTCATTTCACCGAGACACTTACCGAAGGATCTCATCCCTCTGTAACTATGACAATGTCGTCAGTAAATAAGAAACCAACTAAACATGGACATTACCGACAGATCCTTCCATCGGAAATTATCAAACTAATTACACATATGACAGTACCAACATATCTGTCTGTCGGTAAATAAATCATCAACATCCATCGATAAATCCATCAGTAAGTAAACATTATCGACAGATGTAGATCCATCGGAACAAATTCGCCGATAAACAATGAATTTCTTGTAGTGCGTTGTAAGAAATACAAATGTGAGAATAATGGAGTTTGTTACCAACATAGCTAAGGCTGAAAGCTAGATGAATGCATGTTGTGTTAGTGAAGACTATAAAAAAGGAGTATTTGAATTCTTGCAATATGCTTAAGCTGGATGAATTTGTTGCAATATTATTGTCTTTGTCTTTGTTGTCTAAATCAAATATGTTAGGATTTAGGAAAAATATTTGATCACTTATTCATCTTCGGTATAGTCCGGAGTTATACAATTTGGATGGATGAATAATCATTTAGAGGACATGGTACATGATATTGGTGAAGAAAATTTTGGAAGAGCTCATTTGTAAGATTCTTTGAAGTCTAATTTAGAGGAACAATTATACCTGGGATGCACTGACTTTACATGATTATCAGCAACTTTGAAATGGATGGACTGATAAAAGTTTCATAGAATTGTATGACATGTTGAAAGAGACACTTCTAGAAAAATAACACATTACCTAATTGATAATGTTAATTTTTACCATTATCCAAGCTATATTTTATTAGCAAAATCATCTCTTCCAAAGCTTTTAACCTACTTAATCCTCAATTTTACCTCACTTTTGTAAATAAATACATTTTGGGTTACATTGATTTAAAAATACCATTAATCCCCTTTTTTGTGTCCTTTTTGTAGATAGGAAGCTTTGTTCCAAAAACCCAGACTAATGAGTGACCCGGAACAGCAAGGAGAAGAAGGAAAATGTCAACAGGAACGCCTGGCGACACAAAGCCAGCGCCAGGCGCAAGAGGCCGCCAGCCAAGCGCCAGCCAAGCACTACTGTTAGTCACCGCCTGGCGGGACCTGGACACTGTCAGGGGGTTCATGCAAACTTTCACCACTATTTGGCAGCTAGCGCCTGGCGATGAGAAGCTTCCGCCAGGCGCCAGTCTCGATGATGTGGCAAGTTGGCCCTTTTTCTTCTATTTTCGCGAGGGAAAAATGATCTTTGGCATTTTGGAGGCACGAAAAACACATTTGGAGAGCTTGGAGGAGTTTTAGGGCTTGTGGGAACAGCTCCATCTTCCTCTTTGTATCTCTTTCTCTTCCATTTCTTCCATTTGCAAGTTTGAGCTCTCCATGACAATGGAGAGCTAAACCCATTTTTGTTGGGGTTAGATGTAGCCACGAAACTCTTGTGTAAATGCAAATGTTTTGATTATATATATGACTCTTTCATTAATTGCTAGTCTTCT
>Ga0214542_1012029_pt1 | contig 11474 bp, 4 predicted proteins | sample CNSS1metaG_FD_160096 | JGI IMG/M metagenome (GOLD analysis project Ga0214542, IMG submission 160096) | Root nodule microbial communities from cowpea collected in UCLA plant growth center, Los Angeles, California, USA - CNSS1 | ecosystem: Host-associated > Plants > Roots > Nodule | place: USA...
ATATATATATATAGATATATATATATATATATATATATATATATATATATATATATATATAACTTGTAATAAGGTATCATATCCTTATGAATTTATCTTCTTTGAATAAATCTTTTTTCTTTTCTGCACAGTGTTTCTTGAAATAATATTTTATTTATCCAAACATCATGAAACCACTTAAGGGTAGTTTTCTCAATTATGAAAATGAAGTCAATTAAATAATGATATGCATATGTGTGATTAATTACATATGTAATAATAATAATATATTATTAATGCATTTATCCATGATGATATACATATAATAAAGATAATAAAAGGTAAGAACATTATTAATATATGTGAATAATAATGTTTGTGTTTTGATTTAGTTAAGGAGGTAGGTAAGTGTGGTTAGGAAGGTAGAAAAGATGAGGAAAAGGGAAAGCATAATTGTTAGAAAAAGTGGAATGAAGAAAAGAAGAGGTTTTGTTTGTGATGATTGGAAAATGGAGTTAGATATTTGTAACCCACATGATGACATTTATTAGATGTCAGATTGAGAAGAATGTATGGTAGAGAATATGGAATGGCGTGTATTATCATACTTAATATTTGGTACAGAGGTGTACCGTGCAAACAATGTTCATTCCTCTCTTCCATCATCACCAACCATTCATCATCATGGTCCCATCATATCAAACATAGCCCCCCACATCTTCAAAATAACAATAACCTCTCTCTAACCATTCTTCTTTTTTTTCAATCCTATCTCCCCTTAACTTATTATGACATTAATTATCACATTTACTTTACAAACATAAATTCTAATTTAAACATGCAGTTCAAAATCAAAATAGTTTGGGTGAATATTTCAATCATATTAACTATTAACATTGCATGTGTTTTTACTTTTTCTTTTTCTTTTTTTTTTTTAAAGGAGGGAATTATGTTTGTCCATGAAACACTGTTTCCATTTTTCTATAAATATTTGAGAGATTTTGTTTTTTTTTTTCCTGCAAAATAATATATTTTTAATATTATTTTCTCTAATTTTATTTTTTTTATAAACCCTGGCCGACGAAATATATTACCGTTAAACTTTTACTGTATATATTTCAAATATGTAACATATTGAAATTAATAACATTGCACGTGTTTTTTTAAAGGAGAAAATTGAGCTTCTTTTTTTTAAAACATATTTTAGATCACTTATTTTGTATCCAAGATAGAATAACTAAAAAGAAGAGGACTTTTAATGTCTATTTTTATAAGAATAGATTTAAAAAATAACATTATCTTTCAAGTAACGTCAATTGTTTCCTAAGTTTGCTAAGGAAACTAAATACGTTGAGTTACGATCAATTACTACTCTCTTAAGTAATAAAAAACAAACTAATTATTTTAGTACTATTATACCTTAACTATAAATTATCTTTTTTATTATATTTATAAGATTCAAAGTAAACAATCTTCTTTTTAAAAAACAAACTAATTATTTTAGTACTAATGCAAAAGTTGTAATGCAATAAATAGCTTTTAATAGACAATTTGAACAACAAAACAATTATAATAACTAAATTGTGTATTTCAACCCTAAAACATTTATATAGCAAACTATTTAAAGTGTATGAAAAAGAAATCATAACTATGCTAAATATTAATATCATAACTTAGTCACATAAATATTATATTACAATAATGTAGTTTGAACACATATTTTAAAGATTCACTAAAACAAAGGATTCTGATTACGTTATATACCTCGATTATGACTTAATTGAAGCATTAAATGATGCGATGATATTTTTACAATTTTTATGTCTCGGTTCAACATATACCTAAAACAGAAAATACCTTTATACTTCGATTCTTAGAAAACTGGTGCCAAAAGGTCTTATATGCCTCGGTTTTGAAGACTCGAAGCCTAAAAGTATGCTAATATTTCAAAAAGGCCACTAGGGCAGTGATATTTAGTCTCGGGTGAAATTGAATCAGTGCCAGAAACTGTTTTCTGTCTAGGTTAAAAATTGAATCGAGACCAAAAATTGTTTTCTGCCTTGGGTAGAATTGAACCGATGCCAAAAATTGTTTTTTGCCTCAGTTAAAAATTGAACCGAGGCCAAAAGGTTCGTTAGGGCTCAAAAATTGCAAATCACTTTTTTTCTCCTTCTTCCTCGCGTGCATGCGTTCTCTCTATCAACCACCCACCTCTGCTACTGTTGTAGCGCTCTGGCCACTCGTGAGTACTCGACGTTTGGCTCATTCGCTTTACGGCTTGGCGAAGTGCAATTTGGGGCTCGCAAAGTGGGCAAGAGTTCGTTGTGTTGCAAGTGTGTGGCATATTGGTGTTGTGCGTGGATGGAGATCTGTTGTTGATGGTCGTGAACGTGTAGGTGGCGCAACGTGAAGAAACTTGTCGTTGCGGCAGAGGTGGTTTCGCTATTTGGGGGAGGAGACGCGATTTAGGGTTTGTGATTTTTGTTTGTGTTTATGCAAGTGTGGTGTTCACATTTTCGTGTATGAAGAACATGGAGGTTCTGTGGTGGTGGCATGATTCACAAATTGCTCTTACATTGAAGGAGAAGATTGTGGTGGCTGCGGATCTTTGGATGTGAGTTTCTGACATGGCGGTGACTGACAAAGCTGTTGTGGAACCATGGTGGCTGCCTAGGATTTCTAATGGTGAAGAAGCACATATGGCCTCAATTCTCAGCAAAACCGAGGCAAAACATGGAGTTTCTGCGTCGGTTGAGACTCGAGACAAAAAGCTAACCTTTTGTGGCATCATCGTAATATGCTTCGATTCTAGAACCGGGGCAAAATGACAAAAATAACCGCTGCCAAAAGTCCTTCCTGCATTAGTGGCGATTTCTCTCCTTTACATTTTCTTTTTATACAATGACCTTTATGAATGTTTGTAGAAGTTATGAAGACTATTTTGATGGTTTAAATATATCCTTGTAGGTGTTTTACGGTGGAGGCGTTTTCCTTTGATTGTATTGAAGTTTTTGTAGGAAAAAATTGGTCATTAAAGTAAGTACTCTATATCTCCATTGTAATAGAAACCATGTTGATTCTAAGTATTTCAAGCATGGAAGTCTATGAATGTTTCCGTTGAAATTTTTTTATTGGTTTAATTCTTTAATTTAAACATGTTCAATAAATTGGAATTTTGAAATTAATTTTTTAGGAGTGAATAATATTATATGGTGCTTAAAATTAGAATTTAGAATTTATAAATAGTGAAAAATATGGGGACAAGTCTTTTAGTGAGTGAATTAATCATGTAGTCATTACTTTGTTTAAAAAGATTGTGATTAAATTTAAAAAAAAAATGTAGTTTAGATTAACCGTAGATGTAAGATATATTGAATATGTTAAGGTGGTATTATTTGTTTTTGTTGTATTAATTTGATTTAAATTAAGTATAGCAAACTTTAGTTCACATTTGAGAATGCAAATGGTCAAATATTAATCATTTGTATTAATTTTAAACTGTTCGATTAGACAATTTGAGAATATCATTTGTCGTAATTTGTTAGAACGTACATGTTGTAACTCTAACCATTAATTTAATGAAATTCTATAGGTGAGGGCATGAGGGAGAAAGTAGGATGGTGGTGAAGGTGAAGACTTTGCAAGAAGAAATTCTAAAATGTTTTGAGAATCCTCTGTTTGTGTGTTTACAAATATAAAAAAATATAAGAAATTAATTTCTATATTGATTATAATTTGATTCGATATAGAAAGTTTTCTTATATACTAATTATAGTGAGTATCCGGTATACAGAATCTCCTCCAATATTACAAAAATGTCACCATATCACTTTTTATACAAGTTTTAGGTTTAATCGGTATAGAAGTGTTATTTTATTACCAATTTTCCATTTCCCCAACTTTCTGTATTGTTTATTACTCCAACCAATATAAAATGTCTTACAATATTTAAAATTATGCCACCACCTTAACTTTTATACAAAGTAGGTTATAACTGAAATAAAAAATTACTGTAAAAGTGATTTTTACACCAGTGAAAATATAGTTATAAAATTCAATCTCATCACTAATAATTATAGGTATATATTATTGTTAACTCAGATATAAAAAAAATGTCATGTTCTTTAATAATAAGTGGATTTTAACTTGCAAAACTTTATTTAATGTTGTAATTTGAAATTTATCCTTATATTAAATTTAAGAATAATTTCTAATTAACATAACTATCCTATATAAAATAAAAAGCATTAAATAAATTTAAGTATCATTATTACTAGATTTTAAATTAATTAACTTCTCTTATACTTAAGCATTGGGGTTAGATGAGAAATTTTGATTAGTTTTTTTTTTTTTCTTTCATGAAACAATATGAATTTGGCAGTAATTAATTAGTAATGTGGAGAAGTAAGGAAGCCGACATAAGCAGTCTCTATTCTTGTCATCCCCTAGAATCCTAAGGAATCCTAAGCAGTTTTGGTTACATCTTTAGCAATTAAATCTCTTAGTTGCAGTAAGTTGAATAGTACCACTACAATCTAAGTGATTGTTATTCCTAATTGGCAATGCTACAGGGACAACATATTTTCTCATTTATGAAGAAGGTACCGGTGGAAAGGTATTGTTGAGTGAATGAAGCCATACATGTTGATTGTACAAGATATTGACTTTCTCTGTCACGCAGATCACACAGAGAAAACAGAGTCTGAGGAACATGAACAAAATAGAAATCCAAGTAGCCCCTTATTAATATCGGTCCCCTCACACCAGGCACCCATGATGTTGAAACAAAGAAATGTGTGACAAACACAATTGTCCATATAAGAGAAAGAAGAACTTCCTTTTGCTGTGAATTGTTTCATCCCGCAGAAGCAAAATAACTGCTACATCAAACTGCATATGGAAACATTATGTAAAAGGAAATAAACGGCACTAAATGAAACAAAAACCAACCACAAAGGTAACATGAATCATCGATAACTCTGTGTTTAATAGGAAGAGATCCAAATCAGCGACATTATATGTCTACCTGCCAACTTCTCCCTTGCTCGAGCTATTTAGAGCTTTACACCAATTATTGGAGTCATCATATAAAATAATAAGAGTAAAAAAAAAAGAAAATCATCAAAACCAGAATTGTTGTGATGTGATTTGGTATAGAGGGAGGAATAAAGATGTGTGTCGGGGGAATAGGAATTATGTGAGACCAAGATAAAGATAACAATTAACAACACAAAATTCTTAGTGCTTTTTAGGTTGTGTTGTATTATATTATAAAAATATACAAGGAATTGGAATGGAAGAAAAAGGAAGGATTTAGATAGATTTGTTTATAAAACTCTTGAAAAGCTAGATTCCCGGAGTAGAAAAAGATTGACATGTACAATGATTAACGTAATACTCAGAGTGTTTGCATGCATTAAAAAATGGATTAAATTAAACCATTCGCTGTTCAATGATTTAGTTTATTATGTGCAGGTGTTTGCTTCTTTTAAACTAATAATTTCGTGCGTGAGGTTTACTTCAAATTTTAATTTACTCTCATCTTTTATGTAGTGGGGTATTTGAGTAGTTCGTTCTCATGGAGTCCAATTTCAAACCTCATGGCACAGGAAAACAAAAACATTATTAATGTATTCCAATGTCCTTTTTTATATATATTAACGTCGGTTTCATTAAAAAAAACAAGACATGTCCCATGAAAAACAATAATTTTTAGTTTTTTGTTGAATGGATTTTTTTAAGCTTACATTATTTACTGGACTTTTGATTTTATTTATTTATTTCAATTTTGGGCATTGAATTTTTGTAGTAAATGATATGGCTCTGAGAATATTTTGATGTGTAGTGTCATGTGTGTGTACCTTTCTTCTCAAAGCTATTGAGAGATAAGAGAGATAGAAAGAATATATTGGGGAATGAAAGTCTCCTATGATTCTGCTGGACCCTACCTTTTGACTCTTTCAATTCCAAACTAACATATATAATATACAACAAAGACATGTTCCATTCAAGTATTCAATTCAACATCCAACCAAACCAAATTATTATGTTTTGAATGAAGCAAATTTTGAAACTTTATTTTAACTAAAAATAAATTCATAAAGGTTCTGTATTTTAATTTAAGTTTAATCTGTGTAAAATCTAAAAGAAAAATTAATAATTAAATTTCAGAATCTTTTACCATAATTTTTTGTAATCAAAAACATGCCTCTCGTAGATCCAAACGCGCACATGTATCATGTATACGGTCTCCAACACACAGCTGTCCCCATTTCCGTCGCTACGTGATTTATATTAACTTTTCAATTGGGCCCACCCATGGCCCGTATCCAACCATAAACTTTGGAGATTATTTGTGGAAATATAATTTTTGAAAAAATAAATTGTAGTAGATAAACAGTTATTATTTGTGGTAACTTTCATTTTCAAAATAAATTGTAGGAATATTTATATTGTGCTCAGAACATGAATCAAATGTTTTGAAGAAAATTGATGAATTGAGGCAAACAAAACATTTACTTCCTAAAGCGCTTCTGCGTTCGCTCTTAGTATGTGCTTGTGGAATAGAAAAAAAAAAAATCTGAAAATAATTTACGATTCTGATATTGAGTTTGAAAGAGAAAAGTGGTGTGGTAGAGAGAGGAAAAGTTGAAAAAAAAGCAAAGAAAGTAAAATGGGAAGGTCCTTGTTGTTTTGGTGCTTGTGAGTTGCAAAAATGTTCACGTTTTCACGAAAGAGGAAAAACTGAGCTCAGCATCACCTTCACCAAAACTATGGTAATTCCCTTTCCTAAACTTACATGCTCATTCATTTCACTTCTCCTTTTTAATCCTTTTGCATATTTCTGGGAATATTTTCAATCTGTCTTTTCTTCCATTGTGGTTAGTGAAGCAAACTACTCAAACACGCCTATCTCATAACTCATCTATCATATAACGCAACCCAAATCTTACTTTTTTAACTTTTTTTTTTTCCTTTTCAATTAGAACAATGATATTATGACTTTCATCTTTTGACTTTCATCTTTTATTTTTGATGTGATTTAATTAGATCATTGATTAATATATCACTATCTTTTTCTTTGAAAGAATAGATGATCCATACTAAATCACATCACAGAGTAAATGATGGGAGTCAATAAATGGTACTCAAAATATAATTTTCCTTTCAATTAACTAAATCAGATAAATTAAACTAGAAAGAACTCTCAGAATTATCTCTCTAAGTGTAAGTACAATTTACTTACTGTTATTAGAAATTAATGTACTGCATAATAAGGTGGAGGAAAGCTATAAGAATCTACATCAAATTCCAAATTATAGGCTTTAATTCTACTAATTAAATTAGGTAAATTGAAAATTACGAAAACCATTTACTTCGTCACGTGACATATTTGAAGTTTCTGGAGCAGAGCAACGCGTTTTTCTCTTTGTGTTTCTAGGTAGCAACATGGATTCGACATATAAAAATAAAATTGTAATATATATTCACTCACCAATGAAATTAAGACAAGTGTTAGGATGTCTTCATAATATGTTTTTGTCCAATTTTTATTCGACAAAATTTATATCAAAGAAAAATTGTTGGATGTAATGTTATTTTGTATAGTTTTTATTCTTAAGATAAAGTTATTAGACTCTAGTGAATTCGAGTAATTTTTCAAAATGTATCTTTCTAAAAGAGGAAGAAAAAAAGTTGGATTGGTTTAACCTATACCAAATCTACTTACACGACTAAAGTAATCTATACTCCACTTCAATCCAAGAATTGGTTCAAAAACTTCAAGTCACCACAGAAAAAAAAAAAAAAACTATCTAAATTAATTCAAATCTTTGTCCATGTTTTTTATTTAGACAAAGTTTTCCTTTTGTATATAATAGCCAAAACCCATGCACTATCAAACCAAAACTATCTCTACAAAAAACAAGAAGAAGTAACTATTATTATATAACATTAGCTTCCACAAACATAAACGTGAAACATATATATATCCTTGAGACTTGCGTAGAGTTTTCTCATGAAATATATGTTAATGTATTGAAAAAAAAAATCAAATCTTAATAAAAGATATAATATGTTATTGTTTTATATTTCGAAATTGTTGATTCCGAGGTGATATTCACCAAAGTCCTAATATAAGTAATATAAAGAGATTTAAAAAATGAGAAAACTAAGGTAAATATGAAGAGTGAATATAAGTGTTGTTATTTTTTTAGATGTACGAAGATTTGGATAATTACGTATTGTTAACATTTGTCGATAAAATAAAAATGTATTGTTGGAGAGTTACTTTTACTTTTTGTTGTACTTTTACTTCAAAATTATTAAGTGATTCCTAATAAAAAATATGTACTAATTGGAATTTAATTCTATTCCTTTTTCTTGCATCTATGCGTTTTGAATAATAGCACAGATCCAAAGTCCAATAATGGATATTTCTTAAAATGAAAATAATTAAAATAATATATCAATTATCATGGTCGTACAAATAGTGAATATGCAAAGTCAAAGATCTTGATAATTGTAAAATTTTGTCCCTTAATATTATTTGGAACAAACCTATATAATTTGTGGCCTACTAGGCATGCTTTAGCATGCGCATGTCTTGCTTTCTCTCACTCACACGCAGAAAACTCCACACAAACTTAGTATGTACATGTGAACAAAATCTAATATTTTTTAAATAATTAGAAGCATCTAATAAAGCTGATTTAATGTAATTTAATTTTAGTTCTTTAAACTTTGTTATTTTATTACTAATTACATAATCTTCTTTCTTTTATCAATTCTCTCATAATTTATATAAAAAAAATATGCATATTTAACATCTTAAAAACATAATATCATTTAATTTTTTTTATTATTTATAAGTAAATGCATTAGTGGTAGAAATATGTTGGAAGAAAATTTGGAGATATTCATGTTCAACTAATAAGATGTCTTAACACACTTTTATCAACTATATTTGAAAGTTTGACAATTTAAAACGGGTCCATTTTTTAAAATACCTTTATTCATAAAAGTTCAAACATGAAATCGGTTACGGTAGGTAAATACAATTCTTCTCGAGCCAATAACTTGTAAACATCGATTTCATTTCAGCAAACAAATAATTTATTTTTTGTTCGTATTCCCTATAGAAAGATAAAACAGATTAGGAAAAGTAATTGATATGCTTATCTACATTTAAATATATTATCTTCACTTTTATATCTTTCTCATTAAATCACATGCTTGTAAAACGTTTAAAATTAAGTAGACATGACAGCACAGTTTAAAAAATAGTAATCCAATTTTATCTCAAACTTCTGAATGGATAAACGAATACAAAGAACGATTTGAACTCTAATTTATTAAGTGGTTTTCCTTCTATTCAGATAAAATGTGTCGTTTCTCGCTAATTAATTATTCTTATATTTAAAATTTTATTTTTCTTATAACTCAACCTTGTTATTTTTGTTGAATGTAAAATTTTTAAATAAAATTTTGGAAGGTTATATCAAAAAAAGTTTTACACGTAAATGATAGTTTGGTTAAGAAAAAAAAAAATTGAATGTTAATTGGAATGCGTGATCTGTAAGGGAGCATCGTAAGTTTCCTGAAGTGGCTAAGTGTCGGGGTAGAAAAAACAGTCTCCTCCAAAATATTTGTTCATAAGCCTTGAATGAGGGTCAAAGGCAACAATATTCCATGAACCTGTGATAAGTAGTGTCATGTCATTGGATGTAAATGTGCAACAAATGGACCTTTATCCCTTCTGTAACACAAAAGAAAATAAGAACACATAATAAAGTGTTCCCTTCTCTTACAAAATAAGAGAACAAAAGTAATGATTCCACCCACTCCCACTCCTAATCACAACACAACCTTTTTTTTCTCATAAGCTTCGATTTTCCCTAAGCTGTTCATCAGAAAGTAGATGAGTAGCTAGAATTTATGCCAGTGAGCAATGTTACACATGGTGGTAGAACAGTGAAGTAGATTCCTTTCATGGTTTGAAACTGGTAACTGTTGTATATAATTCCCAAAGCATTGACAGGCTCATTGAACACTGAACAAATTTAGTCTTACCCTAGGAGCATAGGTGCTACACAAGTTGTACATCTAACACCAATAGCCTCATTTAATAATTTATGAATACAGAGAGAAGAAGGAGAAAAGAAAGCATGAGAAAGACATGTCAAAGTCCACTTTTGTTGTGAGATGTTTGGAACTGAAGAAAAAAGGAAATGGGGTCCAAATTTTGAAACCCCATTGCAAGCGAATATATTGAAGGTGAAAGAGCACCACCCAGAGATTGTACCTTCTAGTGTCCACCTCTTACATACCCAACTCAACCACCCACTCTCCCATCAATCACACACAAACTTCATCCACTACCTCTTTGCTCCTCTACAGTACACTCATAACGCGTCCAAATTCTAACCCCAATATAGCATATACTCGTCCTTTCCTTCTTTTTCATAACTCCATATTTTTTTTCTTCATCACAAACTCCTCTATCTATATTAATAATCCTTCTTCAATTTGTCTCTTGTGAATTCATGAACAACACTGAAAAGGGTGAGTGAAACTTTAATTTCAGTAATGCTGTGGATCCAAAGTTAATATCTTGACGGATTTAGAAGACTGGTGTTTGTATAAATATCGATCTGAAAATCATAGTGAAAAGTCAAAGGGTCTACTGAGATGGGTTAAAAAGGCCAATTTTTTTTGTTAATTTTTTTGTTAAACAGAATGAGAAAGACAGTAATTGGTAAGAGAAAAGCATGATCATAAATTGTTACAGGTGATACGTGGAAGAAAGTTGTACGCTTTGAAGTTGACATATGGTATATGTATTTGTGCGTGTGCAAGAGAGAGAGAGAGAGAAGAGAGTAGCAGAATAGGTGGTAATGGCGGTGGTGGTGATGAATATGAATATGTATGGAGTGTGATGACTTGTAACCCTATCATGGCCCGTTGTTCGAAAGGAGAATAATAAATGCGAAGGGTCAGAGAGAAAACAGTACTTTTTTGGCAGAACAGAAAAGAGGGTCATGATGTGAGAGGTGAGAAAATGATTTTGTAATCGATTGCTTTATGATTGATGAGCATTCAAAAAGTATGCAGTTGACAGTGAGAGAGAAAAAGGTTACTGCTGAAAAGCCCTTTTGAAAAGTTTCTTTATTTTAACTTTTACTTTTACACTGACAAATCAAGAAAACTGTTGAGGGAAGAAAGAGAACCAGTATTAATTATGAGGTTATGATGACTATATCATCAACATTGCAGCGCATGCATACATATATAGCTTCTTCTTCTCCTTCCTCTTGACTGGATTAACATGTGCAGTACACTTTGTCCTCTGTTGATAAAAGGGAAAAGATAAATTGGTGCCACTCAACTTTCTCATTTGCTTTTCCCCTATGCAGACAACACCTACATATATATATATATATATATATATATATATATATATATATATATATATATATATATATATATATATATAT
>Ga0214542_1012031_pt1 | contig 11472 bp, 2 predicted proteins | sample CNSS1metaG_FD_160096 | JGI IMG/M metagenome (GOLD analysis project Ga0214542, IMG submission 160096) | Root nodule microbial communities from cowpea collected in UCLA plant growth center, Los Angeles, California, USA - CNSS1 | ecosystem: Host-associated > Plants > Roots > Nodule | place: USA...
GTCTATAAAACTTCCCAAGCTAACCCCTCTCCGGCTTTAAGTGTCACCAGCTCCACCTGAAACAATGTCTGCTCCCGTATAACGAATTACACGATCATCGCCAAACACACACAGAAAGGGTGAGCTCATGTAACAATATAAACATATAATTTAATACATAGAATTTCACCCCCAAATTAATTTATTTCAACCAATGCTTAACCAAGAAACCTTATTGCCCTACACAACACCGCTGCCAAAGCGCCCTATGTTTTGGTTATTGCTTAGCACTCAACATGATCATGCATATTATTATTAAAAATTAATAATAAATAAAACAACACATAATTGGCATACATAGGACTTGAACCCAAGCCTTCTCACACAATCAAAGTACTCTCAACCATTTGAGCTAATACTTTTCCACATCACATCAATCAATATTTAATGCCATAAAGGCTCCTATTGCCCGTATTTATTAATTAATTATTTATTTAGTTATTTAAATTTCTCGGGTCTTACACTAGACACTTTCTATTTTTTATTTCTTCTAATTGTTTGGCTTCTCCTAAAATTCATTCATATTTTTAATATATTTTTCCTCTTTATCACAACCTTTAAATGTAAGAAAATATCCAATTAATGACCAATTTTAGGGATATAAAATAATTGGTCACTATAGTAGCCAATTTATAAATTAAAAATGATTGGTAACTAAAACAATTTCTAAATTGGTAATTATAGTGAATTAATATCTAAATTGGTCACTAACATTAGAAATAAATTAGTCACTAAATTGGTCCCATTAGTAACCAATTTAGATACAAGCTTAAAGACCAATTTTTTTGTAGCTAAAACCTTGGTAACTAATCTTAGTGACAAATTAGAGACCAATTTATTATAGTGACCAATTCAGAAACTCTTCTAGTTACCAATAAGTTTTAGTTTATAAATTAGTATCTAAATTGATCACTATAGTGATTAATTAGTTTTTGTCATTAAAATTGATCATTAATTAAACATTTTCTTGGTCTATGTGTACAATTATGTTCAAAAGATTTATGCAAATTAAATATTTTTTATTTCTCACATTTGAATATTTTTACTCTTTTTTATATATTTCCTTTCTTCATTAGAATGTTTAACACTCTCAATTTAAGTGTTCAATAGCATGAACATTTTATTAATTATGTAACATAAAAAAATTATATTCTTTATTTTATTATTATTAATTTTTGATTCATTTGAAGATCTATTTTATTATCTCTCAATCGTTCGACTAAGTTTACATTTGAAAAGTTTTCTTAAATTTTGAACGTATTTTTCATCTTATCTTACCCTTAACTAGCTACTAGCTCTTAGCTCCTAGCTACTACCTCCTACCTACTAGCTACTACCTCTAGCTATAAGCTACTAGTAACTGGCTACTAGCTACTAGCAACTAGCTCTAGCTACTAGCTACTAGCCACTAGCTATATATCTAGCTACTAGCTACTAGCTACTAGCCACTAACTCTAGCTACTAGCTACAAGCTACTAGCAACAATCTACCAGCTATAACTACTAGCTACTAGCTCTAACTCTTAGGTATTAGATACTAGTTCTAATTACTAGCTACCAACTACTAAGTACTAGGTACTAACTACTAGCTACTAGCTTTTAGCTACTACCTATTAGCTATTGGCTATTGGCTACTAACTACTAGCTACTGCTACTGGCTATTGACTGCTGGTTACTAGCTACTAGCTACTTGTTACTTACTACTGGCTCTAACTACTAGTTACTAGGTACTTGGTACTAATTACTAGCTCTAGCTATCAGCTACTAGCTTTAGCTAATAGCTACTAGCTCGAGCTACTAACTACTAGCTCGAGCTAGAAGCTATAGCTACTAGTTCTAGCTACTAGCTACTAGCTTTAGCTACTAACTACTAGCTAATAGCAATTAGGTACTAGCTACTAGCTAGAAGTAACTCTATCTACTAGTTACTAGTTACTAGCTTTAACTACTAGATACGAACCCGAGCTACTAGCAACAATCTATCATCTATAACTACTAGCTACTAACTCTAACTCCTAGGTACTAGCTACTTGCTCTAGTTACTAGCTACTAGGTACTAGCTACTAGGTACTAACTACTAGCTACTAGCTACTGGCTACTAGCTATTAGCTATTAGCTACTAGCTACTGGCTACTAGCTACTGGCTACTAGCTACTAGCTACTGGCAACTAGCTACTAGCTACAAGCTACTTGCTACTAACTACTAGCTACTAGCTACTGGCTACTGGCTACTAGCTACTAGCTACTTGCTACTTGCTACTAACTATTAACTCTAACTACTCGCTATTAGCTCTAGATACTAGCTCTAGCTGCTAGCTAATAACTACTAGCTCCAGCTACTAACTACTAGCTCGAGCTAGAAGCTACAACTACTAGTTCTAGCTACTAGCAACTAGCTTTAGCTACTAACTACTAGCTAACAACAATTAGATACTAGCTACTAGCTAGAAGTAACTCTACCTACTGGCTACTAGTTACTAGCTCTAGCTATTAGATACTAACCTGAGCTACAAGCTCTAGCTACTAGATACTAGCTATAACTTAATAACTCTAACTGCTATCTCTAGATACTAGCTCTAGCAACTAGTGAGTAGCTACCAGAAAATAGCTACTAGTTACTAGCTCTAGCTACTAGTTACTAGCTCTAGCTACTAGGTACTTGTTACTAGTTACTAACTACTAGCTACTAGCTATTAGCTCTTGCTACTAACTACTAGCAACTAGTTACTAGCTACTAGCTTTTAACTACGAGCCACTAGATTCTCGCTACTAAGTTCTAGCTACTAGCTACTTGCTACTAGCTTCTAGCTACTTGCTACTAACTACTAGCTCTAGTTACTAGCTACTAATTACTAGTTACTAGCTACTAGCTACTAGCTACTAGCTACTTGCTACTTGCTACTAACTACTAGTTCTAGCTACTAGCTTCTAACTCTAGCTACTAGCTCGAGCTACAAACTATAACTACTAGTTCTAGCTAATAGAAAGTAGCTACTACCTTCTAGCTACTAGCAATTAGCTACTAACTACTAGCTACTAGCTCTAGCTACTAGCTACTAACTCGAACTATAAGCTTAGCTACTCGCTACTAGCTCTAGATACTAGCAAGTAGCTATTAGCAAATAGCTACTTACTCGATACTAGTTACTAGTTACTAACTACTAGCTACTAGCTCTTGTACTAGTTATTGGCTACTAGTTACTAGTTCCTAGCTCGAGCTACAAGCTATTAGCTCGCGTTAGAACTACTAGCTACTAACTTTAGGTACTAACTACTAGCTCTAGCTACTGGCCATTAACAACTAGTATTAGCTACTAGCTAACAGCTACTAGCTATTAGTTACTAGCTACTAGGTACTTGCTCTAGTTACTACCTACTAGGCACTAGCTCTAGCTTCTAGCTATTAGCTACCAGCTACAAGCTACTAGCACGAAGCTCTAGCTACTAGCTACTAATACAAACTACTAGCTACAGGCTTTAGCTACTAAATACTAGCTACTAGCTACTACTTACTAACGACTAGTTATTAGCTCTAGCAACTAGTTATTAGCTCTAGCTACTAACTACTTGCTAGTAGCTCTAGTTACTAGCTAGTAGCTCTAGGTACTAGCTATTAGCTTTAGTTACTAACTATTACCTATACTTACTAGCTACTAGCTACTAAGCTAGTAGCTACTAACTTCTAACTGCTAGCTACTAGTTACTAGCTCTAGCTATTAGCTATTAGTCAATAGCTCTACCTACTAGCTACTAGCTACGAGCCACTAGCTCTTGCTATTAACAACTAGCAACTAGTTACTAACTACTAGCTACTAGCTTTTAACTACGAGCCACTAGATTATAGCTACTAGCTACTAGTTACTAGCTTCTAACTACTTACTACTAACTACTAGCTCTAGTTACTAGCTACTAGCTACTAGATACAAGCTACTAGCTACTAACTACTAGCTACTAGTTACTAGCTCTAATTATTAGCTACTAGTCACTAGCTCTACCTACTAGCTACTAGCTACGAGCCACTAGCAACTAGCTATCAGTTATAGTTACTAACTACTAGCTCTAGCTCCTAGGTATTAGCTACTAGCTCTAACTACTAGCTACCAACTATTAGGTACTAACTACTAGCTGCTAGCTACTAGTTACTAGCTATTAGCTCTATCGACTAACTACTAGCTACTAGCTCTTGCCGCTAGCTACTAGCTCTTACCACTAGCTACTAGCTACTAGTTACAACCTACTAGTTTGAGCTACTAGTTACTAGCTACTAACTCGAGCTGCAAGCTACTAGTTACTAGCTCTAACTACTAGCTACTAGCTCTAGCATCTAGTTTTAACTACTAGCCACTAGTTTTAGCTACTAGCCACTAGCTATAACTACTAGCTATTAACTCGACCTACTAGCCACTAACTACTTGCTATTAACTACTATGTACTAGTTACTACTAGCTACTAGCTACCAACTACTAGCTATTAGTTATAGTTACTAACTACTAGCTCTAGCTCCTAAGTATTAGTTACAAGTTCTAACTACTAGCTACCAGCTATTAGTACTAACTACTAGCTACTAGCTACTAGTTACTAGCTATTAGCTCTAACGACTAGCTACTAGCTACTAACTACTAGCTACTATCTCTTGCCACTACTTGCTAGCTACTAGTTACAACCTACTAGTTTGAGCTACTAGTTACTAGCTACTAACTCGAGATACAAGCTACTAGTTACTAGCTCTAACTACTAGGTACCAGCTTTAGCCACTAGTTTTAGCTACTAGCCACTAGCTCTAGCTACTAGCTATTAACTCGACCTACTAGCCACTAACTACTTGCTATTAACTACTATGTACTAGTTACTGGCTACTAGCTACTAGCTACCAACTACTAGCTATCAGTTATAGTTACTAACTATTAGCTCTAGCTCCTAGGTATTAGCTACTAGCTCTAACTACTAGCTACCAACTATTAGTACTAGCTACTAGCTACTAGTTACTAACTATTAGCTCTAACGACTAGCTACTAGCTACTAGCTCTTGCCACTAGCTGCTAGCTACTAGTTACAACCTACTAGTTTGAGCTACTAGTTACTAGCTATAACTCGAGCTACAAGCTACTAGTTACTAACTCTAACTACTAGCTACCAGCTCTAGCCACTAATTTTAGTTACTAGCCACTAGCTCTAGCTACTAGCTATTAAATCTACCTACTAGCCACTAACTACTTGCTATTAACTACTATGTACTAGTTACTGGCTACTAGCTACTAGCTACCAACTACTAGCTACTAGCTACTAGCTCCCAACTACAAGTTATCAACTACTAGATACCAGCTCTAGCTATTAGCTACTTGCTCTAGCTCCTAGTTATTAGCTCTAGCTACTAGTTACTAGTTAGTAGCTACTAACTATTACCTCTAGCTATTACTATCAACTACTAGCTACTAGTTACTAGCTCTAGCTACTTATTGTTAGCTCTAGGTACTAGCTACTAGTTACTAGTTACTACCTACTAGCTACTACCTCTAGCTAGTACTATCAGCTACTTGTTATTAGTTATTAGCTCTAGCTACTACTACTTGTTGTTAGCTCTAGGTACTAGCTACTAGCTAGTAGTTACTAACTCTAGCTACTAGGTATTAGCCACTAGCTCTAGCTTCTAGCTACTAGCTACCAGTTAATAGCTATTAGCACGCAACTCCAACTACTAGCTACTAGCTTCTAGCTACAAACTACTAGCTCTAACTATTGGCTATTACCTACTCGCTACTCGCTACTAGCTATTAACTCTAGTTAATAGCTATTACCTCTAGCTACTAGCTACTAGCTCTTATTACTAGTAGCTACTAGCTACTAGTTACTAGCTACTAGTTTGAGTTACAAGCTACTAGCTACTAACTCTAGCTACTAGCTAGTAGCTCTACCTACTAGCGCTGGCTATTACCTACTAACTAGCTACAAGCTATTAGCTATTAGCTACTATCTACTTACTACTAGCTACTAGCCACTAGCTCTAGCTACCAACTACTAGCTACTAGCTCTAGCTACCAGCTACTAGCTACTAGCTACCAGCTACCAGCTACCAGTTACCAGCTACAAGTTAGCAACTATTAACTACCAGCTCTAGTTACTAGCTATTAGCTCTAGCTTTTAGCTACTAGCTCTAATTACTAGCTACTAGCTATTGGCTACTAGCTGCTATCTACTAACTACTAGTTAATAGCTCTAGTGATGAATATCACCCTAAAGGGCTCCTCAGCTTGGGCCAATGACCTAGGCCATTTATTTTATTTATTTTTAATTAAATAAATTTTGTTCTAATTGGGCTTGTTTTTTAAAATGCAGCCCAATTTTCCAATGCATGTTCCACGTGTGGGCGTTCTATTGTTGCGGACGAAACTGCAATATCCTTTATGCATATCACTTTCACTCATAGAGGACTCCCTTTTCAATATTGGGCCTCCATTGACATCACGAAGCCAACATGATAACGCTGTTGTCAAGCGATCAAATTAATACTACTTATCTATAAAAATATCAAATAAAATATCTAAAGATATATTTTTCCAAATTATCTTTTATCATAAAGATAAAGAGAACTGCAAGGTCCAATTTTTTTGTTCCTCTCTTCTTGGTTTAGCCAAACTTCACTTTTTCAAGCTTTTCTTGTCATCTTCATGCAATACTTGGCTTGGATTTTTATGCTTTTGATAATTTCTTATTCTTGGATTTATCTTTAAGGTGTCATGAAGCTTTAATCAATTTATTTCCACACCTCCATGAGCTCAACTTAGCTGTAGCTGCACTAACACACCTCAAAATATCCAAAGAACATTTATGCAACTAAAAAGCTATTTTTAACACATTTTTGTATCTCATGCTCAATAAACCCAATTATAGGAAATCCCAATTAAATCAATCTTTAAGCACACAAATTCAATTAAATACCCAGAATTAAACATAAAATGAGGGCAAAAATACGCACTCATCATAACCACACACTTATCCTTTTGCACTCCTGGGCAAAATTGAGCAATTTCAAAACTTTATTCTGAGGTATTTTACTTCATATCAACACTAGATTAAAGGAATGAGCCTTACTTGAGACAAATCAATATTCTAGAAATTAAGTTACCATGCATAAACAAACGGAAAGATTCTATTTTTCACACATGAGTTAATCTTTTGAATTCAAAAGACAATCAATTATGAAAGAAAGCACTCAAGTTAAATATGTATTTTCTCACCAAAATTCGCTCAAGTGTTTTGGCTTGTGTTTTCATTCAAAATACTCATGCAAGTAAACACTCGTAATACTTAACAAGACTCTAATATTCATAAACTTTCAGAAAACATGCATTCAAACATCATGAGGACTTTTTTACAGGTTATAATGTGGCGAAGGAAAAGGTAAGAAAAATTTTAGGATATTTGGGTTTTTGAAATGGTAATGTAGGAAGAATAACGGAGCATAATTTCAGAAACAACTCTTTTTCGTTTATTGCTTGTTGCTCCCTCTCTTTTTTAGAAAGCAATTATTTTTTTCATTTCAACACTTTTTCATCAACAATTTTTCCTTTTGCCATTTTTATTAATTTGTGGGTGAGGTACTCAACCACACACTTTATTCCTCAACCAATCCTATCATAATCCACTAGCTCCTTTCTTTCTTCCTAAGATAAGGAAAAACATGGTATTTTTTTCTTTTTAAGGGTTTACAATGGGCTTAAAATAAGAAAAAGGAGGTTTAAAGCTCAAAGGGGCTACCAATGGATTAATATCAAGGTTGGCTTATTTGGCCAAGTAGCTAAAAATAAGAATTTCTTCAGTCATATCAAATCATGCATATTCACCTAAGTTGCAAAACAAAAGAATCAAGCTAAATATTTGAGTATAAACAAGCATGAGCAAGTCACTAAGGAAAAATAGGAATGGCACAAGGCATACCATCCCTTACATTAAGGCTCAAGACTCACAAGGTCAAAACTCTTTCACAAAATATTTAATCAAGTAATTCTTAAATCAACTCAATTAGCAAATCATAGAAACAATCCACTCATATCAACATGACTTTTAGTTTTTCAGAATTATGATCATCCCAATTATTGAATCAAATCCTAAAAATCCAATGTCAATATGTTTTATTGAAAGCAGGGAAATGTTTTTGGTAGATTTCTTATGAGATATATTGTTTAAAAGTTTCACTTAGTAAAAAGTTAATACTTTCACAATTTTCTCAAAAAGAAATCACAATTTTGTTTTATGAAAACAAAAACAGAAATTGAAAAACAGAAAAAAAAAAGAAAAAAAATCCTACCTACAGTTTGTCTCCCCCTCACTTATTTCAAAAAAATTGTCCTTGATGGACTTATTTTGGGGAGGAAACGAAAAATTGTGACTTCTGGCTCAATCTGGCCATATGTCAAAATTAATTTTCTTTAATTTTATAAAGTACAAGTCATCTTGTACAATTTTATTAAAGAAAACAAAAACACATATTTTTGAAATTTTTTTAATATTTTTAAAATTAAAAATAGAAACAGAAAACAAACATGCATGCAAATTAATTTTTTTTATCAACAATGTTTTCAAAAGAATTTGAATCTAAGCATTTTACCTGTTGCAGCAACCTTTCTTCTTTCTCTGCAGTCATGTCAACAAAGATAACCACTGAAAACTTTTTTGCATCATTCACATCAACAAACTTGATGTGTGGAGTGTGTGGCTTCAACTCAACTTGAGCATCATCAGGTGCATTCAGATGGTTAACAAGATCATCAGTAATCCTTGTAATCTCATCTTGTGAGCAAAAATCTGCACTTGAAGTAGTTGACTTTGCTACTTTATCATTAACCAAGTTAGTTACAATAGTAGATGCTTCAGCTACATCTTCGAATATCGTTGGCTCTTCAACTTCACTTCTATTATTCTCACAACTTTGCTCCTCAAAAAGATCATTTATACTCATATCATCATCAATAGATAAAACTTTATATTCACATTGAGCATCATCAACATATCCATCAGTAGATATGTATGTGTGAGAATCTTCAATTTCTTCATCAGCAACATCTTTAGCAAAATTGATATGTCCATCAGTAGACATATTACTGTGAGCATCATTATATCTATCAGTAGATATATCAGTGTGATGTGATTCTGATGTTGGTTGATCTAACATTTGAATCGTGTTCTCATTCACATCAGTGCTCAATTGTTCCATCCTTTGATTCATGCTCCTTAACATTATCATTTCATCCCTTTGCTCAACTATTGTCTTCATAAGTTTTTCTAAGGTGGCCTCCATAGGTTTGTCTTTCATTAGTTGACTTAAATCTTCTGACATTTGTTCAGCTCAAATGGCCAACTTTAGAAGCATAACTTCTATTTCTTGACGAAATGCTCTAAATTCTGAGATTTCAGCAAATCTTGGATGGCATTGGAGGGTGCTATTAACCGTACAAAGTAATTCTACAGAGTTGTTGTTACTTGCATCCTCCATCATGTCATACAATACTTTATCATTTTCATACCATTTTTGCTCAATATCTTTGCATCGTTGATCAACTCGCAACCTTTCATCTATGGTGTCTAATTTCTCTCTCAGTCCATCCATTAATAACACAACTTCCTTATAGGATGGTCCATTGATTGCTACAACTTGTTGTGATGTTGCATGTTGTTGTTGTTGAGAACCAAATGGAACATATGATGGCTGGGGTGGACACTCAGAATATGGTTGTTGCTCATGGTATGATAGTTGCTCATATTCCACAAAAGATGATCTAGGTTGTAGATCATTTAGTTGACGTATAGTTAACCTACTTAAATCAGGTGCAGAAGTAGGTGTAACAATTTGCTGCTGATAATTGTATGAATCATGTAGTTGCTCTGGATAGCAATTGTAATCCATTTGAAAACTATAATGTTGATTATTTTCGTATGAAAAATTATTTTGCATATTTGAAAGAGGTTTTCTGAAAGAAATAAGTTGAAAGCTTGTTGAGTAGACTTCCAGGAAAGAGAGGTGCGTCTCAATGGACAACTTAAGTACCTTGTCTTTCCTTAGCCAAAGTGTTCCCCAACTAGTTTCACAAATTTCCAACAAAATTTCTCAAACAAAAATTGTGCTAAAAAAAATAAAGTAACTAAAAAAATAACTAAAGAAAATAAAATAAATGTTAGAGAAAAAAAATTGAGATAAAAAAAATATTAGTGATAAAAAAAAATCAAAAGAATAAAAAAAATAATAAAATAAAAAAATAAGAACTAAAATGATAAAAATTCTAACCGTGTTCCCCGGCAACGGCGCCAAATTTGATAACGTTATCGTCAAGCGATCAAATTAATACTACTTATCTATAAGAACTTCAGTATTGTTAAGAAAGTAGCCAAAAAATTAGTATGGGTTAAGTTAACCCTAAGTCGTCTCCCAACGAACACGGAATTGATTTTTAACAAGTTAGTTCTTATAATATCTATACAAAAGAGTTAGTCAAATAAAATAATAAAAATATGAAAGATAAAGATAAAAAATAAAATAAGATAGAAACAATAGTAAAAAAAATAGGTTGATTCCACTGCTTTTTCAAAATAGGGTTCATCATTGGTTTCCTAAAGATTATTGTTATTGATTTCTTGTTTAAGACTTCAAATTAATCAATGTAACTTCTCAATTAATTTGTTGGCGTCCTTACTTTCAACTAAAGTAACTTCTCAATCAAAAGCAAGAACTTTGTAGATTAATCTTAGTAAATTTAACCAAAGTAAATTCTCAATTAAATATTACTAATCCAATCATGTTCATTCTTTTACCTCTTATATCTAGTAAAAAGCTAATTAACCAAAGTAACTTCTTGATTAATTCTAATCTAAGTTTTCACCTTTAATCAAAGTAACTTCTCAATTATTAGCAAAAACTCATGCAATCATATGAAAGTTTCTAAAATTAATCAAAGTAACTTCTCAATTAAAATTTAAAAACCCTTGGACTCATACAATTGTAATGTTATGTAGATTTAACACTGTGCTAACTTGCTACAATGTAAAAATCATTGCTTTCACTAAATTAAGAACCAAAAGACATAGATGAAAATAAATCTCAACAAGAATCAAAAGAACAAACAAATTAATTGATCTAACCTCAGAATCCAATTACGAAATTACAATGGAATCAACCCAAGAAGTTCAGCACTCCATGAAATACAAAATAAAATAAAAATAGAGAAAAGAATAGAGAGAGAAAGGAAACGAAATTAGGCCCCCCTAAGGGTTCCTAAACTTCGAAGTCATGAGCTTGTACTTTCTGCTTCTCCCTTGGTGTCTTTATATAGGAATTGGACTGGGCTTTTCTATTGCTAAAATCTCTCAAATATCTTTTAAAATAAAGATAAAGATAAATATTTAAAAATATTTGGAGAGATATAGACTATTTGACAAATATAAT
>Ga0214542_1012035_pt1 | contig 11468 bp, 6 predicted proteins | sample CNSS1metaG_FD_160096 | JGI IMG/M metagenome (GOLD analysis project Ga0214542, IMG submission 160096) | Root nodule microbial communities from cowpea collected in UCLA plant growth center, Los Angeles, California, USA - CNSS1 | ecosystem: Host-associated > Plants > Roots > Nodule | place: USA...
AGAAAGGTGGAGAGTGCGATTGGAAGAAGATATGACATTGAAATGGTTTAGGGTTTCATGCGGCAAAGAACTGGAGAGAGTTTGAGTCGCAAGAGACGTCGAGAGGGTTTGAGGCGGCAGAGATGTCAAATGCGTTTGAGAAGGAAGAGAGGTGGAGAGCGTTAGAGGTAGAAGAGAGGTGGAGAGCGTTTGTGGAGGCAGAGCGAGGGAGAGCGTTTGAGGCGGCGGCATAGAGGTGGCTAGGGTTTGAGGAGACAGAGAAGTGGAGAGTGCGAAAGACATGGTAGGATTCGGGAGATGGAAAGTGAAGAGAGAAAAAGTGACACGTGTAAAAGTGAGTGTGGTGGAAAGTGAGAAAGAGGGGTTGAAAATTGCTAAGAAGCTGACACGTGTAAAAATTACTTTAAGAGGTAAAAAAAAATTTGAAATCTGAAATCGTAGAATTGCTAAGAAAATGACACGTGTAACATTTTGCTTTTTGTGATACTTTCAATTGTTTTATATATATATATATATATATATATATATATATATATATATATATATATGTGTGTGTGTGTGTGTGTGTGTGTGTGTGTGTGTGTGTGTGTGTGTGTGTATTTATGTAATTGTAAGCTTACTCTATCTGCTTGTGTTTGGCGATGATTATGTGCATGGTACACGGGAGCAAATGATGTTGCAGGATTTGGTGAGGCATAAAGCTGGAGCGGGGCTAGATTAGGAGAAGTTTTTACCGGAGATTTATTAGTTTATGAATTTTAAGGATTATGTAAACGTTTGGATTATTGAATCTAGTTTTGATATTTTGAATTTATAAATTGAGGATTTGAGATACTTTATAATGTAATAAAGTTTTAAATTTTCTAGCATTTTGGGAAATGATATTTCAATTAATGCAATTTACTTATAATCTCTATTTTATTTTATTAAAAACTCGTAATATCTGGTCGGGATGTTACACTTTGATTCTCTTAGAACCACAACATAATGTGGAACTTTATGCTTCGGTTAATAATCGAAGCCAAAAAATCACCTTTTTTTACTTATCATAGATATGCTTCGGTTACTAAACCGAAGCACAATATCCAAAATAATTAGTGCCAAAACCCTTTCCTGAACTGGTGCTTGATGTTTACCTCATACCATGCACAAAAACATAATATGTTTATAATGATACTACGAATTATAAAATGCACCTTAAATTTTTAATTTCATAAATTAACTATATAATATCATGATTAACAATTGGATCTTGACGAGATTAAATTTAGGCTTAGATTATTTATCATATGAGATTTTTGTTTGGTAAAAACATAATTAATTATTTATCATATGAGAAGCTTATAAGCATTTATGATTACTAAAATTTGGGTTTTGTGCTTGTTTGAAGGGGTAGTTAAATAATAGGTGAAATATTGTTTGTTTGCAAGGAAAGAAATGAAACCAAAGTTATTGGTGGATCTGGAATGTGGTGACTTTGGTAGGCCATTTTGTCAATAGTATTGAACAACTAGTTGTTTATTATTATGTTGTTCGTGAAAGCTTTGACAAGTTTTTGTAGTGAGTCTTTGTCCTTTGTCCATGATATCTTTGTACCTTACACTTTTGTTTTACATGTTTTAAGAATTCTTTATAAATGTTAGAAAACCCTTCTTTTTTGTATTTATAGCTTATTTCTCGTAAAAGTTTATTTTTTAAAATTTGTAATTTAAGGAGGTAATAAATGCTTGGAAAATGGTAAATTTTTTGTCAATTTCATTCGTTACGAATAATAAAAGATTAAAAGCATGCTTTCCGAATTGTCAAACCAAATATTCTACATTACTTTTATTTTTCATATATATTTAAGTTATCTACGAAAAAGTTTGTAGGTAAGTTACCTATGAAAATTATCGTAGGTAAGTTATTTACAAATATTTTGTAAATATGTTACCTACGAAATATTTTGTAGGTAATTCAAATGTACTTTTTTCACGAATATTTTTGTAGATAATTTTGTACGCCTTAATTTCGTTGATAAAGCTTGTAAGTTATCTACAAATGTAAATTTCATAGATAAAGTTACCTATTAGCTTATTACTTATGAAATTTGTTTCGTAGGTAATTCGTAGAAAACATCATATTACATACAAAAATTGTTTATTACCTACGAATTTTTGACGTAGATGATAACCATATTTTTTGTAGTGACACCTCGTGTATCTAGTGTACCCACTCATATCTTCTACCACGTACTCGTCTACCTTACTCCCAACTATCTTCTACATTATTTATTCTCCTCATATCCAACTCAAGGTACGTTGTGCATAAGCATCACACGTTGTTGTTCTACGTATGTTTACAATTTTTATACACTGAGGGCTTAGTGTTTGTTTGTACTCGGATCCAACACGGGTATGTTTTACAAAATCTTAACATTTATAATGAGACCTTATTAGTTATCCTCCTTAGGTTTAATCTGAGGTATATGATATATTCACATGTGTTATTTTAAGTATGATCTGTTTGTCTCCTAGAGGTCGATATGTAGATCTGTCAGAGGTCGAGGTGTCAATCTAAGGATGTACAACTAGGTCATCTTATCACCAAGCCTTACACTTTGGCATAAGTCCAAGGTTAGGCCTTAGATGCTATAGATTTGTATGTTTCCTAGAGGTCGAGGTGTCAATCTTAGGATATACAACAAGGTCATCTTATCAACAGGCCTTACGCTTGGCATAAACGCAAGCTTAGGCCTCAAGGGCTAGTGAGCTGTATGTCTCTTAAAGGTTGATTTGTAGATCTATTATAAGGAAGGAGTTAGGATCGGTTGACGGGATATGTCCAGTGACAAGGAAGATAACTAGATGGAAGATGGTGGATAATGACGAAGTAAAAATGAGCAAGAGTAAGAGGAAACAAATTTATGTGCAATTTATTTGAAGTAGTCAATCCTTTTAACGTAAAAAAAATCACAAATTTCATATCAATTGACATTACATGTGATAGTTACAAACACATCCGGATAAACAAATCTCTTAGAAATTGTCATATCATCTTGGCCATTGTAAACATGCACATCATATCACTTGTAAATGAATCAAGTAGAACTACACATTTGCCAATTGAAGAATGATCAATTTCTCCTATGTTAATTATTTCATGTAAACCATTAGGAACATAAAAACAAATTAGTTTCTTATCAAATCTTATGAAAGAAATTTTTAAGCCTTAATCACAATGTAAGAATCAATGAGAAATTGTGAAAACAACCTACGTGAATTTAATATATTACCAAATTTAATAGCTTTGTCTTGAATTTTGAAAGCAATGTGTTCTCCTAAAAAAAATGCAAGTTCTTTTACCATTTTGAGTGAATTTGTGAGACTCTCTAAAGGGAATATCTTCTTGGTAACCATCCTTTTCATATGGAAACATTAAAGGATAATGCAATGGGAAAAAGCATGTACTATTTCATGTAGTCTCGTTAACACACCAAAAACTTTCTTCCAATGATGCGTCTTCCTACATCCATGTTATTGAAGTAACCAAACTATCAATGTTGCAATTACATCTATTGAAGGAGTATTGTATACTATGTGATCTTTGAATTGATGTTTAAATCACCTTAACACAAAATATGATTATGAATCTTCATTTATGAAATCTCTTACTCTTCTAAATGTTTGAGCAAGAACATTATAATGATCAATTATGTTAGTCAAATTTTGTATCAATGATTTATCAAATGTAGATTGTTCTATATTTGACCTACAAAAGAAATGAATGAAAGAGTTTATTTAAATAAATGTTATGTTTGCTAACAAAAAAAATTGTCACAATCCAAACCTAAAGTTACTAACTCTATTTGTTGTCTCATTTTGTGCCATAAATATAAAGTTGTGCAACCTTTAGACTACAAACCTTTTTTGGCAATGAACTTCCAATGCAATGATAGTTTTGATCATTCAGAATAAATTGAGGAGGATTAGGTCCATCATTTATTGATGGATGAATCTTAGGACCAATTGAACTAAATGAGAACATGTTGTTGTAACTTCTTATCTTTTGTAAAAAAATGCTTGCTTTTTTTGCCTCACATTTCAATAAAGATCCAAGCAACTTTGGATGTCTTTTTACAACATATAGAGAAATCAACTTATTTTGATATTTTTATTTTTTAGCTTCACAATAATGACATTCAATGTAACAGTCCAAACATTAACAAATTCTTATTAAAAAGTATAATACATAATAATATTTATGTTAACATACTAATATACAAAATATACAAAGATAATGTTAACAAACAATCAATTTTCACCTTGACATTTAGATTTTGATTACAATTCATATGTAAAATAGTTTTGTATATCATCAGTAAAATTATAAACAACGTAATTCATGAAATTGAATATATAACAGTATGAATTATAACAATTGTAACATATAAAATTAAATATTGAAGATATAACATTATGAATTAGCATAAATTTCTTCTTTCGTAAAACGTTTGTTGGAATCCAATGTCTTCGAAATTGATTTAATAATGTTCAAAGGATATTTAGTATTGAACTTACTAAAAGAATAATCAGAGAGGTTTACAACTTCATAATAAGGACAATATTGAATTTTGTTTATGGTTGCAACAAATGAAAGCAAAGATTCATCTGTATAACAAAAAAATTGTATATTAATTCAAAGTTATATTTTGTGTTTAATAATATTTTAATAACTTGAGGATGGTATTGCGTGACAGGTCACAATTTTATTTATATCATTGTTGTGAATATCAATAACAATAAGTCTTTGTCTGTGATTATAGTTGTAGTACTGGTCAACTTCTCATTAACAATGCATTTCCTTTGTTTTCTTACAGTTGATGAATGATTTTAATCTATATTGTGCTACCATTAGTTGTTTATTAAAAAAAAATGCTTTCATGCTAATAAATATTGTTATGAAAAAGTACCTACCAACTATTAAATCAGATATTGGTTTGGTATTTCTAATACAAATTGCTTCGTTATGAACATGTATATATTCACTTACGTCTTCAATGAAATTAGTAAAGTCATAAATGATTGCACATAACAATGCAATTAAAACAATTGAATATCAAATTTATATTTTGTTTCTAAGAAAGATTCATCAACCTTGTCAATTATTTTGAACTCACTAATGTCAACATGAGTGATGTTGTTGTTGTCAATAACAGTGGTTTCATTTATTATTGTTGCAACAATATTCAGTAAAAATTATTGTAAGCAAATTGTTATAGAAATAAACTTAGAGATGTACCATGTACTTGATATGTGTTAATAGGTAGTATTGGTCAACTTCTGACTAAGAATGATTTCAACTTTTTTTCTTAATTTTTTTTAGTCATTTTGATCAATACATGATAATTATTTGTGAAAAAAGTTGAAGTGAATTTAAGGTTTAACTTAAACACTTGTTCACATGGCAGTACAAGTAGATAATTTTGCATCTAAACATTTTAAAGTATCCATATGCAGATTCAATAATAGGAATATCAATGATTTACTTGTGTTGTTGAGTTTTTATACCTAAGCTTATAGTTCTTCTACATGCCAACTTGTGATCAAGAATGAACTTCCTCTTTTTTCATGTGAATCATTTTGATCAATATCTGAAAAATATTCACAATGAACTTTTACTAAATTGTAGGTTAGATCCTAAAATCTTGGTTTTAAAAAAATTAAATAAATAAATATTACCACAAAATATTAATTTAATCAGTGGTTTGCTATTTTTAATATGAAGTTGTCAACACCAAATTTCGTCCGGACAATTAAAATTGTTTTTTATAAAAATATCAAAAGATAAATGTTAAATAAAAAGGATAAAAATAAATTATCTTAAAATAATAATAATAATAATAATAAAATGGATTAAAAAATGTTTCCTTAACTTATGCTTCTAAAAATTAAAGTAAAATAATTTTTTTGTGTTTTAGATTAAAAGTTAAAAAGATAGTATTAAATATTTTTCATTTTTTATTAATTAAATTCAAAAAATTAAAAATTAAAAATTAGAAAATAAAAAAAAATAGTTTAAAGCATGGGGAACAATTCTTCTTATGGTTTCAATTTCCTAGTTTCAACTTCCTCTCACGGTTCCAACCACCGCCATTCCCAAACCGTTAGACAGTTTTTTATTAATATTCATTGGATAAAAAGAAATTTTTGGGGGAAATTCATTTTTTTCACTATTGTATCACACACGTGCATCATCTTCTTCCTTACATCTCCTTCCATCACTAAACTCCACACGCTCATCCAATGATAGTAGTATACAAACAATCCGTCAGAATAGTAGTATATAAACACTCTGAGAAAACAATACCCACAGGCACAAGGCATCATGGTCCATTTCACCAACGTTTTCCCGATCAGAAACAGAGAACTTTCAAAGGAAAAAGGTAGTAAAAATATAGAATGCATTGAACTTGAAGGTACACTTTTAATTGTGTTCTTATTTACTCTATTTTTCTTCCTCTTCTCTGTTACAATCTCAAATAATGACATAAATCAAACGAGAGAGATTGAGTTAGTGCCGAAGTAATTTGGGGTTTAGTTTTGGAGAAGAAGTGAACTTCTTGTGCAAGAGAAAAGTTCGTCGTGGTGGCTTTGTTCAGACACCGATGGTTGCCATGACGGCAAGCATTGGCAACACGGGTAAGTATTCCGATGACGAACATGGTAAGCGCGAACCACAGGGGTTGTTGTGCGTTGGGATTTCGCAACTGAAGAAAGGATAAGTGTTGGCTCGCACCGCCGTTGGTAGTGGCGCGATGACGGAGGTTGTCGCTGAAGCATCACCGACGGTCCTGGTAGTGAGCAAAGTGTTGATGTTCTTGTCTGCAACAGTGTGTCGTGAGGTGGAAGACGAAGTTTCAGAGAAAAAAGCTTTTGAATGCAGTGTTTTGAATGGTTAAAGTAAATGGGGCTTAGGGTTTGGCAGATTTAAATTCTCTTCATGCACCCCCACAATTAATTCTTACACCACCATATTAATCGGGTTAATAACTTTAAATATTTTGACATGCACTCCCATAATTAATTCTTACAACACCATGTTAATTGAGTTACTAGTTCCATTAATTTGGCATGCATCCCATAATTAACTCTCGCACCACCACTCTAACTTGGTTATTAATTTTAATACTTTCTGCACCTCTGTGGTTAATCTTTGCACCTTTATTCTATTTTGGGCTTTTCATTTTAATTTTTTCGTGCACTCCCAAATGTAATAATCACACACCCCTTACATTAAGTTTTATTTTACCCATTTTCACTTTGCACACACTCCACTTTTTTAATTTCCTTATTTTAGGCTAGGATGTGTTTACATTGTGTACTAGTTTCTCTTTATGCACTCCATTTCCATGTGTATAGTTTTGCTCATTGCACCCACATACTCACTTATGCACTCTCATTTTCTATTACCAATTTTACCTTTTTCTAATTAAATATCACATTACAACCACATCATTTTAAAAAATAATAAAAATATTTTAAATTGAAATAAAAATTAAAATAGTTTTCAAAAATGATAAAAATAAGAATAAATAAAAATTTAAAATTATTTTCTTTATTTTTTTTTCTTTTAGTGTCTAATCGACCATCCATGTCACACAACACTTCTTTTTAAAATAAAAAAAATTATAAAAATTGTATTATAAAAATAGTTGTAATGTCTAATTGACCGTTCGTGTCGTACGACACTTGTTTTTAAAATACAAAAAAATATAAAAACTGTTTTGGTGTCTAATCGACCGCTCGTGTTGCATGACACTCCTTTTCAAAATATAAAAATCATATAATACTTTTGGTGTCTAATCGGTCGTTCGCGTTGCATGACACTCCTTTTCAAAATATAAAAATTATAGAAATGTTTCGGTGTCTAATCGACCGCTCGCGTCGCACTACACTCCCTTTCAAAAATACAAAGTATAAAAAATGATTTTGGTGTCAACTCGGCCACAAGCGTCGCATGACACTTATTTTCAAAAATGTAAAAAAATAACTTTAAAAAATTAAATATTCTAATCAAGTTTTATCAAGAACAACGTGATCCTTGATTCTCCATTGTGAATTGAGATACATAGGAGCAGGGCAAGTCCTTGTCAAGTTCACTTCCCAAAAATCAAAAGATTTTCCAAATCATTTTCAAATAATTTTATGAAGAACTACATAGCCCTGATTTCTCATTTTTAATGAGAATACGTAGGACCAAGGTTAATTCTTGTCAGGTCCTTTTTTACTAAAAATATATTTTGTTCAATTTATTTTCTTATTTTTGGGAAAAATAAATATTATAAAATAAACACATCTCTTCGCAAATTTAATTAAAGGTATCGTCTTTGGACGGGCGTTGTAGGGTGCTAATACCTTTCCTATGCGTAACCGACTCCCAGATCCTAAATTTGGTTTTCGTAGACTTTATTTTATTTTTATGGTTTTCCATAGTTTTCCAGACTAAACTATGATGGCGACTGCAAATCTCGTTTTCCAAACAAAATTTATTTTTAAGTTCGTCGTTTCGTCGCGATTTAGGTTGCGACAAAAGTTATGTTTTTGGACAAAATTACGATAGATTTTTGAACAAAATAGAAATAGTGATATATCCAAATCCTCAAAATTGTTTGTATCATAACTTTTAAATGAGCGTACATTAGATTAAAAAAAGTAAGACAATGATTTCTTGAAAATCATGAATGATATATAAAAGATTAAGTCGATCATTAGGAACAAATGTTGCATACCTCGTTATCTAAGTAGATGCTAACAAACTTTCACATGGTTCTTACGTGAGTTACATTTTTTGGATACTCCATTGAGTATGGACTTGGAGTAACACTAAAAAAATTATTTTTTATTAGCGGTTCTTTATTTTTGGTTACATGAAATTGTAAGAAAAATTATAATTTTAACAAAATATTATATTGTTTAAATATTTTTAACAATTTACAATTACAATTTCAATATCTTCATTTTCACATTTTTCTCTTATATGTTGCTCTTATGTTTGTCTACGTCTTCCTCACGGGAGAGCATGTGCCTATCTTCCTTTGTACAGTGGTCTACTTCCTCTAGTGTATTTTTGTTCATGTGTAGAAGAGTCTCAATGTGATTTTTGGAAGTTGTTTCAACAAATTAAAGTCATTAGCTTTTTCAAATTTCAAAGCATGTGAGAGTTCTCATTTTTTGAAGTAATATGCCTTATGTGACCTATTTTAGTCAATTTATCATTGTCAATTTAGTGTTTGGAACTTCTAATCCCTAGATCCCTCATTTTGCAATGAAAACCCATGTCACAAAAGTAGTGGTCAATATGGGTTACTTGTAGTCTATAACTAAAGCTAGGATTTCATTAGATTAGGTAAGCTCTCAAGTTTAATTTAATTTGTTTTGTCTATATGAACTTTGTTTATGGAAGAAAAGCCTCAACACAACAATATTTAAAATACTTACACACGAAGCAACATACCTATGAAGTTAGTTAGGGTGTTCACATTAATAGAAGTGTAACAACTAAATTATTAGTTTTATCTCAACTATGAATGATTGTGAATTGTTATTTTTATCCCTTGTGATGGAAAATGGCTGAAGAACAATTCAATTTCTTATTTTGTTGTGTACCGAGGTTCCCCTCTAAGAATCTTACAATGGTCATCATAGGTACTCGTCCTATTAGAGTAGTACTTCTACCCAATATGCATTGGTTTAAGCTTCTATTTGCAAGTGATATTAGCAAATATTTTTTGGATTTCTTTCTATTATATTCAAAAACTATACTTTCTTATTATTATTTGGTTTTCAAGGACGAAAAATCCAATAATCGAATTGAATCTAATAAATGCTAATGGAAAAAATATATAATTTAAGAAACAAATTTTGAAGAATTAAATTATTTTAAGTTTTTCATTGTGAGAAAAACACTTAAAAGGAATAAAATCCAACAAATGAGTTTGATAGATAATCAAATATACAACTTACACTAAACTGAAAGATTTATTAACAACAACATTAAATTATTATAAAACGGAATGTATTTTAATTTATACTAAATTTTTGTAATTATTAATTAATTAATACTCATCATGAGCATGCTTTAATTGGCAGAAAAGACTATCTCTTAATCAAATAAAATAGCTTTGATGGAAATGTTGTTTGTGGAATTTATCAATTGAGTTTTATCTAATGTTTGAATTTAGGACCCTCTTTTCTTGTTTTGAACTAAGTTTCATGTCTTTATCTAAAAAGTTTGTATCCAATCTTTTTATTTGAAAGAAGGGTTTGAGGGGGGAATCTAAGGTCTGGAAGTAGTTGCAAAAAAAAAATTGAGGAATATACATAGAAGCTGCAAATTTGATCCAATGGCCAAAGTTGAACATATTTTTGTTTCATGACACATTGCAATGTTTCATGGCTAAAGAGGAACATATTTTTGATCCAATGGACAAAGTTTGGATTTGGCATGGAGAGATATATGACACATTGCAATCAAAAGACACAAAAGTAGTAAATGTGCCATTACAAAATGAAAATGATATATATGATAAATGATGTTTTTGGGATTAATTGAAATGATGATGTGGATTTTGGTGTATATGAAAGACCTTTCAAATTTGTAGAAACCATGTCAAATGAAGAATATGTAGAGTTGCTTAGAGATTGTAATGAAGAGATGTATGAAGGATGTCAAAAGTGCTCAAAGTTGTCTTTTCTATTAAGGTTGTATCATAACAATGTGTGTGGTATGACTAATAATGCTATGATGATGATTTTAGAGTTATTAACATACACATTTGAATATGGAAAAATTCTTACTTCATTTTATGAGGCAAAGAAGGTGATATACAAGTTTGGTCTTAATTATACCAAGATTGATGTTTACCCAAAAAATTGTCTGTTGTATTGGGGAGAAGATGAAAAATTGGAGAGTTACAAATATTGTAATAAATCTGGGTGGAAGAAAAATGGTACTGGTGGAAAAAGGAAACTACTAGTAAAGTTATAACGTTACTTTCCCTTGAAACCAAGCTTACAAAGGTTAATCATGTGTCAAAAAACAGTAATGTCCATGAGATGACATGTTTTAAACAATAGCCCAAATGGATTGTTGAGACATCCAACATATGTTAAAGCATGGAAGAGTTTTGATCAGCTTCCCCTTGAGTTTGCTTTAGAACCTAGAAATGTTCGGCTTGGCCTCGCAATTGATGGCTTCAATACTAATTGAACCATGAATAATAGTAATAGTATATTGCTAGTGATTTTAATTCCATACAATAGACCTCCTTGGGAGTCCACGAAGTAATCATCTTTTATTCTTTCTATGATCATTCCAAGAAAAAAAGAAATGCCAAGAAACAATATATATATATATATATATATATATATATATATATATATATATATATATATATATATATATTTTATATATATAGAAATAAATTA
>Ga0214542_1012037_pt1 | contig 11466 bp, 5 predicted proteins | sample CNSS1metaG_FD_160096 | JGI IMG/M metagenome (GOLD analysis project Ga0214542, IMG submission 160096) | Root nodule microbial communities from cowpea collected in UCLA plant growth center, Los Angeles, California, USA - CNSS1 | ecosystem: Host-associated > Plants > Roots > Nodule | place: USA...
CATAGATTGTAGAAGATGCAGGCCTCCACATCATTTTGTTCGCATTAGGATATTATGTTTTTCTGGTTAAGAGTTTGCAATATGAACACAACTAGAGTTATTTGCATAATTTCTTTCACACAATTATTCTTTTTTTTTTCTTGTAGTCAATGACAATTTGTGAAAGGAATGAACATATTAATTAGGTTTATGTTTACATTCAAACATTGTATCAAACTTAGGGAGAACAAAGAGGGAGAGTGTTGAGTTTTAGTTTAAAGGAATAAAAGAGATGAAAAAAGAAAGAAGGTATATGAACTTAATTCTGAAGAAACTTTTCTTGCTTTTCCCTTTTGACTTAATTGTTATAGGAAATTATTTTTTAACAATTAAATTTTGATAATTTCTTTTTAAATGGTGGCATCTTTTTAATAATTTTTTATTTTCTCATTTTTTTTTATATTTTAAAATCATCTAAAGAATGTTATCCCAAATAATAAAAAAATTGAAAAAATTTAGTTGTTAAAATATGATTGTACTTACAAATATTATTATAGAAGAAATGTGATCTTAATACAATAATTATGTAACTTCTAAAATATGAGTGCTTATAGGAAAAAATTACAAGCCACGATATATGAATGAATTAATCATTTAACCATTAATCTACTAACATAATTAATCATATTCATAACGAAATTTATTTTAATTAATATTTTTTTAAACAAAATTATTGACGAGAGTATTACCACAAAAAAAAAGTGAAAAAATGAATGATTTAAATATTTATAATAAAATAGGTTTTAAATCTTCATAAAATAATGATCATCAATAAGAGACGTTAAAACTCTTCAGACAAAAACCTCTACAATATAATTCAAATAACATAAGCTGTCCAAAATTTTACAAATAGGTTAACACGACTCTAATTGCGGAAATTTTAAAAACCTTCTTGCAAGGATGAAAACCACCACAAATTAAAAAAAAAAAAAAAAAAAAAAAAAAAAAAAAAAAAAATAAAAAAAAGGAAAAAACAAAAAAAAAAAAAAAAAAAAAAAAAAAAAAAAAAAAAAAAAAAAAAAAAAAAAAAAAAAAAAAAAAAAAAAAAAAAAAAAAAAAAAAAAAAAAACTTTGCAGCACATAACAAATAACTAAGCCATAAAGCGAAAACGGATTAAACAAAATTTTAAATTTGTATGTGTATAAAGAAAATTTACCACTTCAGTTAAATACATGCATTTGTATTAAATAAAAGATTAGATGGTTAATTTCTGACTTTTGTATGTATACAACATATTTGCTAAAAATTTAAAATAATTTCAATATTTTTCTTACAATTTTGAAGAAATACAACCCGGATGGGCTCCAGCACGTGTAGGATAACTTATTTTCAATATTTCCATAATTTTTATTTTTATAATTGTTGTATTTGATAATGTTGATTGAACAATTTTACTTTAAAATCTACTGTAGCATAAAAAATTACCATTTCTTCAAACTAATGAAATTTGGTATTTGATGAAAAAATTAGCATAAAAAACATTTTAAAATAAATTTAAATATTTTGCTTATAATTTTGAAGAAATACAACCTGGATGGGTCCAGCACGTGTAGGATAGCTTAGTTTCAACCCATGTTTCCATATTTGCAGTATTTGATAATGTTTATTAGTCAATTTTATTTTAAAATCTACTGTAGCATAGAAAATGACCATTTCTTCAAACTAATGAAATATAGTATTTGATAAAAATAAAAAATTAGCATAAAAAACATGTTAAAAAAAATTTCAATATTTTTCTTATAATTTTGTAAAAATACAACCTGGATGGGGTCCAGTAGCAGTGTAGGATAGCTTAGTTTCAATCAGTATTTCAATAATTACAGTATTTGATAATGTTGATTGAACAATTTTATTTTAAAATCTACTGTAGCATAAAAAATGACCATTCAGATTATATCTATTAAATCTTACAATCATATTCTTGTTTTCAGTAAATCAAATTCGATTATATAGTTTTAAAAAGTACAAAGAAATAATATATTTATAATTATTCAACTTTAATAAATATCAACGCAGCACTTACGTAATGTATAATTATAATTCAAAACATAAATTAATAAAAGTTAAATCATATATAAATTATTCATACTACAAAAAATAATGTAACTTGTACTTATATAATTTGTTCTCTTATATGATTTTTTTTTTTTGTCTTTACACTTGCGTAGGTAGCAAAATATCTTTTTCAGGATAAAACCATAATACGTAAATAAATCTCATTAGTTTGAAGTTATGCCGAATGAAAATGGAGTGTAATTTATATATTATAAATGCATATAGTTTTTACACAAACATTTATTTAATTATTTTGCAATGAAAATAGAGTTTATATATATATTTGAATTAAACTTTGTTAAAGTGATTCCCTAAAAATACCCATAAAAAATGTAAAAAAATATCTTTTTAACCTTAATTATACTAGATTATATTATCCTTAAATAACGTTTCTAGTTTCTTATCCATTACAACTTTCAATAAATAATTTATAATTTAAAGCAAACATTTTTTTACATCATTTAAAAAAAATACATTTGTATTCATGGTTACGACTCCTATATTTTATTTATTCTGAAAATGTTAAAATTATGTTAGTGGGGAAATTGATTCCTAAAAACTTAATCTTAAATAGAGCTTCTGATATATGAAAGAAAATAAACTACATGTTAAAACAAAATAGTTATTTGCCATTCTTTAGACACATCCCATTAGAGTAGGTCGTGTAGGGATAAATTACTTTAATTCGTAATAAAAAGAATTTTCGAAGTGTAGAAAATCTAATTATATAAATGGGAAGTGACCTAACATAGAAAGTTACACCCTTCACACAATACTATATTATGATAATCCAAAATAAATTTGTCCATGTCTATAAATATCAATCTTTAACGATATAAGAAAAACAATTATGAATTAATATATCTAACTATCCTTTCTTAAAATTTGGATAGCTGTCCAAATAAATGGTTTTTAATTCATTTCCAATTTTCGTTTTCCTTTAATATCTATTCTAATATTGTGACACTTGTTTTTAGGTGTGGGTTTTCTGTCAATCTCAATGTTTTCCAGCTAATGGACCATTTAATCCTCACCTTTGCGTTTCTGATGTCATTATTTGTGGTGGTATTTTTGTATTTTAATATTTGGCGCTTCTTCCCTTTCCCCGTTTGAGTTTGATATCACTGTACTCGATGGACAGAAAGAAATGATGATGGATGTGCCCAACTTAGTTTCCTGCTCCTTCATCTTCTTCTTCTTCATATATCCTACTTCTAACTTGTCCCAGTTCAGGTTAGGTCTTTTTGAACCCATTTTTGTTTTTCGTGTTCTTCTCCTTATTTCTTATTTTCTGTTGGTGTTCTGCTTCTTATTCATTCCATATAAGGTTCAAGTTAGATTGTTTTAACCCACTTTTGTTTTTAGTGATATTCTCCTTATTTATGTTGGTGTTCTTCTCCTTATTTTCGATTAAGGATGAAGGTTAGGTTCTTCTTCTTTTTGAGATCTAACATAATCGTGTTTTTTTGTGTTTATCTCTATTATTTTCTTTTTCGTTTTCAGATCTATGAATTTCATATTGTTTGGGTTCTATTTTTCTTTTCAAGTAGTTTCATCAGTTCATTGTATATTGTTGTCATACAAGTCTTTTGTTTTCCCTTGTTCTTATTTATTGGTTGATTTTTTGGATACAAGTTCTTTAGTTGTTTTTCTGAATTTTTTCTTTATTTTCTTTTTGAAAGTTTTTTTTCTTTTCAACATCTAGGATTTTCGTGTTTTCGTGTTCTTTGGGATGTCAATGTTGTAATCTCTAAGTCCTATATCTCCATCTTTTGATTTTCTTCTGCTAGGTTTTTTGGTATTATTCTTATCTTATTTGTTTTATTTTTTTTGCGAAACAAATATGTACATGATTATGGGTGATGTATTGTGTTGTCAGCGTTGATGAGTTTATTTGTGTATTGTGTGTAGTTGTTCTTTTGTTTCTTTTTTAACGATGTTGTTTTGGTTGCTTTTTGTGTTATTTCCTCTTTGTGGTAGTGAAGTTTAAATCTTTTTTGTGTGTTAGTGTTTTGTTGTTTTCTATTTGTTTATTAAGAGGGTTTTATTTTGTTTCTCTTCAGTGTTATTTCCTATCTTGATGAGATACTTCAATTCTTATTTTATCTCCTTATTGTTGTCTTATAAAAGCATAATCTTGTTGATGGAAATTGTAGAACTATTAATCAATTACCTAATGGACTCTTTTAACATGTTTGTTTGTTCGGATTTATATTTCATTTGTTGGCTAAAATGTGATGCGGTTAGTTGTTGAGGGTGAAGAATTTGTTTATGATCTTTATTTATTCTCATATTAAATGTATATTTTGGGTTATATTTTAGAGTTATTTCTTTTCTTAACGAACAAAAATACAATAAATATTCTGGTTGAGTCAGTTATAGGTTGTTGTTGTTGTATACATGATAAATGACTTTTATTTTCTATTTTCTATTCATTTATATTGATTTCTGTTTGTATTTGTTTTTTCAAGTTACATGGTTACTTATGAGAAAAATAAGAGAAAATAAGAGGTGAGATTTGTGCTAAACCTCTAAGAATGGTGAACATTTAATTGTCTTTTTGTACTCCTTGAAATGTCTTTGGATTTTTTAAGATTTCAATTTAAATTTATACGTATTTTGGTTTATTTATCTAAAACTTGTACGCATTTAACTTTTGGAAGCTATTTGGATTTTAAAGTTATTTTACTAGTAGTTAGTTGTGCTGTTAGTGTATTTTGCATTGTTTGGTATATTGTTATGTTTCATGGTTCTATATGTTTTTCCATGTTGTAGTTGGGATGAAAACTGGACCAATCTAATCTCTTGAGCATGATTAGTAAATATGGTTTGTAAATTTTTTTTTATGTTTTAAAAAGTTTTGCAGTTTTGTTAGACATTGTTTCTAGATGTTTCACAGGAGACATTATTTTTATGCATTAAAAATTTAACATGAAAGTTTGATGATAATATAATAATGATAAGAAATTTATTGTTACATGTCTAAGCCTAATATAATATCTTACGACGAATAGAACATGATGTCTTTCAAGAGAGACATTATTGTATACATAGTTGTGAAGCTTTTAATCAATATATTATTCAATTATATAATACACTCTTCTACCAAGTTTGATTATTTTGTTTTATGCTTCATATGTTTGCCAAAATGTAAGGTTATTTTGACTTATATTTTAGTGTTATTTCTTTCCTTATCAGACAAAAAAATTGTAGATATTAATTGATAAATGACTTTTATTTTTCTATTTGCTATTCATTTCTGTTTGTAGTTGTTTATTCAGGTTAGCAAGTTTAGTTATGAGCAAAACAATAAGTGAGATTTATCTCAAACCTCTATGAATAGGGAACATTTAGATGTTTTTTGTACTCTTTATTCTAAAATATATTTGGATTCTTCAATATTTCAATTTAAATTTGTACGTTTTTTAGTTTATTTATCTAAAATTTGTACGGATTTAAACTTTTGATATATATATATATATATATATATATATATATATATATATATATATATATTAAATATGATTTCATATGATTTTTTTTGAATAGTAAAAGTTAAATATGATCTTTTTGTACTTGTAGTTCATTTTTTTAATTGTTTGCTTATTTGTGTCATTTAAACTTTTTCATATATATTTTCTAAAATATATGTCATGATTTTTTAAATAGTAGAAGTTAAATATAATTTTTGTTGTACTTGTAGTTAGTATTTTTTAATTGTTGGTTGATTTGTGTCTGTTTATACCAAATAGTTGTGATTAGAAATGAGTAAAAGTTGAATCAGGTTACGATTTCAGTCAAAATTAACATGTCTTCTTATGTTCTAAAGAAACTGAAATTTTCTACTTTGTAAAATATGTGACTTTGACTCATACTAAAGTCATTCCTTTACTTCTATTTCTTTTATCTCATAACATGTATAGATTGTTCTGTTGTTTCTATGGAAGGGACAAATACAAAGAGAGAAGCATTAGAGAAATATAAGATTGTGGTCATCTGGCAAGAAAGCTGACATTCTGCTACTCCTCTCAACATCACATCATGTAACGTTTTCTTTGTTGCTAATATTTTAGTGTTGTAAATTTATTAAACCTTTTGTAGTTAAATAATCGCTTGTCATGTTTTTTTTTCTCATGGATTTTTAAGAAAATATGAAGAAATTTGTGCTCCTTGAGTGGAAGAATTTGGTTGCATCACAAATAATACTTACGATAAAGTAGAGAAATGACATTTGATAGTATTGTTGGAACCTTCGTATTTTTAAATTGTTTTCATTATGTTTGATAGTGACATAAAACACATAATCGTTTGTACTTGATAGGTATTGAAATGAGAGTGAGGTTTTAAATATGTTGCATTTTCAATTATTTGTTCCTACTGCTAAAACATTTATCAGGAGTCTACTCTTTGTGCAGTTTCAATTATAATGCTCACTAATATTATTCAAAAAAAATAGAATAAAAAAAATATCAACACAAATAAAAAGAAAAACATACATAAAAATATTGGTGTTCAGAGACGATATAAGATTCAATTCAAGAATGAGATATGTAAGAGGATAAAATGGATTTATAAATCTGTTGGAGGGGAGAACCGCATTTCAAAATAATTTGGCTTCCTTAATCGAATTTCGAAATCCAGTAAATTTAAAATCGGATTTTGATATTCAATTGATACCTAAAAATGTCATTTATTTAATTGGATTTCGAAATTCGTCATTTAATTGACCAATTTTCGAAATTCATTGACTTTCTTAACCAAATGTCTAAATCCGATAAATGTTTTCTCAGATTTTTTTGTTGCTTTTTTCATTTTTTTAGTGTTATTTTACGAAAATGAAATTATTCATATATAAACATATCACCATGCATCAATATAACATCAATTACCATTATATGAACTATGTAGAAAACATCAAACTATACATACCTGTGCGGAATAACCTAAATGAAATAATGGAAGTGTTAGGATCAAGCGTTTATCAGTATGCCAAATGTTATAACCATTAGTTAGATCGTAATTTTGTTTACTTAAGAGTGTAACTGCCAAAGTACCATAATTCGAAGCAATTGTCCTACTAGGGAATCTTACTCTTGGATTTTGACTTGGCTCATCTGGTCTCCACCACGGGACAATTGTGCAACCCACAACAATCTCTCTCTTAACAGTTGCCCACCAGAAATCAAACTCGTGACCTTAACTCTAATTCCAATTATTGGAAAAAATCCCTTACCATCACCCTATTAATAGAGAAATAATTTTGTCAATATTTTTATTATTATTTCAAGCTAAGTACACATATATAATAACAAAGAACATACATATTTTTTATTAAAACTATTTCTAATATTTAGAAAAGGAAGACATCTAAAAAACTCTTCGAATACAGCTTTTATTGTAAGATGAAATTTATTAAAAATTATATAATTATGTTAAGTTTTACTTTTCATCTAACACACATAGATGATGTGTCACTTTAGATTACTTATTGTAAGGCCCATTAATTTTGGCTTACTAATTTTTCTGCCCTAGAGTAAAGGGTTGCCCCTTGTGCTTGGGCTTAGAGCTGGCCCAACTGATAAAACCTGTTTCAGTTACCCTAACGCCCCGTTTTCCTTGCATTCGTAGAACCTTCAGCCGTTTCCTCTCCACTGTGCCGCTAGAGCTCTGCTAGGGTTCGTTTCCCACCTCGAACCAGTCTGCCTAAAGCTCAAGTAGTGATTCCAACTCCACGTAAGTGATTCTGACCCTACCGTATTTACTTCCTAAGTTGTTCGCATTTCACCGTTTAGGGTTCGAACTAATCCCGTTTTCTTCCACTGTTCTACTGTTTCACCAGTTCTTCAAGTCCATCACTCGAGTTGCCGTGCTCCGAGGTCCTGCGTCGAAGTTCTGTTAGCCTTTTTCCAGGTACGGGAAGTTAGGGTTTCTAGTTTCGAGTCGTTTTGAACTGCGTTTGAGTTGGTTGTTGATCTTATGGCTTGATCTTTCATTTTTATGTGTGCGAATGTCTTGTATGATTTGTTTGGTTGAGAAGCATGACTGTTACAGGAGAACAGTGGCGAGACCTGTTAATCTCGCCCAAGCGAGCCAGTCTCGCCTAGGCGAGATGAACATGGAGCTCGCCCAGGACTTTTGCGCGAAAGGTTGCCCAGGCGATCAGCTTGGCTTTTTGAGCGAGCGAGCATCTCTCCCAGGCGAGAGGGGTCTCGCCTAAGCGAGATCCCGCGTGTGCTCCTGCTGCCTTTTTCGAGCCCTCGCCTAGGCGAAGGGGGCTCGCTTGGCGAGACTATCTCGCCTGAGCGAGACCCTTCAGCCTGAGCGAGGTGCTGGGCGAGATGAAATGAGTTGGTTTATGATGAGATGAAATGAGTTGGGCCTGGAACATGAAAGGCGTTGGCTTAATGGTTGGTACAATTAACGTATACATGCATGGTGAATGTCATTTTGGCTGCGTGGTTATGTTTTGTAGGTGTCAGTGCATAATTCCTTGGGGTCTCTAGGTGAGACTTTCAGGGTCGCGCTTCAGTGGTCGGGACATAATTCCATGGCCCCTGTTAGTGGGTGTTCATGGTGGTGCCCCATCTGTATAACTAGGTAAGGATTCAAGGTAAGGACAACATCCTGACACTCTAAGGGGCCAGTTAGTCTCACTTAAAGTGGACTGACTCCTGTGGTGAGAGTAGCAAGAGGCCTGAAATTCATTAAGGGTTAACCTTGTGGTGAGGGAAATTTGATTCATCGTAACACTTGTAACACTTAGCTCGGGGGTGAGCAGCTCGAGGGTGAGCAGAGGTATCCACCACAAGTGCAAGCGTCCGCTGAATCCGATCAAGTTATGCGTATCCGGATGAGTCGAGTCGAGTCGCAGTGTATTGATTGAGAGTCGTAACATGCTTGGTTGTTATATGGATATGGGATGATGAAGATATATTTGACTGTATGATGAATATGTTATCGGCTCTAACTTACCCGTTTTGTTGCATGGTTGTATTGTATGTGGTTGTTCTTTCTTGTGATGATCATCAATTCGATTGATGGGAGCATATGAGCGAGGTTCTCGTGGTCAACAAAGAAATGGTGATTTCGCTGCTTAGCCATCTGGGTTGGAGTTTTACTTTATGATTTCTTTAGGGCTATGGCCCATGTATCGCTTTATGCATTTCTACTATTTTCTCTTTTGTTAGACTTGTATATGGTTTCCGTCGGCATCGTGGTGTGCCCAGACTGTAGGGGTTGTGTTCAGGATCCCAAGACTACGCTACAGTACTATTATTGTGTGACGTTTCCTTTGATTTCGCTTAATAATTAAATGGAACGTTACACTTATAGCGTTACACAATTCAATAGTTTTGTTAATGTTGATGAATTAGAAAAGGGTATATATATACCACTACACTATGAGTATCAAAATAAAACTATTTAGGATATTCCTGGATCCCGTTATTTGTATTACAGATTAAAGAAATTTTTTGTTTATGTCTTTATGATTTCTAATTCTCTAGTCCAATTAAACACTAACAAAATATTAATAAGAAATTTCATAATTTTTAGTACCTTAACTTGAATTCAACTTATTTTAAATTTTACATTTAATTGAATTGAATAAGATAATTCAACTTTATTGAATTTTATTTTTTTGGATAAATTGTATGATCTAACAAAAAAAATATTTAAATATTAAACAGGTATTAATAGTTAATAAATAATAAAATTGATGTTTTTTTATTCCATCTTTATTGATATTATACTTTTTTATCAATTTTTATCACGTTTTTGTTTAATTAACACTCTTCTTAATTTATATAGGTTGAAATTGGTTTTACTCAATATAATTAATATTTTAATTATTTAGACTAACATCCATGTGAGAGTTATTTATATCAGGATTAAATATATTTTTGTCTCTCCAGTTTTAATGAGATTTAAAATTAGTTTTTTATTGAAATTTTTGATTAATTTAATTATTTATCTTTAAAAATGTGTAAATTTAGTTTTTTTAATCACATTTTGTTAAGTTTATTTGAAGTTTCAAGCACGTTTTATTCTATTAAAATTATTTTTCCAAATACATTATACACAGCTAAGTTAACACAAAATTCAAAACCAAAGGCATCATGAAAATCTCTGGAGAGAAAAATCAATCAGAAAGCAGAGTTACCTTGCAGTAATAATAGAAGTCTTTCTGATTATGTGGTTTGGGTTCTATGACCCATGTCTTTATCTTTCACGGGTCATTTAGTTGAAAAATAACCTTAATTCAATTATTTATGAATAAAAAAGAGTAATTCATTTTATATTTAAATGAGAGAGATAAAAAGGTAAACAGAGGGAGATAAAAGATGTCGTTTTATTTCATATATAGGTGGGGAATGGATAAGACGATGAGGGTGCAAATAGTGAAGAAGCAGATGATGTAAATAGTGAATAAGATGATGGTACTAGGAGCATGATGTTCATAGAGGAGCATAGAAATGATTGTAATAAATGGAAGCACCAGGAGCATTTTTCTTGTGCAGAATGTCCATGACACGGAGGAAGAAGACGAAGGGTTCGGCGTTCTCTGGGCTGAACCCAGCCAAGAGCTTCCTTATGGGATAAATCTGGGTGAGTTCATCGTACCTCTGCAACAGCGCAGTAGGGTCCTCAATAGGATGAAGCTCCTTCGGGAACTGGCAATCCACATAATCAAACAAGAACGGCACGGAAGTGTACAAAGGAGGGTAGAACTCCTTGTTGAGGCTAAAGGTGGGGGAAATGGAAGCTACGGTGATTACCCCATTGTCCTGCAGGTTCTTTATCAGACCTCTCACGCAATGGATAAAGTCATCGGCTGAGGCATCGATTGTCTCGTACTGCACGTCGATGCCGTCCACTTGGAGGTTCACCTCCTGGATGAGGCGCGTGAGTGAGTCGGTGGCGTTGACGATCCATGCATCTCTGTCGAGGATTTTGAAGGGGTTGTCGCGGTTTATGAAGGGGTTGCCGCGGTTGCCGCGGTTGCCGATGCAGATGAACACTTTCACCTCCACGCCCATGCTTCCGGCCTTCTCCCTGAACCGCTTGATGGCTTCTGGTGTCACCTTCGCAAGGTCCCAGCCGCGGCGGAAGATGCCGTTGGTGGGTTGGCCGAATTCGTCGGAATCGGTGGCGAAGGTGAGTGCGATCTGATACTCCTTCAGGAACTTGTTCGAGAAGTCCACATGCTCGAACGAGTTGTCGAAGGTGTATTGACGGAAAATGTACAACATTGTGTGAAGGAAGGAAAGAGTTTAAGGTTGCAACTTCTTGTGTTTTGGTGTGGAAGATTGCATACCCAAGATACTCCTTATATACTGGTGCAGTGCAGGGTTTCATTCTTCATTTTCATA
>Ga0214542_1012038_pt1 | contig 11465 bp, 12 predicted proteins | sample CNSS1metaG_FD_160096 | JGI IMG/M metagenome (GOLD analysis project Ga0214542, IMG submission 160096) | Root nodule microbial communities from cowpea collected in UCLA plant growth center, Los Angeles, California, USA - CNSS1 | ecosystem: Host-associated > Plants > Roots > Nodule | place: USA...
GCCTTGACGGCGGCACCCCCGATCAAGCTTACTTCAGCCCGCTGCCGTTCCGCGCGGCAGCCTAACTCTGGCAGAAACTCCACTTATCGACGCGGAATTGCTGTTCAGACAACCGGGGCCAGCTCTGTTCCACATATGGGGGCAAGGTCACAGGCCGCGAGCTTTGACCGATAGAATTCTCCGGTCGTCATCATCGCCCAGACGATCCGGGCCAACTTGTTGGCAACGGCGACGGCGACGACCATGGGCCGACGCCGTTCAAGCAGGGCTTCGATCCAGCCGCCTCCAACCCGGGAGCGTGCCTTTGGGTACCGAACGACGTTACGTGCTCCGATGACAAGCAAGTGCCTGAGATAGGAATCGCCCTGTTTCGTAATCCGGCCGAGCCGATCCTTCCCGCCAGTGGAATTCTGCTTAGGCGTCAGGCCAAGCCAGGCCGCGAACTCCCGCCCGGAGCGGAACATGGTCGCGTCCGGTACGGTCGCGGCGAGAGCCGTGGCCGTTATGGGACCGATCCCGGGAATCGAGGACAGCAACTTCGCCATCGGATTTACTCGCTGGATCTGAGCTAGCTCGCGCTCGATGGCCTCGACCTGCCGGTCCAATTCCTTCAGTTGGTTCATAAGAACGGCCAGTGCGATGCGGGCATGGGCCGGCAGCGTCAACCCTCGTCATCCAACAAGTCCACCAGACCATCCACCCGTTGCCGGCCTTGCCCGACAATAATTCCGAACTCGGCAAAGTGAGCCCGAATGGCGCAGGCTGTCATGGTTCGCTGGCGGACCAGCAAGCCTCTTGCACGATGAAGCATCAAGAACCCTTGGTTCTCGACGCTCTTGATGGGAACGAACCGCATATGCGTGTTCCAGACGATCGTGATCACCGTTTCCAGGGGATCGTGATCGCTATTTCCAGCGGATCGTGATCGGGGACAGGTGGCTGGATAGCACTGACAGTCTGCAACCCAGGTAGCTTGGTCTTTTGCCCAACAGCAGAGGATCGAGATGCCGACAGAGAGACTGTCCATGCGCCACATTCGCGAAGTTTTACGCCTGCACCACAGCGTCGGCATGTCGCAGCGCGCCGTTCCCGCAGCCTCGGCCTGGCCCAGGGCACGGTCAACAAGTACCTCAACCTGGCGCGCCGGGGCGGCCTGACCTGGCCGTTGCCGCCGGAGCTCGATGACGATGTCCGGCTCGAGAACCGCCTGTTTCCGCCATCGTCCGATCTACCCAGCGATGAGCGACCGCAGCCGGATTGGGCGCTCGTGCATCGCGAGCTGCGGCGGAGGAACGTCACGTTGATGCTGTTGTGGGAGGAGTATTGCGACGCAAGCTCCGACAGCTTCAGCTATGCGTGGTTCTGCGAACGCTACAGGGAATGGGCCGGCCGTCTCAAGCCAACCCTGCGCCAGGTTCATGTCGCCGGCGAGAAGCTGTTCGTCGACTATTCCGGCCACACCATGGAGGTGGTCGACGGGCTCAGCGGCGAGGTGCGCAGCACGCAGATCTTCGTCGCCGTGCTCGGCGCCTCGAACTACACCTACGCCGAGGCCAGCCTCACCCAGAGCCTGCCGGACTGGATCGCCTCGCACGTTCGGGCCTTTGGTTTTTTCGGCGGTGTGGCCCGGCAGACGGTGAGCGAGAATTTGAAGGCCGGCATCACCCGGGCCTGCTTTCACGAGCCGATGGTCAACCGGACCTATGCCGATCTCGCCCGCCATTACCGCACCGCCATCGTTCCGGCACGGCCGTATCGGCCGCGCGACAAGGCCAAGGTCGAAGTCGGCGTCCAAATCGTCGGGCGATGGATTCTGGCGCGCCTGCGCAACCGCCGTTTCTTCTCGCTCGCCGCTCTCAACGAGGCGATCCACGCACTGCTCATCGATCTCAACAACCGACCGTTACGAAGCTGGGGGCGAAGCCGGCGCGATCTGTTCGAAGAGCTCGACCGACCGGCGCTGATCCCATTGCCCGACGAACCCTATGAGTACGCTGAGTGGAAGCGCTGTCGGTGAACCTCGATTATCATGTCGAGATTGCCAAGCATTATTACAGCGTGCCTCACAACCTCGTGCATGAGGAGGTCGAGGCACGGATCACCCTAAAAGCCGTCGAGATTTTCCTGCGCGGCAAGCGCGTCGCCTCCCATCTACGCAGCACTCTGCCGCATCGCCCGACGACGATCGCCGAGCATATGCCGAGCTCACATCGTCGCTACCGCGACTGGACCCATGAGCGCATTCGTTCCGAAGCCGCCAAGGTGGGCCCCGACGCCGAGACGCTATTAGGTGTTTAGTCCCGGCATTTGCTGGAGCGGGTTGAGTTTGAAGCGTTCTGGCTGGGAAGTCCAGCATTTGCAAATGTATTCGTAGGGTGTGAGGCCATTCAGGGTCTTCAGCCGCCGAGCATAGTTGTAGGCATTGATGAAGTCGGCAAGGTGAGCTTCGGACTGATCGTGTCGATCGTAGTAATAGCGCTGGACGGTCGCTTCCTTGATCGTGCGGTTCATTCGTTCGACCTGGCCATTGGTCCAGGGATGCTTGATCTTAGTCAGCCGATGCTCGATCCCGTTCTCCCGGGAGCGCATGTCGAACATATGCGTGGCGTATCTTGCTGTCGGGCCGTCCGCATAGCGCGGTGGGAAGGTGAACTGGATCCCATTGTCGGTGAGAACCGTGTGGATCTTGTAGGGGACGGCCGCAATAAGAGCTTCGAGGAAGGCCGCGGCCGAGGTCGTTCCCGTCTTCCTGGCCAGTTGCACGAACGCGAACTTGCTGGTGCGATCGATTGCGACGTAGAGGTAGAGCTTGCCTGCGGCGGTCTGGAGCTCGGCGATGTCGATGTGGAAGTAGCCGATCGCATAAGCCTTGAACTTCTTCTTCGAGGGCTTGCCACCCCGACTTCCGGTAATCGGCTGATGCCGTGACGCTGGAGGCAGCGATGCAGGGATGACCGCGTCAGATGCGGGATGGTCGGCTGCAGCGCATAGAGGCAATCGTCGAGTGGCAGCAGCGTATGCTGCCGGAAAGCAACGATGATCGCCTCCTCCTCGATGGAAAGGACAGTCGACTTGGCTTCCTTGGGGCCAGTCGAACGATCGGTGACAGTCTCGCGCTGCTTCCACTTCGCGACAGTCTTCTGGTTGATCCCGTGGCGCTTGGCGAGACCTCTCAGGCTCTCTTGACTATTTTGAATTGCTCGACGAACTGCCTCCGTCGTGGTGGCGCAGCCGTGTAAAATCTGTCCCATAGCGCTTCCTTCGAATCGTGCGACAAGGATGCACCATCAAAGTCTGGGACTAAACACCTAGTAGGGCACTGCGGACGCCTGATGGGTCGGTCCCACTCTCAGCCGTTCGTTTCGTCGCGACAATTGTCAGGGTCAAAACGTCGTGTCCACAAGCCCACGCTGCTCACGGCGAAACAATGCGACTCTCAGTAATTTGCAGCTGGCACGGCCCTTGCATTGTTCTTCGGTGTCATCACCGATCTCCTAGGGCGATCGGGGCGTTTGGCGACATCGACAAATGCGGAGGGTGAGATATGTCACGAGCAGACGTAGAGCGATTCGTCAATGATCTGTCAAACGACGCTAATCTGCTCGAAAAAGTAAGGCCGAGCGCGACCGGTCTTTGGTCGCTTGTAGCGAGCGGAAAAAGCCACGGCTACACATTCACCCTCGACGAAGCTAAAGATCACCTCCGATCTATTAGCATACAGGCGGCGACGAATAGCCCCTTCGACGCGCTGGCGAGCGACACCGCGACTTCAAGTGTGCAGACAGCTGAGGTTGCTACCTCTGTTGTGGAGGCAGCGGAGGTCACCACGAGCGCGGTACAAGACGCGGAAGCGGCCACTACCGTCGCGGCCGTAGCTGAGGCAGTTGTGGTCTTAGTTTGAACGCGTTTCTTAGCGGGCGAGCGCGCCGGCCCGCTGCGCAATAACGGGCTGGTGCGCAGAGGCCACGAAGGTGATTTCCATGGAACTTGCACCGTCCCGCCTGCAAGAGGACACCTCAGCACAAGCTAACGTGATGCGTCCGGTTGCCGCGGAACACTATCGCCAGATCTTTGACCGACGCACTCCCGAGCAGTTGCGTACGTTGTCACATATCAAGCGCTTCATGGAGCGGCTGGTAGGGGACCTGGAGTTCCGCAGGGAGCTTTCAGAAAATATTGACGCTCCTCGCTTCGTAAGCGACCGTTACGGTATCGAAGTCGATCCGATGGAAGTGCTGCCGCTCTGGCGCGCTACCCACCTGAAATATCGCTTTAAGCCGGAGTGTGCATCGTGGCCGCTGGCTGTGATGTGGGACGAGTATATACGGGAGATGTTGCGTCATCGCGACCTCTTGCGCGACGAAGGCGAAATGTTGAGGGTTAACCCGCGCTTTCATGCTTGGCGCGAGCGCCAAATCCGCCGCTGCAACGGGGAGTTAGGAGGATCGGCGATGTCGGTCACGCACCCCGTAATAGCGTTCGAGCTAAGCGAAGGCTGCAGCATCGGGTGTTGGTTCTGCGGCCTCTCTGCCGGTCGCTTCAAAGGGTATTACGAATATAGCAAAGACAATGCGGAGCTCTGGCGCGGCGTGGTCGGTGTAGCGAACGAAGTGTTTGGCTCGGCAACCCGAACTGGATTCTGCTACTGGGCCACGGACCCAATGGACAACCCGCACTACGATCAATTTCTATTTGATTACTATCAGATTACGGGAGCGCTGCCGCAAACAACGACAGCCGCCCCGCTTAAAGATCAGGCGCTCACCCGGCGCGTACTTAAGCTGTTTAAACAGTATCGCACTGTAACGAATCGCTTCTCCGTGCTGAGCACAAGTCACCTGAATCAGATCCACCTCGCATTTTCGCCTGAGGAGCTAATGGGCGTCGAACTCATCCTGCAGGGTAGAGGGGCGCTGACTGCAAAAGCGTTCGCCGGGCGCGCGCGTGAACGAAAGGAGAAGCTCAAAGGAGTTAACAAAGACGATTCAATTGGGGTGCCGGACCCCAATCATTCGACAATCGCCTGCGTTTCAGGGTTCCTTGTGAATATGCTGCGGGGCCGCATGCAGCTAGTAACCCCGGTGCCAGGTAGCAGCCGCTGGCCTCTCGGTCACCGAATTGTGGCTGAACATTTCTTCCGGACGGCCAGCGAGTTCCGTGACGGGCTGCAAAGAATAGTCGATCAACATATGTTCGAATGCCTTCCTCCTGATCTGCCGATCCGATTCCGCCGAGACCTGCATTACGAGGCAGGGACCCCACACTTTCATCTCCGTTCACGCAACATGCAACACCGGGTAATCGACAACCTCGGTCCGATCTCCGTTGGCGATCTAATCGCGTGTGGCGACTGCACCGCGTCCGAGCTGGTTACGCGGATCACAGCTGACGGAAGGAGCGTGCTTGCAATTGCTGACCTGCTGGACCAGCTGTTCACCGCTGGATTAATTGAGGAGGACCTCGACGATGGTTTCGTTTCGCAGACCTGCGAGGACCTGGCGGGTCGCATCGAAGTGGCCAATCGCGCGGCTCCCAACACGCGAGTGGATCATGCCGAGTCGCCTTAAGGAACAAGAGATCAGCCTGACGGAGCTGCGGATCTTGGCGCCCCGCAAGGGGCCTGGGACAGCCGGTCGGGTAGCCTCGTGACGTGATGGTAGAAGCCGCCTTCGCTGCGAGCTGTCACACTTTGCCAAAGAGATTGAAGATGCCGCGGCTATCGCGAGCGTGTGGCCTGCTCTGTCTGACTAAGCTACGGCCTGCACGAAGGCGTAAGGGTCAGGCATGCGTGAGACCAGTCTCATCTGCGGTGCCGATTTAAAGCCATCATCATACACTGTCCACATGGTTCCTGAGGGAAGGTGGAATGAGATGAGCTCTGATGTGCCAATCGTTCTAGTCAACATGCCTATGTCGGCGGTTGAACGACCTTCGCTGGCGCTTGGTCTACTGAAGTCGGTGCTGACGCAGGCCGGACTGCGATCTAGCATAGTATGCGTTAACATTTGGTTCCTGGAGTACATAGGACTTCCTGACTATCACCTCCTCGAGAGTAGTCCGCCCGAGGAAGCGCTTGTGGATTGGTTGTTCGCGGGCGTCGCCTTTCCCGACTTCGAACCCGACGCCGATGCTTTTCTCGACAGGTATTTTAGTCGTAACCCGATGCTCGCCGGGAAAGGCGTGGCCGAGCATCGTACTAAGTTCAAAAAGCTGCGGTCGCTTATGGGGGAGTTCATCGATTGGACGGCAGACAAAGTGCTGATGCATCGTCCGGCCATCGTCGGGTGCACCTCTACCTTTAACCAGCATGTCCCTTCGCTCGCATTGCTGCGTCGACTGAGCGAGCGCTCGCCGGGCGTTGTCACTCTCATGGGTGGGGCAAATTGCGAGTCGGTGATGGGGCGAACCACTCATGCTCGTTTCCCATGGGTCAACTACATCGTATCGGGCGAAGCCGACGCACTGATGGGCGCGCTGTGTTGGGACATCCTTCACCGTGGCAAAGACATTCCGTCGGCCGGCCTGCCATTTGGCGTCTTCGGTCCGGCGCACCGCGACGCCGGCTATTCCTCGAGCTCGATGCGCGACTTGGTGCCCAGGGCGGCAATTAAGCACATGCGAGACCTGCCGCTGCCCGATTTCTCGGACTATTTCACTGAACTTGAGCAATCGCTCTATGCGGATCGTATCCATCCCGGACTGCCGTTGGAGTTCTCTCGTGGCTGCTGGTGGGGCGAGCGCAGCCCCTGCACGTTCTGCGGGCTGAACGGCGGATCCATCACTTACCGTCAGAAACCAGCCGAGCAGGCCGTAGAGGAAATGATTGAGATGTCGGCGCGTTACGGCTTGTCGCGTATCGAAGCAGTCGATAATATTTTGGCCATTGACTACTTCGAAAAGGCGCTGCCCCTCCTCACCGCATTACCCAAGAAGCTCGCGATCTTTTTCGAGGTCAAAGCGAATCTGAAACGCCACGAAGTAGAGAAATTGGCCGGTGCCGGCGTCCACTGGATCCAGCCAGGTATCGAAAGCCTGGACACCCGCGTCTTGAAGTTAATGGGCAAGGGAACGACGGCAGCGCATAATGTTCAGCTCTTAAAATGGTGCCGTCAGTACGGCGTGAGAGTCAGCTGGAGTGTGCTGTGGGGCTTCCCAGGCGAGAGCGACGCATGGTATTGGGAAATGGCCGCTTGTTTGCCGCTGTTGCATCACCTGCAGCCAGGACGTACGGTCCGACTGCGATACCAGCGCTACAGCCCCTATCATTACGCAGCGGACAAATACGGCCTGAAACTACTCCCGACCGCCTCATATCGCTACGTCTATCCGCTGTCGGAGAGCGATCTCGCGGATCAGGTTTATTACTTCGAAGACAGTAAAGACAACGATGTCGCAGCGGGCGCCGCGAACCGCCGCCCGGGGCTGCAGGCCGTCGCGCTGGGTGTCGATACCTGGCTAAGATCTTGGTATGAGCCGAAGCTACCCATGCTGTCGATGCGTGATAGTGGCGAAGAACTCACCGTCGAGGACACGCGTGCCATAGCAGTCGAGTGCAAACACCGCTTGAAGGGCCTCAAGCGCGAGATTCTTCTGGCCGCGGATGAAGGTGTGCCAGAAACCCTCCTGCGCAGACGGCTGGCGTCGGCGAATATAATGCAGGCTGAGATTGACGCGGCAATAGCTGACATGACTGCTCGCAAACTGGTCATCCGACTCGATGGACGGCTGGTTGGGCTTCCCCTCTGGCACCCATACACGCCGATGCCTGGAATGACCGCGTTCCCTGGAGGCTATTTCGATCGACGTGCAACTCCCGTGACTATGACCCGGTGAATGAGGTCTCCCGGTTGCGGCAGGCGTCCTGATTTACTGGGCTCAGCCAACGGAAGCTTCATGTTTTGCTCTCATGACCCCAGTACTGGCGGGTCCATTGTACCACTTTCTGGTTAAAATCCACAGTATCCGAGGTGACGAGCCTCGGGGTGATGTCAGGCGGTTAGCGGTTGATCCCAAGGCTAACTCACGGGCGGTGCGGGTGCGGCGTACGCATCCGGCGTATCTTTCAATTACCCACATTTCCAGCCGTTGCGATTTCGGCGCCAAGTTCGATATCTGTGAGTCTTGAGAGGCCGCGCCAGATGACAACATTTCCAGGCGGCGGATCGCCCGCCCTGGCCAGGTAGCCACCCAATCGTGCAAGCTTGGTGAGATAAAATGCAAGGGTTCCAGGGCGACATCGTCGATGGCTGGCGCCGCTGATGAGTCGATCGAGCAATGCGATCTCGGTATTCGTCAGTGCGAGCTTCGGTGGCGCGTCCGGGGCGATGCGATTGAGCATGGTGAGCCAGAGGACGCGCCAGCTGAGAATGCAGAAGACCGCCATTAGATTGGCAAGTCGCTCCGCGGTCCGGAGTTTTGAGTCTTCCGCCTTGCAGCCCGATTTCAGGATCTTGTGGAATACCTCGATCTTCCACCGCATGGCGTACCAGTTGATCTTCTCGATTGCTTCGGAGCGACTGCGGACGGCTAGGTCAGTGATGAGCTTCCACTCAATTGGTTTACGGCCCTTTGGCGTACCGCGCTCGGTGGCATGGATTATCGTCAGGTCGAGGGCCGGATAGCGTTTCTGCTTCCCGATGGGCGGTAAGACCACGATCCGCTTGAACTTGATTTCCAGCGCGGCCTTCGTCGCCTCTCCCTTGTCGTTGCGCACGTCGATGTAATGCAAGCCTTTGACGCTGGTCTCTTCCATCTCGGTTGCGATCGTATGACCGCCATCGCCTGCCAGCCGATCGTAAGCGTAGCGCCGCGGCCGTTCAGATTGTTTGTGCGCGGTCTTGGGAGCACCGTTAGAAGAGTCATCTTCTGCGAGGGTGCTCACAATGGACGACCATTCGGACGACATAAGACGACCGTCGCCGCGTATCGAAGTGTATACTGGCGCAGGTCGAAAGCGCTGGCCGGACGATTTGAAGGCACAGATTGCCGCGGAAAGCTTCGAGCCGGGCGCGATTGTCACAGATGTCGCCCGCCGCCATGGCTGCCGGCCCCAGCAGGTGCATGACTGGCGGCGTCGAGCGCGTTTGGGCCTGTTGGTGCTGCCGGCTTCGGCGGATACCTTATCGTTTGTGCCTTTGGTGTCGGAATCGTCGCTACCCGCGGCTGCGGAGCCCTCCGTATCGGCGGAAGCAGCTGTTGTTACGGTCGAGTTCCAGGGTGCACGGGTAGAGGTACGCGGGACGCCTGGCCTTGCGGTGCTAAGTGACGTGTTCATGGCTCTGCGACGGACACGTTCATGCTGACGCCACCCGCGGGCCTCACGATTTACGTTGCGACCCAACCTGTGGACTTCAGAAAGGGTGCGGATGGCTTGGCGCTCTTGGCGAAGGAGACGCTGGGCCAAGACCCGATGAAGGGTGTGGCGGTGGTCTTCCGTGCGAAGCGCGCCGATCGAGTGAAGATTGTCGTCTGGGATGGCACCGGCCTGGTGATGTACTGGAAGCGGCTCGATAGCAGCGGCTTCAAATGGCCTCCCATCGTGGCCGGCATGATGCGGATGAATGCCGCGCAGTTGTCCGCGCTTCTGGCCGGCATGGATTGGACACGCATGCACGCACCTCGAATCCCGCAACCGAAAGCACTTGCGTAGGGAATAAAATCTTCGCTGCATCGAGGCGCGAAGCATGGCAGACTCGGGCCAATGAGTGATTTGCCTGATGAGCTGCCGAGCGATCCAGCCGAGTTGCGTGTCTTTGCCGCGGCTCTGCTGGATCGCTGCGCCAGGCTCGAGCGGTTGCTCAAGCTTGCGAAAGATGCGCAGTTCGGTCGATCGTCGGAAAGGCTGGACGCTGATCAGCTTCAGCTTGTTCTGGAGGACATCGAAGAGGCCGTCGCGGCTCTCGAAGCAGCCGAAGATCGCGCCAATCCCAGAACCTGCGAGAAGAGAACTGCCAAGCACAGGGCCAATCGTGGCAAACTGCCGGAACATTTGCCGCGCATCGTCGAAACCCTGATGCCGGCTGAAACCTGCTGCCCGTCCTGCAAAGGCGATCTCGTTGAGATTGGTCGCGATGAGAGTCAGAGGCTCGACGTCGTTCCGGTGCAATACCGGGTGACTGTGACCCGCCGGCCCAAACTGGCCTGCCGCGCCTGTCACGGTGTCGTCCTCCAGCACGCCGCTCCCGAGCGACTGATCAGGGGTGGATTGCCCACCGAGCGGCTCGTCGCGCATGTGATCGACGCCAAGTATCATTGGCATTTGCCTCTCTATCGGCAGGCGCAGATGCTGGCGACGCACGGTATCGCCATCGACCGTTCCACGCTCGCCTTCTGGGTCGGCTATGCCGCCCAGGAATTGAAGCCCTTGTGGCATCGTCTGCGCGAGCTTCTGCTCGCCTCCTCGAAGCTTTGTGTCGATGAGACACCGGCGCCGGTGTTGGATCCGGGGCGCGGCAGGACCAAAACCGGCTACTTCTGGGCGCTCTCGCGTGATGACAGGCCTTGGGCCGGACCTGAACCGCCTGGCGTGGTTTACGCCTATGCACCGGGCCGTGGGGCCGTTCATGGCTTGCGGCTGCTTGAGGGCTATCGCGGCATCATCCATTGCGATGGCTATGAGGCTTACAAGACCATGACCCGAGCGACGCGTGCGGACGCACTGTCCGGTACGCTCGCCTTCTGCTGGTCGCATCTGCGACGCCAGTTTGTGAAGATCGAGCGCGAGGCTGCTCCGGCGCCAGCTCCGGTTGCCCGCGAGGCTCTCGAGCGCATCGCCCAGCTCTACGCGGTCGAGAAGGCACTTCGCGGCCGATCTGCTGCCGAGCGCAGCGCCGGCAGGCAGGCGCATGCTCGGCCTCTGGCCGCAGCCTTGAAGCAGTGGTTTGAGGCAAAGCTTGATCACCTTGCGCAGAAGAGCGACACGGCGAAGGCTTTGCGTTATGCGCTGCGTCATTGGGACGGCCTGACGCTCTACCTTGATGACGGGCGCATCGAGATGGACACGAATGCGGTCGAACGTGCGATGCGGCCGATCAAGCTTAACGCCAAGAACTCCCTTTTTGCCGGTTGCGACGAGGGTGCCGAGAGTTGGGCAGTACTAGCTTCGTTAATCGAGACCTGTAAGCTCAATAGCGTCAGTGCGGAGCACTGGCTCGCCGACGTTCTCGCGAAGCTCGTCAATGGTTGGCCTGCGTCGCGACTGGACGAACTGCTTCCCTGGGCATCGACCTATAAGATGCATGCACACGATCCGAGGCTGGCGGCATGAGCCTCAACACGACCGCGGTCCGGATCAAGGTGACCCTCAAGGACGTGAAACCGGAAGTGATGCGTCGCCTTGTCTGTAAAAGAAGGGACTTGAGCTGACAGTGGTTGCTTTGTCGCGGCAGGTGTCCGACAAAGATTTCATGTCCAACCTCACGCAGCCGGCAACACTTTCTCTCTCGACAGAGCACTTGCGTCAAGCA
>Ga0214542_1012039_pt1 | contig 11465 bp, 12 predicted proteins | sample CNSS1metaG_FD_160096 | JGI IMG/M metagenome (GOLD analysis project Ga0214542, IMG submission 160096) | Root nodule microbial communities from cowpea collected in UCLA plant growth center, Los Angeles, California, USA - CNSS1 | ecosystem: Host-associated > Plants > Roots > Nodule | place: USA...
AAGAAAATACCCGTTACCCGGTGGGGATGGGGATGGGTCAAAAGTTGTATACCCGTTGGGTTTGGGGATGGGGATGGGGATGGGGATGAATTTTTATTATGGGGATGGGGATGGGATCATGATACCCGTACCCGCCCCGCCCCGTTGCCATCCCTACTCATACTTAGACTATTCCCAACAATAAGACACAAAGAAAAGTTTATCTTCATTCTCTCATTCTCTATTCTTCCTTTACTTCTTTTCTCTATTGTTAGCTTTATTTAGTAACATGTTTAAATTTATCTTTAAATTTTATAACATATGTGATATCTAATTACGTTATCACATATTTTAAATATTGTTATAATTTTTAACTAAAGCATAAAATTCATCTAAAAAGTTATGAAATGTAACATTATAAGATTTTGTACTATTTTAATTTTAATTAAAAATTTGAAGTAACGAATTGATATAACAAGTTGTTTAGTGAAATGATTTAAAATAATAAATTACTCCAACTTAGTATCTTTAAAATTTAGAATGAATAGAATATTACATTCAAAAACTTCTTTTTCAAGTAGAATATGTTTTAAATAGTACAATAAATCTCAAATGAAACTCTAACATATTATTATTGTCCAATTAAAACAAAGAAAAACACTTCAAAATCAAATTATTTAATTATATTTTATGAATCAAAAGTTTGTAGTTTTACATTGATTTATCTCTTATGTTTATTTATAATAGTAAATGAATTGATAAAATCATAAATATATTAAATAAATAAATAAGATAGATATACAAATAAATAAATTAAATATAAATTAGATATATAGAAACATAGAAGAGTGACTATATATAAGAATTTGTTTTATAGAAATAAGGAAATATAATCTTATATAGGTTTAAAGTGCGTATTATTTAAAGTGCATATAATAAAGATATTTAAAGTGATATAATAATATATTATTTAGAGCCCATATTAATAAGATATTTAAAGTGTATATAATAAGATATTATTTAAAGTGCATATAATAAGAAAATTAAAAGAGCATATAATAATATATTTCAAATTTAATATATATATATATATATATATATATATATATATATATATATATATATATATATAAAATAAATCTAATCTTACCTAATTTTAAAAAATATTTTTAAGTAAATTTTATACTATCTCACTCATTTAAAGAAATAAATTATTTTAAACTTTTAAGAGAAATATAAATTTAGTGAAATTTTATAGGATATAAATACTCTACACAAATTTAATCAAGCACATTCCAAATATTTTTGTACTATTTTCAATTTTGTACATTATTTCTTAAAATGGATAAAGAAAATAATTTATTTCAATTTATTTTTTAATTTTGTAATTAGAAAAAAGTGATATTTAATCAAGTTATCATCTATTTTTAAATGTTGTTATACTTTTTAGTTAAAATATAAAACTCAATTCAAAAAGTTATGAAATATTTCCTGAAAATTATGAGATTTTTGTATTATTTTAATTTGATTGAATTTGAGGTAACGAGTTGATAAATATGGTTGTTCAGCTAAATGATTTAAAATAACAAATTATACAACTTTGAATCTTTAAAATTTTAGATCAATAGAATGTCACGTTCAATTTTTTCTTTTTGAAGTATATTATATTTTAAACGGGTACAAGGGGTGGTAACGAGTGAGGTGGCAAAGAGTTTCACTATCCCATACCCATTTTTATCCGAAAAATTCATCATATCCTACACTCAAATTCAATAGATATCAAATTTTTTTCTCATCTTCATCCTCACCAGATAACGGATATATATTCGTACACATACTCGTACCCGCTTTCTTGTTGTTTCAATATTAACTAATTAATTTTTATAAAATAATAAAAAATTACAGTAAAAGGAAACATAATATTATCAAATATTCATTATTAAGAGAAAAGTTGTTTCTTCTATATCAAATATTCAGAAAAAAGTTATAATGGTATACATTTCAAATTAGAATACCAAATAAAATTTCATGAGAATAAAAATATTTATTAAATTTGCAAACATTAATGAAACCTAATTTATAAAATTTAAAAATATTTTAAAAAAATATATAAAAAGAAAACAAATATTCAAATAAAAATATATTTTAAAGGTCTGTTTATTTTAATTTTTTAAATTCTAATAAATCTTTTTTATACACTAATAAAAGTTACACTACTTCACGTGATCAAAATCACGCAAATAAAAAAATATTAAACTAATAATAATAAATTTTTAACATATATATTGTACCTTTTGAACTTCAATATATATTAGATGGTAATAAAAGGAAATTCATGACAACTACATTAAATTTTTGAATTATGGTAAATTAAATTTATTTATATAATTATAGTGACAAAATTCCAATATAATAATAAGTTAGAAAATAAAAAAGAATTATATAAAATATATCAAATAGTATTCTACATGATAAAAATAAACAACAAATAAAATATTAAAAAATTATCAAATGTGTATTTTATAAACCATTTGAGAGATTATTGAATGAAATCTCACAAAAGAAAACAAGTGTATAATTAAATGTATGATAAAATGAAAAATACTTTAAAGATCTAAGAAAAATTTTCAAATATCAACATAGTCAATGGTTGAGGAATAACGAAAGTTATTTTAACGAAACAAAAATAGTTCTTCAAATGAAATAAAAATTAATAATAATAAAGTAGAGAAGATGATTTTTTTTTTATTTTACCTAGTAAGTGTGAAAGGTTTATAACAGGAAAATATACAATAAATATTAAAAAGGAATAAAAATATTCAAATGTGAAACATAAAAAAATATTTAATTTATATACATCATTTGAACATTATTGCATAACGGTTATGATAAAATGAAAAATATATTGGAGATGTGATATATATATATATATATATATATATATATATATATATAAGGTGGGACAGGTATTATAGCGGGTATGTGGACGAGGACGGGACAAATATGTATATCCTCATACCTGATTGAAAAAGTCGAAAATTCTCCATATCCATACCCATCAATGTGACGAAAACGGATTTATTTGTCATCCATAATTCTGATAAATTTAAATGAAGCGTAATTATTATTATTGTTCAATTTTAAAGAAAAAAAAACATAAGACATCAAATCCTTAAACCTAATATCTTAAGACTTTTGGATTAAAAAATGTCAGTTTTAAGTATTTTGTTTTTTTTTTTTTTGTAAGGAATTTAAATTTTCAAATAATGGTGTAGATTCTGATCTAATAATTTATTAGTCAATTGAGAGTGAGACAATGAAATAATACATGAGAGTATCAAAGTTTAATTTGAATGAATGAAAATATGAGAAGATGAAAGATAAATTTATTTAAAATTCTGACATATTTTTAATGGTAGATAAGCATTGATGTGTTTATATTTAAAATTTATTTATAATAGTAAATAGATTGAGATAAAAATAAATTAAGAGATAACAAAAATAATCTAAATTTTGAGATCCAATCCATAATAAATTCAATTTTATATTATTTAAGATAATTTAAATGGATTTATCTCAAATCAAAATTCATGTTTTTAGATTTTAAGTCCAATTCATTTAATTGGATTTAGATAGAATAATTATTTGGGTTTTGAAAATTCAAATTTTAATCTATTTAATTGAATTTGGATTGAATTATTTTTTAAATTTTAAAAATAAATGACATATGTAGAAGAAATAGAGAAAGAGATAGATGATTGCATTATATGTATCTTTCAAAATTTTGTTTCCAGTTCTCTATTTTAGAAATAAGATATTACCAATTTAATTTATATATATTTACACCACCCACCCATGGATGAACGTTCTTCTCTGCCTTTGTTCATCATCCCATTTGTGAATACTAGATATGATCATGTTGATGGAAATGAAAAACTCTCTCTATGACATTAAAAACAAGCAATGTTGTTGTTTCTCATCTTTTTGTGCGTCGAATAGAAGCAGCACAACAATAAATTGTATAATCAAGGATACAAAACCAAATTCATGTTCTCCTCTTTACTGCAGACACTGATATTTTTTCAATTGCACATGCACTACACTCTTTATTAACCACATTTACAGAATTCAACCTCTCTTATCATTGTGTGATTTTAAAACTAAAAATGACTTATGCTAAAAACCACCCCTAGTTTTGAAACTACACTGTTAAAGAAAGAAACTAACACTACATAATAGAATCAAAAAGTAGAATCAAGAATCAAAGAACCAAGCAAGTGGAAGAATAAAAAAGAGCATCAGAAAGAGATAAAGAATTAGATGCTACTGAATTAAAAAGCTGAAGAACAACGCTTCCCTTACGGTGAGAGTGAAAATATGATTCTATTATCAGTGTCTACTTATAGTTTTGGCATGTGAACATCCCAACCATGCTCACCACAAAACACAATACCTAGTTTAGTTTAGTTTCTCATTATTGTTTTGAATAACTGCACATTACCTTCTTCAACCGATCGATTCCAACTTTTTGTGTTGTGCTGCATCTACTCTACACACAAAAAGATGGGAAACAACAATTTTGCTGGTTTTCATCGTCATAGAGGGAGTCTTCCATTTCCATGCCATCTTCAACTTGGAACATATGCTACTATCAACATGGCCACATGTATGATTCACAAGTGTGACGATGGATCATTTTCCGAAAAGGGAGAAGTTTCATACACCGTTGAAGGGTCAACGTGCAACCTCGTGTTAACAAGACTTGTTTATGAAGACGGTAATGTTAACATGGTAACGTTTATACTCCATGACAGCATAATATGTTCAGAAAAGGAAAGTCTATTCCTGCAAATATACAAAACTGAAACCGGTTTTCTTAGCACGGTCGACTTTAGGTCTCAGGGTTCCATCGCGTGGACGAAGACAAAAAAGAAGGTTGATGCACGGGGAGGTGTTACGGACACCAGAGTTTACTTGTACGGCAGTGCAAACAGGTTCGGTCTTCTTGTTTGGGAGTGCAAGAAAATCGATTATGAACATGCTAAGGCAGTGACTATAGCACACTATTTTGTTAATGGCAACGGAAGAGTGATTGTTAACAGATCAAGTGAAAGAACAGATATTGGGTTTTCGGTTGTGGCAAAGGTTGGAGTGTGTGATGGAAAGTTTGATATAACAGTGGAGGGTCCTGAACAACACCCTGTTTCTGCATTACTATAAATGTTCGATGAAGTGAATAAAAGTGGGATTTGGAAGCCAAGCATGTGTCCTCATTGTGGTAACCTTCAGAGGGAGCATCGCAAAATGTTTTGGCAGTCTGACAGTGAAGACAGCGATGGTGGTCCCTTACCACCACGTCTAGGCACCCAGCAAAATGCAGTAACCATTGCAAATGATGGAAGGTTCAAAGGTCATGCTAATGGTAGTTTCATCAGATGCAAAAATTTCTATGGTTTTAATTGAGGGAAGACCCTAACTTGGTGTATTTCTATTTGAGTATATATGTTGAATAATGTGTTACTAATGTGTTTATTGGATATCAAATGCATGTTAAAGTTGATATTTGAACTGGTTCCATGGAAACTAATCACAAGCTTTTATTATAATACGAAACTCTTGGATAAACTTAAATGTGAATAATTGCATTTAATAATAATTTGTTATGTTAATTAGGGCTGAGCATAGTTCGGATTGGATCGGATTCGGGTTCAACCTGCTCGATCCGGTATTATTCATATTTAAGTTTTCAAAACTTATTCCTACCGTTTATTTTGTCAGATTACATGGATAGGGGTAATTGTGAATTCGGATTTTTTCGGACATAGTTGATTGGGTTTAACTTATATCAAATCAATGATAAAAGACTCATGACTGAGTTTAAAACCATCAAAAACAAATTCGCAAAGACGGAACAATACTTGAAATTTCTTGAAAAACAATCAACTTGAAACTGAGAAAAGAACAAGAAAGAAAGAGGCATTGGTTGGTCTCTTCAATATAGAATCCACAACTTCCTTCAAAACAAAAAACATCCCATGATCCTTGTCAGCCGTTTCAACCAAAACTTGATTCTCAACCTTAAAGATGAGAACTTTTGATGAATATCAAACATCTAGATAAACTACAGATAAACCACACAACAAAGACAACATTTTGAGAGAAGAAACAAGCATCAGAAGCACAAGAAAACCCTGAAATCATACACAAGCCTCGTCTGCTTAGCCACACATACGCATTTTTTCTATCAAACTCTTTTTCTCTCCATCAACAATGGCAGAGCGCGGAGGAGGCGGGGAAAGAGGGCCACGCGATCTTGGACTTGTTTATCTGTGCTAATGGTTTTGGAGAAGAAAGGAAAGACATGGGAGCGTGGTGAAGGAGATTTTTAGGATTTTAATGGAAGATTGAAAGTGGAAAAGAATGGGAAGAGAGGTTATGGAGAAGAAGAACAGAGAAGAGGGCCACGAAGAAGAAGAACAGAGAAAAGGGAAGAAGAAGAACAGAGAAAAGGGAAGAAGAGAGGGCTACAGAGAAGAATAACAGAGAAGAGAGATTAGCATTAAGTTTTGAAGAAATAAGAGAGGCGGCCAGGGTTTTCCTCCTAAAAAGGAAAAGCGGTCGGGTTGGGTATTCTCAAATATTTTTTTCTTGACTTGTATCCTATCCTTTATATCCGTTTTACCTGCTTTAAATTATCCATTTATATCCAAATTTGTATTAAATCAACCGTCCACCAATTTTTTTGTTCGATTTGGTCGGGTGCGGTCAGTTTAGGATTTTATGCTCACCCTTAATATTAATTATGTTAGAGAATTATAAATGTTAAGAGTGTTTTTTATCATGATTATGATATGTAATAGAGTTCATTAATTATGATTTTGTAGTAGTTGTGTTTAATGCGTGTAATTGAAAGATAAGATAAAAAATCTATAAATAGTTCATGTTTTACTCAAAGTATTTCACAACTCATACTATTAGGGAGTATATTTTTAGAAAGGTTTGTCGTCAACAGAAACAATATTCACCATGATTATTACACCAACAATTTCACCTTCTCCTTCGACAGATATACTCTCCCACTCCACTTATCACAAAGGAAGTTTACGAAAAGCATGAGAAAGTGAAAAAGGAAAGAGACAAAGAAATAGAAATCTTCTATGGAAATCCAAATAAGACAAAAAAGAGAGCCTCTTAAATATTTTCAAACATAATAAAGGTAAAAGAAAATATGTTTATCTTCTTTAGGTTTAATGACAAATAATAAACATTTCAGACAATATTTTAAAATCAATTCAAAGAGTCTCCACCTTCAAGATATATATAATTAACATCAAGTGGACTTTAAGACCAACAAAAAGAAAACACTCTTAGAGATATGAACACCCACCAACTTTGAGGACAAATTTTCATGATGAGAACCAAAAACTAAGTTCAATAGGCACATCCGTCGCTCCACCATTGTAAAGAAAATAGTTTGCCACACACATTGCACTAGCAAGATCAAGATCAAAATCATTATGACTCTTTCACAATATCAAGATCAAGATCATCTTTATTTCTCTTTATTCTTTCACTTGTTTGATTCTTTTCTATCTAGCGGTAAATGTTTTCATTGGATTTGTTTGAATCTATTGAAACAAAATAAGGTAAAATTAAAGTAAAAATGATGCATACTACTATCCACACCATAATATAGTTTGTGATATAGAAAAAAAATAAAAAAAATATTGAATATATATATATATATATATATATATATATATATATATATATATATAAAAATATATGAGAGAGTGACTAAAACAAAGAGGTTAAGACCTTGAGCTGCAAGAGAAGCGTTGAGTTAATCCCATACGCAGATAGGTGCTGAAAGACTTTGATTTACAACAGCTTAACTTGCGTCTATGGTACCCCTTCTTCCTAATAGAACACCCCGTGATGGACCACCTCACTGAACAAAACCTACTTCAGTTCCCTCTTCCTATTACCAGAGTTTTCAGCCTATCCTTCAGCTTCTTGGTTCCTTCCTCTAAGAATTCTGCAATTGCTTGCCTGACACACTTGAACAAACAATAATTACAATATCAAAGAGATTTTAAGCAAACATAGGAAGAAAGGTATTAGTCACTATATGAGAATTGAATAGATAAGATTTTATGTTTCATCAATACTCAAGTTGTAACTCGGGCAAGATCGAATATCTCAATAGAGTCAACCTTCCTTTGCTTGAATATTATCCCATTTCTATGTTTCCAAATTTTGCCTTACAACATTTTGCCTACTATTAAGGTTGATGAGATGGCAGTGTTGAAAATTCTCCTTTGCCTTAATATGATGCACTGAACTTAACCATATCCACCTGTCACACAAACTCCACACATTTTGGGTTTCACTACATGAAAAGAATAAGTTTTCAACATTATCTTCGTATGCTAAACATAACTCGCATAGATTGTGCGGTAGTTGAACCCCCCCTCTCTATTAGTTTGGCCTTTATTGGTAGCTTATCTAACAACAACCTTCATCCTAGTAATTGTGGCTTTGGGGTAACCCTTGTTTTCCACAACGTTTCAAACACTTTATTCTCTCCCACTTCTAAGGTTCTTTGCAACTTATTATACGCGGGCCTAACCGAGAAAACGTCATTCCCATCTTCCTTCCACTTCCAAGTGTCGGGGCACCCCTTTCTAAGTCTTTGGTCGTTTAATAATAGGAGGAATTGTTCCATCATAGTTGTATCCCAAACAAGTCTTTACCTCCTCCAAGATAGGTCCCAAATCCATACATTCACTACCTAATGTCTTACGTCCTCTATAACTCGTTCTTTACATTCTGGTAACAAGTACAGCCTAGGAAATCTACTTTTAAGTGATTCTTCCCCTATCCAATTGTCTTCCCAAAACTTAACTTTTTTCCCTTCTCCAACCACCCACTCCATCTAGGTATCAAACTAGGTTCCACTCACAACATTCCCATACACCTTATGGATGTCTTTCCACCACCTTGAGGCAATCCTAGTAATGTTAGAGTTGTTGAGATTCCTCCATCACCCATATTTTGAATCCAGTACCTGTTTCAACAAATTGCGATTCCCCAATCCAAATCTCCACTTCCATTTGGCTAGGAGTGTTGTATTAAAGTTTCCAATGTCTTTGATAGCCAATCCCTAAATCTCCTTTGGCTTGCAAATGTTTTCCCACCTTACACACGCTATTTTCCTAGCTTCAGATCCTCATTCCCAAAGGAACTTTCTTTGTATTTTAGTAAGTTTGTTGCTCACACTTTTTGGCACTTTAGAGAAAGAAAGAAAGTATAGTGGTAGAGTAGAGATTACTGATTTTATGAGGCAAACCTAACCAGCCATGGATATTAGTTTGCCTTTCTAACGAGATAGTCTGCTTCTGACTTTATCGACCATAGGCTGCAAAAATGCTTATTCTTTGGATTTCCACCAATTGGCATTCCAAGATACACAAATGGGATTTTCATGTGTTTGCAATTTAAGATATTAGAGAAGTCTTTTAACAATATTGCATACAAGCCCAACCCACCAATTTTAGTTTTGAAGAAATTTACTCTAAGTTCTGATACCAGTTCGAAACTTCTTAATATAGCTTTTATAACCCCTATATTTTGAACTTTAGCATCACACATCTACAACTAAAGTACCCCACCTTGGTTCTATTATAGCTGAATTCTACTCCACAATATAAGTTTTTCTTAACAACATCTTTAACCATCCCTAATAAATTCTTCGCTACAATAAGGAATAAAAAATGTTTCATAGGATCACCCTGCTTGAGACCCCTTGTGGTAACAAACTCCTTTGTAGGGCTCCCATTAACCAATATCGATATTGACGATGATTCCAAGCATTCTTTTATCCATTCGACCCACCTCGCATAAAACCCCAATCTGGCCATCGTATAGTATAAGAAATCCCAGCTTACTAAGTTAGGCTTTCTCATAATCTAACTTAATTATTGCCACCCTCTTCTTCTTAAGCCTATATTCTTCCACGACCTCATTGGCTACCAAAATACTATCCAAGAGTCTTCTTCCTTTAATAAATGTTGATTGAGAGTAATTTATGATCTTAGGTAATACACTCTTCAGCCTATTTGAAAGGATCTTAGAAATGATCTTATACGTACAACCAACTAAAGATATAGGCCTATAATCATCCACACTTATAGGGTCTTATTTTTTTGGAACAAGTGTTATAAAAGAAGCACTACATCCTTTTGGTATTTTCCCTTCTTTCTGGAACCATCTTACAACTTCACAAACATCCAGGCCTAGACTTTTAGTCCCATCACATTCATTTATGTCCTCCTCTACTTCATGGTCCCCTATATCCTTTAAAATCCTATTGTCATCCTCTGATATGCTTGGGAACTCAATGTTTTGGAGGTTGAGGCTAAGACAATTAGGTGCAGAAAAGCGTTTTTCAAAGATTTTCCTTACCTCTTCTCTTACCTTAACTAGATCTTTACACCACAAACCATTCAAATCCACCCCTTTTAGTTCATTCTTAACTCTTTTCCATCTAATTCTAGAATTGAAGTATTTAAAATTTACATCCCCTTGTTCAAGCCATTTTACCCTTGCCTTTTGATTAACAATGAACTTTCATTCTCTAACAATAGTTTTAGCTCACTTAGAATGTTCATACACCTTAGCCTATCTTCTTATGCTAAACTACTATCATCATCCTTCTCGTCTAAGCTCCCTAATTCCAATAAGAGGTTTTGTTTCTTTAATCCTATTATACCAAAGACCTCTTTGTTCCAACACTTTGGATCATGCTTAAGCTTTTTTAGCTTCTCTTTTAAGACTACCATTGGGTTCCCTTTATCAAAATAAGACTCCCAAGACTTCCTTACCGTCTACTTAAGAGAAGGGTTCAAAAACCATATGTTTAAGGTTTTAAAGGCTTGGGACCCCAATCAATTGTAACTGGTTTAAACAGTAAAGCACAATGATCATATACTATTCTTCCCTTGATATATTGTTTACTACCGGACTTGTGCTCTAACCACTCTAAGGAAATCAAGACCCTATCAATTCTGCTTTTGGTCGTAACGTTGTCCCTATACCATGTATACCTTCCTCTAATTAAAGGAACATTTAGCAGTTCTACACTTTCAATGAAATTATTAAACTCTTCCACTTCTCTTGTTGCAGTACTGCCTTTATAATTTAGACCCCTTCTTTCATTGCTTTTTCTCACCGCATTGAAGTCTCCCAAAATACACCATTGCTTACATTCTTCTCCTAACTTTATATTGACTAGTTCTTCCCACAAGCTTACTTTTTCGTTAAATTCACAAGATGAATACACATTAGAAATAGCTACGGGAATGGATTAGCATTAGAAGTGCTATAAAACTCACCTACCACACATATATATATATATATATATATATATATATATATATATATATATATATATATATATATATATATATATATATATATATATA
>Ga0214542_1012044_pt1 | contig 11462 bp, 13 predicted proteins | sample CNSS1metaG_FD_160096 | JGI IMG/M metagenome (GOLD analysis project Ga0214542, IMG submission 160096) | Root nodule microbial communities from cowpea collected in UCLA plant growth center, Los Angeles, California, USA - CNSS1 | ecosystem: Host-associated > Plants > Roots > Nodule | place: USA...
CACCACTCTCAACCCAAAACCTTAAGGCAATGGGTTTATGGGTCTTTATTCTTATATAGTGCTCTACTTTCTCATTTCTGGTCAATGTGGGACTTAGACTCACACTTGGATTCCTAACAATCTCCCCTTCAAGGGTGAGTCCCTTCAACCACATTGGTACACTCCCCCTCCAGCGGAAGCTGCCCAACCACGAGTACTAATTTTCTGCCCTTTTCTGTACCGCCGTTATTCTTAACGGGACACGCTTTACCTGACCAACACTGTCAGGAAGACTTTCGATACTAGGACTATACTGCACTCGTCTGAGCCGATTTTAACCATCGGCTCTGATACCACTTGTTAGGTTTATAAGGAGGGGGTATCACTGGGGAGATACAATACCAATGAGATCTGAGCTTAACCACATAAGACACTGACACCACTCTCAACCCAAAACCTTAAGGCTTTGGGTTGAGAGTGGTGTCAGTGTCTTATGTGGTTAGGCTCAGATTTCATTGGTGTTGTTCTCCCCACTGAAACCCCCTCCTTTATAAACCTAACATTGTGCTCAGTCAGAAAGTCCAAGTATGTTATCCTAATTTTTCTACTTCCATGACTCAATGCCAGTCACTGTGGCTTAACTGTATGTTTGATATTTTCCTTCATATTTACTACAAAACAAAATATCATCAAAATTCATAAAACTTAGATTCTCTATATTTCATTTTGTAACTTAAGCTAAAAAAGGATTGGTTTTCCTCTAATTGCAAGCTTTTAATATATGACAATTTTCTAAATTGATATGAAATTAAGAGTATCCTAGACACTTATCAATTATTATGAATCCCATTTTACAAAATTATTTATCACATTTGAATTGGTTTTTATCCAAAATAGTTAGAGTCCCCCTTCATTATTTTTCAGGTGGGACATCTAGCTACTTATACTCATCGTTCTCGCAAATTGCAAAACATTTTTCCTGTTAATTATTAATGCACACCATTCATGCCCCCGTTCTTACTAATAATATCTCTCATGTATCTCCATTTTACAGGTCTCCTTAGTAGCCCTATGTTCAAGCAGACCATATTCATTTATCACTGTCATCGTTCCCCTCTTCTTTAAGGTGTTTAATTTTACTATCTCTCTTCCATTTGCTGAATTTATTCTAGAATTGTGTTTTCCTCCCCTGTGAAAGTTATCCATTATTATTTGCCTAAACCCCACTTTTGTATGCCTTACTACAACTATTCCTCATCCAATATAGCCTATTACAATTAACGATATGAGTATTAGAGATGAAATTGTGAACAACTATTTCCCATCCAATATAGCCTATTCTTCTTGTGTTAGCCATATATACAACTCCTTCAATAATAAAAAAATAGAACACTACAGAATTTATTAATGGTAAAAATGCACACTTTACGATTTATTCTCAACACTGAATAGAATATTTTTTTTGAAAGTGCTATAATTAAAGAGAGGGAAGGCTGAGCAGCGGCGCAAGGCAACAAATAGGGCTAGGCACGACGACGGAGGAGAACAAAACCCTAAACCTAGGGTAACGAAAACAGCAGCATAGGACAGTGGAAGCAACCAGCCAAGGCAATGACGCAGGAAAGAGAAAGTGGAACCCTAAACCCAGGGTACAAGAAGTAGCGCGACTCACAAATGTTGATCTCCTTTGTGCAACCAAAGGTGGAAGAGAGGTGGTCTCTACCCGTGAGTAGCCACAACGACTACGTCACATCGCAACGAGCGGAAGTGGTATCCCAAGCAGCGGAAGCAGTGAGGTAGTAGAAGAGGCGCACACGAATGTTGATCTGCTTCAACCCAACCAATGTGGAAGATAGGTGGTATCCTTGAGCACAAGCAATGATGGTTTTCTTGATTGCGAGCGCGCGAACGATGGCTCCTTCACTACAAACGACGGGGACACATTTGTGGCTTTGGACCTCAAAGTGAAATGAAGATGGAAATGGAGAATGAGAAATAGAACCCTGTTAAATCGATTCTTCAGTTAACAATGTAATATAGACTTTCTTTATTACAATTATGCCACTAACTTATGTTTTACATCAGTTTCAAAATAAATAATGTAAAATCTTGATGTTGAAACTCAATTTTGCACTAGTGCCTCTTCTTATCTTCTTCTATTATTCTTTAACATATAAACAAAACCATGTCAAATTGGGTGAGAAATCTGCCAATGAATTTATCGACAAAAGAGATTGTCAGTAACCATGACGAAAAGGTATCGACAAATAAATCTTTCAGGAAACAAGAATTGTAATTTAACAACAAACAATTTCAGTAGCTTTGCCTGTCAATAATTGTGTTGTTATATTATCAATAGAAATATTCTTAATAGTAATAATTGAAATTTATCCATAAATTTTTTGATAGATTTTACAAACGAATTTTTTTACTAATGAAAATATCCATAAGTAAATTAAAATATGAAATTTATTAAAAAAATTTATTGATAAATTAAAATGTACTTATAGATTTGTGACCGTTAGTAATATTTCATAGTAAGTAATTAAAGAGTTTGTGATAATACATTATTTATCATTATCAGCTTTTGTATTGAAATTAAAGAGTTCGTAGTAATATATTATTTGACGGAAAAAAGTTTACCGTCATGACGTATAATTTGTCACAATATCCTGTTTCATCACAAATTTTGAAATACATATGATAATTTTTTCATTGTTTTATAGTAAACTTTATACGTTATACAATAATAATTTTTTTAAAAATGTCAACAAATTAAATACCTTTAAAAGATTAACAAGTTTTTATCGATGATCATAAAACTATCATTCATACACTATAAAAATATATAATTTTACTGGAGGTTTTCTAGTTGAGGTTTTAAAACCTCTGGTAAAATATATACAGAGAAGGGGTTTTAGAAACGCCAAGTAAGTTCCAGGGTTTTTCTAAAAAACCACCAGAAAATTATTCTTACCTTATTTATTTTTTTAAAAATTTTTAATTTGGCTAAAAACATTTTCTCTCTTTCTTTTGCAACGTCTCTTACTCTCTCTCGGTGGCCTCTCGCGCTCAAGATTCGTGCATTTCATTCCATCATTTTTTGCTTTCACTTTTATCTGATGATTTCATCAACAAACTGTGTTGATTTTATAATCACGAAAGAGAGTGTTACTTTGTCATTCAATTTTGTGCCCTAGGAGGAGGAAGACGAAGCAGTTGTGGCTAGTGTATTAGGAAGAGAAAGACGTTGCTCTTTCAATTTCATCGTTCGCCATGAAATCAGGTAATAAACACATGCTTTCAATTTTGTTTCCTGCTTTCAATTTCATCACCGTTCTTACAATATCGTCATTGCTTTTTCGATTTCATCTCTGTGCTTTCATTTTCATCTCAATTTCGTCTCCCTAATTTCATCTCCCTACATCTCTTCCTCTTTCGATTTCATCTTTCTTATTCATGTCGTAATTCACTGCTTATTTTGCCTTTACGAAACAAATGATGTTTTACATTCTGCTTTTGCCCTTGGGATCCTATTCATGTTCAGCGTTCGTATAAGTCCATGTGCAGTTTATGTTTCTTATGTGTACTTCCCTACTTTAGCAAGAGAATTTCAGAATTCAGATGCATTTCAAGAAGCCAGAGCCAGCTACTTGGTTTAGTCCCCCACCACTCTCTAATGCTGGCAAATCTTGGTTTCCCTCCATGTTTTCGATTCTCTTTTGCGTTTTTACTTTTTCGACAATTTTCACAAAATCTTCGTTGTTAATCACGACTTGTCTTCTCCCTGAAAGACTCAACCCAAACCCAATAATGTATGCATTTGAGTCTGATATATCTCTTTCTGCCATCATTTCTTCATAATTAATAATCTATACTCAATCATTTTCAACGTCAATTTATAACTATAAATCGTGGCCAGTATATTCCTTAAGTAAAATCATTAATTAATAATAATCTGCAGTCACAACTACTGGTAGTCTTGGAAAACTTTGAATAATGTTTAGCTTTCTACATGGTTGAATGAAAATCAGTGTTGTATCCATTATCTATAAAAGATATTTGATCTCCCGGTGAATACCAAGTGATTTAGAAAATTTTGAATTGAACTTATTTTCCAAAATTCTGCTACATAAGCTCATGATGATGATGATATTGAATAACAATCCTATGTGTAGAAAATCAGAGATCATAACTTTTATTTACTTATTTTTAACTGATTTTTTATCAAATTGTTGTGTTTGACTGTTATTAATAACCACATTTGCATAAAAAATTGAAATATTATCACTTAATTCTTTGGTATGTGTAAAAGCAAGTTCATTATTTTGAAAAGTATTGTACTGAATTTTGGTAATAGATCCACAAGCATAATTTATGCTTGTAAGAAAGATATGGTTCATTAAGATCCTTCAAAAATATGATAACATAGTTAGGTTGTTATAGTTGGTATCAGTTTGCAATTGCATTTATTTGCACAAGTGCCATTCAGGATTAACTTCCCGTGATCTTTATTGTATGATATATTTCAATTAATTTTTTTATTGTATATTATATTCTCTATGACAGCCAATCAATATTATTATATACATTGATAAAAAAAGTTGTTCTATCATTATTATATACCTTTTATCTTTTCAATACCCTACTTATAAGCTTTTGGTTGAGAAGAGAAAACAAGGACGATGGTCTTTGCAGTGTTATTTTTATGAATTTTTAGGAAACTAATTAATGAATATAATAAACATAGTTTTAATACAAAATGATCAAAACCTTATTTTAGAAACAAATATAATTTCAAAGCATAATTAAATTCTGTTTTTCTAAGTCCTATTTTTCTATTTTTCTAAGTTCTATTTTTCTAAGCCCCTAAAACTAAATTAATCCAATTTTTCACTTTTTTTTTTTTTAACTCTTCTTCTCAATGTTCTTTAAACCTATTTCATCTTCTTAATCCTAAAACACTTAAATTTCCTACACTTCATATTAATAAAAAATTTTATTTTATCTTCCATCTCCTTTTATTTCTCTTCTCATCCAATGGCGGATACACCTCACAGGATACACTCACGAAATCTTTATTCTTTATTTTCTTTGAGATTTAGTAACTTTCACATTTTTTCTAACTTTCACATTCTTTTGTTGTTTTCAGGAGACTTGAAGGTGGCACCAATAAGGATGATGTTAAGCCAAAACTTAGAGTACTTGAAGAAATCATGGTTGCTTATAGAAAAATTAGGATAATGCTAAGTTGTTTTATTTGATGAGTGTATTCTTTTCTATTTATTAAAATTCTTGAATTTTTAATTGCTTCTTCGTTGGTCTTTTTTTTCCCTATTATATTCACCTTTTTCTAATAAAATATGATGTTTAGTTTGGTTTTTCTTTGTGGTAGTATAGTTTGGGTTTTATGCACTGGAAGTGTATCATAATAAAGTATTGCTAAGGAATACGATCAATAAGGAAGTAATGTATGCTTATTTGTGACTTTTATGGCAAGTGCTAACTATGGTGATCAATGTTACTGTTCAAACCTTCATTTTTTTTTTAATTTGTGTATCTTACATATATGTTAAATATGTAATAAAGTGTCACTATTTTTTAGCATTTATCATTTGATGTTATCCAACATCTGCATTCATATAAGTTCATGCTAATGTGTGAAACTGCAGGGAACTTTTACTATCATTTAAGAAATGTTATCTAATATATTATTAGGAACAAAGTAAGTGAAGGACAATTCTACCAGGTTTAACTATACAAGCTTGATGCCATCCACAAGGTACTTGGAGAAAACAACTTAGTATATAGTTATCACTTTTATCAGTATGTTGATCTTCAGTATTTATATTCTCTTTGTGTATAGGCTTGTGCATCTTTGGAACCTAGTTACCAACCACCAATAACATTTGTAGTAGTTCAAAAGCGGCATCACACTAGACTCTCTGCAAACAATCACGATGGTTACTTGTTGTGAGCTTTCGCCTACTGTTTCTTGTGTATTAGTATTTTGATTTGCCATACATTACTTGTTGTGTACAAGAGAAAATCAAATATTTGTCACAATTTATAGAGCGTGTTGATAATATTTTATTTGAACAAAATGAGTTACATAAAAAACCAGGTGGATATGATCCATGTGCATCTGATTACATTGACGTTTACCTAAACTAAACAGGCCAGAAGTCCAAAGGGCAGTACATTCCAATGTCTCCAAACACTCATATCCATGGACTAATTGCACGTTTTCATCCATCTTCTCTATTTTCTCGTTCATCTTTTCTAGCCATGACATATACGTAAGTTTGAGACATAATATGAACTGATTATATTAATGTTAAAACTAAATATAATGAGTATTGATGTTGTTACTTTTGTTCTTGTCCATAGTAGCCTCATGGGACCTTGGAAAGATTCACCATTGTCCATCCTTCCTGTCAACAAGCTTGTTGTTGGTGGTCTTCGCATTTGGGTTTACAGGTACACTATTTTTCTAACAAGATTATTAAAACGTTTGATATTTGTTTATTTTATCTGTCAAGTAATTAAGAGTTTTGTACAACAATATCCACAAAAATTGTTTCTAAATATAGTGGAGATATTGATGGATCAGTTCTCACATGCTACTACATGGTGGATCATCATGCCTATGCAATGCAAAAGTATTGTATTGAGTTTTTTTTTTCTCAACACCAAGTGTTTTCATGTTGTCCTACGTTTTTTCATGTAGGTCAACTCAAGCCTTTATAAAGATGGATGGATAATTAAAGTTGAACTGAGCGACAGTGGTGAACTTAACTATTATAGCTCTTTTTTTGTTTTATTATGCTCTGTACTTTTGTTGATTATGCGGGTTCAATTGGTGAGAATTGAAGTTAGAGTGCCTAGGTATGGTTGGACAATGCAAAAAATTTTCTTTTGACTGAGGTGTTTGGATTGCACAAGTTAGTTTTTCTTTTGTAGCCTAAGATTTTATCCTGTCTTTACATTTTTTTCTTTGTCATGTACTTAATGAACAGTCAAAGGACTACTATTGCCCATTTTTATAAATTTTCATTTTATTAGAATATAGATACTATTCAAGTTAGTGTTCTTTTTTTTCTATATTATTTTTTTCTCTTTATGTATGATGATTACACTCACTCATATTAGGGTCTTTAAATTTTTGAATCATATACTTTTTTGCTTACCGAGTCTTTATCATAATTTGATTTTTTTAATCCTCCAACTGTTGAGAACTTAATTCATTAGAGTGTATTTTACACAAATTAGTTATGCAGTTTTAAACTAATTCTAAAGTTACAAAACCATAACACAACACCCACTCAACTACAATGAATGTCATTATCATATAGTAATAGTTTTTAAAAATTAAGAAACAATTACATGACTCGTTTAAAAAAGAAATAAAATTAATGAAACACATTATGATACAGTTAAATGTCATAATAAACGTTGTCGGTACTACTAGGGTTTCAAACCCCATGCAATAGCGGGGGTTTTAAAAACCTCAGGCAGTAGCAGAGGTTTCAAAAATCCTAGGCAGTAGCGGAGGTTTCAAAAATCTCAGGCAGTAGTGAGGGTTTCAAAAGATCCCAAGCACTAGCGAGGGTTTCAAAAATCCCAAGTAGTAGCGGGGGTTCTAAAACCCCAGGTAAGTGGCGCTTTACTAAGGGTTGCTAAAAACCCCCAGTAATTTGTTAGCCACGCTGGTTCTTCCAAGGGAATTGCAAACCCCTGGTGAAGCCATTAGTGGGGTTAAAACCTCCAGAAACGCCAAATTTAACCCCAACTAAAAACAATTATTTTTGTAGTGATAAAATTTGATCATATTTCTTTTTATTAGTGTGAAGTATTTATTGAATTTATCACTTAATCTGTATCTTAGAACCTAGTCGGTTACCTTTCACTATTGTGGAGAACACCTTCTATACTTCATTCATCATAATAAATACTTATACGGCAGTTCAATTTATATTCAATATAAATATAGTTTATTCCATATTTATAAAATTGTTCTAAAGCAATTATGAGGCAGATGAATTAAAATTTTATAATATAAATAGTTATAAAATGTACTTTTTCTATTAGTTTCTGTTCCTACATAGAACAAATAAGATGAGTTAGGCACAAGTAACACCTTACCCATAGTCCGCCATCTCTTCAGTAGGCCTCTTCCCGGTTCATATATGTCTGCTTGGACCCGAGAGGGGTTACCTGCAGAAGGGACTTCGAAGCTCAAGTCAACAAAATTTCTCAAAAAGTCAAATCAAATGATTAGGGAAGTAATGAATGTGTATCTTTAATTCGTGGGGTCCATGCATATTTATAGATCATTAATTATGTCTAGCCACGTCATGGGTTGGGCCCTTGCTTGGACCGTAGGTGGGCCTGAGCCTTAGCCCAAGCCCTTAGTTCGATTATTGGGGACTAATGGCTTTTATTGGAGCGTCATGTTTATAGAGTTGTTGGCCTAAGTCGGTTACCCTTTAACGGTTTAGGCCACTATTGTTGTTTTTGGTTTCCTTTATCAATGTCTCTTCTTAGCGGTTCAGTTCGGGTACCTTAGCATGTACGTGGTTGTTATTATTCAGCTTAGGCCAACTAGGTGCAGTACATCAGTCCCCCAGCCTTTTTCGATATAATTATGCCGGTAAAGGGTGATAAGTGTCCGCTGTATTTCGTCTAGGCCGATTAGGTGCAGTACACCAGTCCTCCAGTCTTTAACTGTGATGAACAGTGTTAAGGCTAAAGACAGGATAAGGTTTGTAGCAGGTAAGGGGGTGTCAAGGGTCTAATCAAAAAAGGGTTTTGCGTCGTCGTTCCTAATACTCATGACCTTTGGTGTGCTTTGGGTCGATTGGTATGGGTTGTGACTTTTAGCGGGAAGAAGTTGTGTCGTTTGGAATTCATGCTTATAAATATGGATTTCGCGAAGAGTTTGCGTTTGTTAGCTCATTTGTGAGAAATTTGTAATCAGAGACTTGCGTGCGTTAGATCTGTCCGACTAGTTCTCTGTTTCTGCCGACTTCTTTCAAAAAAGGTATGTCTAGTATTAGTGATATTGTGTCATTGTCTTCTTCCAATAGTGGGAGTGTGGAGTCCGGTAGGGGTGTAGGTAGGCATGTTGAAAAGGAGAGTAATAGTCTGGTGGCTGTGGTGGGAAGGATTCCGATAGAGATAGTGACCGAGGTGAGGGAAGACCTTCCTGAAGAGATAGTACAAAGTAACTGGCCGGCCAAGGCTGGTTATGACTGGGTAGCGGCTGATGTTCGTAACCAGTAATCCTTGTTTCGGTGGTCCCGCCTGCTAAATTCTTGGTTGAACTGCACTCTCGTTATCGCGAAAGGCGTGGACCGCGATATCATGTCGCTGGAGCGGGTGAGCGTTGTTGAGCGCGTCTGTCACAGCCAAGAAGGGGCTGCCGAGAAGTTCTTTTATATGTATATGTGTCATTTCTCTCAGTTACATGTGAGGTTGTCGCTAGATGACTTCACCATGGGGGTACTCCGTCAGCTCAACGTGGCGCCTACCCAGTTACATCCGAACAGTTGGGCATATTTGCAGGCCTTTCATGTTTTGTGCCAGTCACTGTATCTACGGCCCTCTCCTCACGCGTTTCTATATTTTTATGACACGAGACCCTGACAACCGACTACCTGGTTATCCTTGGTGAGCCGACCGAGTAATAGCAAGCTGGACGCGTTTTCACAGTCCTTTAAGCATTACAAGGATGGTTATTTCAAGGTTGTGGTGAAGGAGGAGGGTAAGTCACATTTTCTTAATGTAGATGGGAGTACGAAAATCCCGTTTAGTTGGACAGGTAGCCCTTCTCGATACAAGGATATGGGTACCGACGAGTTGTCGGCGGCAAATAAGGAGGTGGTGGAGGTCCTGATGAAGTTTTCTGATAAACTGCCCACTAAGGGCTTAGTTAGGGTTTATAATTTGGTTCACCCGATTATTAATATTGAAGGTATTTGTTTATGACTTAAATTGTCTTGATGTTTCTAAGTTAAACTAACCGGAACTTGGTGTATTTGTGTAGGACACATGGCTCAGGCCTGGAAGAAGAATTTGATGCTTTTTCAAGCATTGAGGAAAGAGAGGGCCGTGAAGGCCAAAACAGTTGGGAACACTGAGGTTCCAAACTTACAAGAGTCGTTGGTTGAGGTGCACGTACATGGCGGCACCAAGAGGAAGGCCGAGTTACTAGCTAGGTCTGGTAAGGGCAAGGACGTGAAGAAGGTGAGGGCGACTTTGCTTGGGCAGGGGTCATCGAGTAGGGCCAAAGGACCAGAAGTCGGTTTAATAGAGTTGTCGAAAACGCCCGTTAGGAAGGACATTGATATCAACTTGCCGGAGATAGTGCTTAATTATATCGATAGTATGGAGCTGAATCATCTAATGAGGACGATGGTGGAGTTTGGGAGCAAGGCGCTAATTTTGAGTCGCCGGGTTGGTCGTTGTATCGCTGGGAGGTAAAGGAGGAATCGGGAAAAGGTGGAGGAGTTGCAGGAGAAGGTTGGCAAGTTCACGGAGGAAAGGGCTGCATGGAAGAAGGAGAGGGAAGGTTGGGAGGAAGAGAAGAAAAGGTTGGGAACTTGGAAGGTTCGTTGTCTGGATTCGGAGAGTAAACTTAATGGAAGGATAGCGGACCTGGAGGCAGATTATGATGAACTTAAGGAAAAATATGAAGGTGTAGAAGTGGAGCTTGATGACTTGAAAGGTTGTATTATCCAAGAGCACATCAACGGGTTCCAGAAAGGATTAAGGCAAGCGACCTTCTTTTATCGGGATATTGATGCAGCTGATACTAGATTTGATGTTAACAAGGATGTGGTGGATGGCCAGCTTGTTAATGAGGCCGAGAGCAGTCCCGAGGAGGAGGTAAAGAAGGAAGCGGCGGGGGAGGAGAAGGATGCGGAAGCTTCCGTGGAGGGTGATGATAACAAGGCGGCGTAGGACTTTTATTGTTTACGATTTGAAATTGGTCACGAGTTCTACGTTTGTAATAATTTGTACACTATTTTACTTTGCTTTTAATATGATGAATGCTTTATGTATGCTATGTTGTTTATTTGATGCTGACAACTTGTGTGATAGTGGTGCGTTAGCGGTATTGTAAAATTGTGAGTGGGTGTTTTGATGTATGTGATGTTTGGCAAATTCGATTTTTTATTGAGGGTATTCGACCCCGACCGTTTACTTGTGGTAAGTGTGGGAAACGAATTAACATCAAGTTAAGGGTGTTCGACCCAGGCCGCTACTTGTGGTAAGAGTGGGGAACTTAAAACGAATTAACAGAAAATTAAGGGTGTTCGACCCAGGCCGCTTACTTGTGGTAAAGGTGGGGAACTTAAACGAATTAATAGAAAATTAAGGGTGTTCGACCCAGGCCGCTTACTTGTGGTAAGGGTGGGGAACTTAAACGAATTAACATCAAGTTAAGGGTGTTCGACCCAGGCCGCTTACTTGTGGTA
>Ga0214542_1012046_pt1 | contig 11461 bp, 13 predicted proteins | sample CNSS1metaG_FD_160096 | JGI IMG/M metagenome (GOLD analysis project Ga0214542, IMG submission 160096) | Root nodule microbial communities from cowpea collected in UCLA plant growth center, Los Angeles, California, USA - CNSS1 | ecosystem: Host-associated > Plants > Roots > Nodule | place: USA...
GTAAAAATTACATCATAATAAAATATATTTTTAATGTTTAAACTACATAAAATATAAAACATTAGTAAACATAGAAGATTTTCTAAGTGTTTTATTTAAAATAAATAATACAGTTTATTAAAAAAAAAGGATGTTACATGGGGACTCTGCCATCAATGTGTTTTTTTCCCTTCTCACTATTACCCTTATTTAAAGGATTATTATACTATACATATTTTCCTTTTATTATCTATATTTAGTATATTTATTAATATTCCTTCAATATCATTGAAAGTAATTTAAATGACTTAATGTGGCTATTATAATTTGCTCATTAAATGTTCATTGCGACCGTACAAATAGAGTACTAATAAGGTGTAGACCAATCATTTTTTGACCTCTAAGTAAATTTGATAAATGAGTTGTACCATGAATGGACGATAGAGATGGTCAATAATTTGATCATCGACTTGTTTGTGATTGGACAATAAAAATCATCGGTATTTCGATCAACAACTTGCGTTTGAATGAGTAAGATCACCGGTCATTCAATCAACAATTTTAAGTTGTGATTGTGTGATTAAGATCAACAATCATTCAATTTACAACTTTAAGTTCTGATTAAGTGATTAAGATCATCAGTCATTCACTATAACTTTAAGTTGTGATTGGGTGATTAAAATCACCGGTCATTTAAACTACAACTTTAAATTGTGAGAGGTGATTAAAATCATTGAAACATAAGATCTACAATAATATGATTGATTTTCCTTAATCCTTTCAATGATCATATTGGCATATTTATGATATTCCTCTCTTTATTTATGCCCTATTAAAAACACTATAAGAAAAAACACCGTAAAAAAACAAAGATTAGAAATATTTCATGTTAAAGATTATTTAGGTGACTCCTCCATCAAGCGATTCTAATTGATAAGCCTCACTTCCCAAAACTTTATATATTAAATAAAAAGAATTCCCATATTGATGATAAGTTGTTGAATCATCAAATTTGCTTTATCTCCTTCATATCGGGACATTGTCCGTCTAATTATCTTCATTCTTTAAGAAAATACTCTCCCATATAGAAAAAAAAATGTAGTGCAAGACCAATTTTATGTACTCACAATGAGCATCAAAATATTCTAACCAAGAAGTATGAAGATCTCTAAGCTAGAAAATGTGTTATCTCTTTCTTCTTTGAAAACTTAAGTTATTTTACATGCAAGGTAATTCTGACTTTCAAAAAAAAATGTTTTTTATATTATAGTTTTCTTCTATGCTTATTTATAAAAAACTTATCTTAAAAAATTCCTGATCACATCACCTAATCACTGTTCTCATTAGTGTGTATCGTTTCATATCAAATTCCCTATATTCATATTGAAATACTAATTAGCATTATTTTAGATAGATTTCAGTATGTTTATAAGAATTTATTATGAATCCATAATCAATTCCAAATTAAATCTTTTGAATAACTTTTGTATCGAAATGCAATTTGCAATATTTCATTTTATGATCTGATGGACCTCATCCAAATAAGAATATATCCAAATAAGAATATAAAGAAGACGAATTAAGATTACATCTCCTTTAAGAATATCGTAATCTGCATCATCCTCTTTGATAAAACTGATTATTATTTGTAAAACACCTAAGTTTAATCTGCATCGTCCTCTTTTGATTTTATCGTATTATCATATTTTTTTTCACTAACACGAGAGAATCTTGATAAAAAATTTACGGCAGTTTTGCTTCTAGCTGAACATTTTTGTGTGGAGGATAACATCTTTTTTCTTGTTACTGTAAATAATATACCAGAAAGATGTTGTTAGAGCATCTCTCTTTATTAAGTAGCAAGAGTAAAAACTTAGTTAGACCATGGAACGAAAAAAAAATCAGACGATGGAAAACGCATTACAAGAGCAGTCTGTGATTGAAGCATTGTCATTTCAGCCACTACAATATCTGAAAATCATTGAGCAGTGGATCAAAGAGTGCATGATTGCAAACTTTGAGCCAATTCAACTATCACCATGATTTGCTTGATCATGTTTCAAATAGACTGATTTCTCCTTCATGAAGATCAGTTTAGAAAGGGCAAACCACTGAAAATCACCATATGAACTCTGTACATCGTGGTGGTGATTATTCAAGCAGCTAGCTTACCTTCATGAGGCTTGAATATCAGTATTGTGTTTTTATATTTTTTTATACTTGACCATCAAGTTGTAGATACATACACACTGCCATGTCCAATGGTTTATATAAACAATTTTACAACACCAAAGTACTTATGCCTCAAGATAAATTCAACGGGCAATTCATGATAACAGAAACGATGGAAGACAGATCTAACATCGAGAAGGCCTATCATAAATTGGAGGAAGAGAAGGGCAGTACTCATTCATGTTGGCATATGGATCCAAGGTGTTGTAGCCAGGCAGTTCCATCCTATATTCACCAAGAATCTGGCAGAATGGAAGCTTGTCATTCTCATTGTTGCACCATCTTGGTATGCGTGTTTGGTTGTCCTCGAAAATTCTGAGCATGTATGCATCACGAATCTGCAAATAACACCACAGAAGCGTTAGGAAAAGAGATTATAATTCTGAAGGTTTGAGTATTTAGGGAGACATCATGACTTACTGTGAACTCAGTTACTTGAATGGAACTAGATATGGGACCAAAAACTCCAGCTTCTTTATACATTGATAGGATAAATGCAACACAAGTTGTTGACTTCCCATCACTGTATTCCCATTCATCTCGTTCAGGAATAGTGAGTAGTTCATCGAAAGGTATCCCACGCTTCTCAGTCTCAACTATGATATCATGCAAATCCAAACCCTGAATGCAAATAAAAATGAGACATCCAATCCAATTACTTACGAAAAGGGCAAAAGATTATAGTTCAGAAAAATAAGCCATTGTAACTTAATGAATATTTCTATGGAATTTGACCGTGAGCGACTGTTTAACCATTTAATTCTCAGTAAGAGCAACACAACTGCAAGACCTTTGTTCAAATCAGCGTCCTATAAAAATTCAAATGTAAACTATACATAATCCTCATTCACAATTTTTGAAACAACATACAATTAAATATTTCTATGTAATTTCACATAACATGTATCCGTCGGCTTACATCATCTCTTATCATAGAACAATCTTGCACTCAATATACATAATGAAATACAGAATTATAACAAAAAAGGCACGCAGAAATATTGAATCTATTGAGATTATAGAATAGCAACAGAAACAAACTTTGAAGTCATTGGCAAACCTAAATCCAGAGAAAAGGTCCAAGGTCTGGGAGTTCCGATAAAGTAAAAGAAATTAGAGAAAGACTACAATTTGTCCATTTAATTGGCAGATAACTCTCAGATTGTTGAGGACAATTCTTTTTTCTTGGAGGATTACTTGTCCTTCCTAATTTTTCCCCTCTTAAAAAATTTCTTCTCATATTTAGGTGCAAAATCAGAAGCAAAGACAACATATATTTAGAGCAAATTCATGCTACTCATCCCACAGAAAAGTTTTGACCTAAGACTTACCTCAGTCCCTAACCGCTTATTCAATGCTTCATTCCACATATTAGCAGAATATGCTGGCTGCAATCTAGTCCACATAGACATGACAGAAATTACCTGCAAGGAGAACATGCCATTCAGGATCAGATTTCCTTTCACTCAAATCTGAACCAACAAGCTTAATAATACTAAAAAAGACATGTTAACTTAATGTGTCCTTTCTATGAAGGGGCAGAGGTAGAGTAGATATTTATTGCCTCATGAACTGCTTGGTTAAGCAAGAACCTTTCCTCTAGTTAGAGAAAAAGCAAGCATGCATATATCACAACAAAAGCACTAATTATAACATCAGCAAAATCGCTGATGCCAGCATAATTGTCTTCCATAACATAATTCCATCCCATTCATCTTATCAGTAGTGTATGCTGCTCTCTATAGCCATAAGCACCAACTATTCAACCCTAGGCCGCTTCTCATTTTACGGTTTAAATTATCTTTATGCAAACGTTCAAAATTAACTCACTTCACAAGTTATACAGTTTCTACTAGAAAAACATGTTAACACAATAGCTGGCTTTATTGTATACTTCTGAATATGATACATTAAAAGAATAAGTAACAAGGAAAAAGTTTACTACCAAGTGAGCATCGAGAGGTGGAGGATAGTTGTCCGCTACAGTGTCAATCCAACTGAATATCATATTGTGATAACCATAAGGCTTGCCAGACATGCTCCGGGCATACTCCCATGCTGCAGTGTTGTTAAACTTTGCCCGTATATCCGGATGCAGGGGAAGCAAGGCTATCTGTGGATTGGAATTATCTTTAAGAGCCAATTCCCACCATTCTTCCCAAGGAATTACCACTATAATTTCTTCACCCTGCACAGAGACACATTATGATGCTGTGATCAATTAAAATAGATCATAGTTAAGCCACCACCACACCCAACAACCATGAAAACGAGTATAAAATTTCCCGCTCAACAGGCATTACAGCCTTTCATGAATAATGTTGAAGGTAAAATGAATGAAATTTTAAAAAGTTTAATCAGTTTGATACCTTTTCATTCTCATGCCCTGATTCACCAACCCATAAATTCCCCAATTCATCCTTCAAGCAAACTGCAGTATGACCAGCAAATGAACCAGTCACCCACTTTTCTAACGTCTCAAAACCTCCCCACCTACCCCGGATCTTTGACACCGCTAAGAAGTCTCCAGAATGAACATCTGCAGGATCTATATATGTACGCCAAGGTTGGCTGCGTTTCTCAAATGTAGCCCCCATGTGCTTCTTCAGGAAATCCAGGTTGGCATTCTGACCCCAACCAGTGTTCGAGAACAGAGGTAAAACGTCAATCAGAGAAAGCAGTGTTCCCAGCATCCCAGATGGCATGAGAAAGACAGATACCCCATGCTGCTTCACCTGTTTGATTCAGCAAGATATTAATAAATTTGATACAGATTTACAGCTACAAGACTAGAACAGCATTGAGAGCTAATAACAACAAAGCTAAAATCAACATTACATATTCCAATTCTGCAGGCTCTTCCCAGGAATCAAACTTCAACGTATGTTCCCTCGAAGCGAAGTAGTAGTCCCACGTAACCCTGTAGGGGGTTGCAAAAACATACAGATCCATGCAGGTCCAGCTATGTGCAGCCTCTGTCTGTAAAATAACAAAAACTACTTTTAACCAAAAGAAACTTACAGGTCATACTATCATCACGCTTGAAAATACAAAACAGATGACACAGGTACAAAATTTCAAATTAAAAAATCTAAAGAACACCTTTACATTGAATTGATACACAAAATTACAAGCCATTTACTATTGACTAAAAACAATAACAACTATTTATCACCTAAAGGAAACTTAAAGCCACATGATCGTCAAGCGAGAGAACAGAAATCAGACAAAATAGATAAAAAATTTCCAACCGCAACAATACATTTTATTGACACACAAAAAATGCTGGCAATACGTTCATCTATTTAACTCTTTTGAACACTTTTTTCTTACTGACCAAATAAAGTTGATTAAAAATTACAAAATTTTTCACTTCTTATTAATGAATCACTAAACCTCTGTCAAGACTTTACAAGGCGGAATTCAACCCAAAAGACAAGACCACTAGATGAGAGAACCTTAAAGGACCGACTTTCACAGTCAACTAAAACACCAATTGTTAGGAACTAAGCACAAAAAAAGAATCCAACCCAAAAAACTAATCTATCAGGGCAAAAACCACAAAGCTTAAAAACCAAGGTAAGTAATTCATTCCACTCAAAGTTGAACTCCTAAGAACTCACCAGTGATTTCATAATTTCAACAAATTCTGGAATAAATAACGTATAACTACTAATTAAAAAGTGTGATAGATATTGCATCAGTAACACTGCCAACAAACCAATTGATACAATTCTGAACATTGAAAAAAGGACAAATTTGGCGGACTTAGCAATGAATAAATCAAGGGTAAAGAAAAAGATATACAGAAAAAGGTTATTAAAAACGATAGATAAAAGTAAAAAGCGGATAATGTTTGAAAGTTAGGATAGATGACGACCTTGACGTAGAGAACAGCACCATGAGAAGCGGGGGTGAGTTCAATCTTGGCGGTATTGTCATAAAAGCAAGCCCCTTTCCACTTGATGGAGGCATTGGAGGGAGTGAGGGAGCCAACGAAATAAGGGAGCAGGTCAACGGCACTGTGAAGATTGTTCAGAACTGGCCACGAAATCTGGCGTGGCAGCACCGGAAGCACGTCGTTGACTCTAAACGGCACCTTCAAAGCCTCTCCCACTTCGCAGCCCAACAACGCTATTACCATCCATGCCACCACCGCGTGTCGCAGGCGGCGATGATCAGAGGAAGGCATCGAAGAAAGAGATTTCGAGATGCGAGTGATTGATTGAATTTTGGGAATTATTCCAAGGATTTCATGTTAGGGCTTTTGGGGGTTCCGAATCAGGTGAGGTTAAAAGATAGAATTTTGGGTTATCATCATTATCATCATTGATGCACACTATTTGAATGTGGGACCCATGGGACACGTGGACAAACAGGGTGTGGCAGTTCAATTAGCGTCCAGTGCAGACCCGTATTCCACCCTGTCGTGAAAATCAAAACGGAATTTCTCAGTCAAATAACGGAGCGGTAAGCCAACCACGACTCACTCCGTAATTCCATGTGCCGTGCTGGCGGGGAATTTAGTCTCCACCACATAATAAATGCCAAAATTATTGACATAAAGTTTGGAAGAGAACAAAAACGGAGAAATATAACAGATTTTTTATTTTGTATTTTTATCTTAGTTCAGTTACAACTAGATTCTTTTTCGGCGAGGATTTTTACTAATCCAGCATTTATTGCAAGGATTCTTTAAATTATTTGTTTGCTTAATTAGTTTTACTAAACTTTCCAAAAATACAATATAATTTGTGTAGTCAGCTTATAAATGTTTAAACTTTTGCAAATAAGATGTGTTGTTAGGATTTTTAGCGTGTACGCCCTGTGCACTAACGTTTAATTTAAAGGATAAGAACAAGAACTATATCTTATTTATTTCAAATTATTTAATTTTTCGAATATTTTGGTTAGATGAAATAATTTAAATTTATTTCGTTTTAATTTTCTGTTTATCTGGATTGCGTATTTCAATAATCATCGACTATAACAATATCAATCCAAAAATTATTTCTTCAACCTTGTAAACAATAAAGAATGATCAGCACAGACTTCAAATGGGTTGACATTTACTAAAAACTAAAAACTAACGAACACACACAGGCGTAATGTGACGATATTTTTTTTTTCAATTAATATTATTATTTCCTACCAATTTAAGGACAAAATCGTACTTAAAATATATATATATATATATATATATATATATATATATATATATATATATATATTCACAATATTGTATGCATCTTATATCTATACCGTTTAGTACATCTTATATTTCCTATACTAGAAAATGAATAAGTGTTATTTATTTACAGTTTTTCTCTTATATACGGATTATCAAACATGGAGGGAAAAGATTATGGATAGGATTCACTTGGACTGTTGGGGGTAAATAGAAGGTAACTCCAATTTGTCTTTCGATGATAATCAGCGCGTTTGGAGCAGAGAGAAAAGTAATTGTAGAGTTTCTCGTTCCCTGAAATGTTACAGAATTATTTACTGCATTGGTTTGTCATACATTCCCCGGGAAAACAACCACAATGTCGGCGAAGAAGGGATAGACATGTTGGGAGCAGCCATCTATGATAAGGTTATAAAATTTTGGCTTTTACACACAATTAAAAAAAATAGGGAAGTGAGACAAATATCATAAAAAAAACAGCATATCATAATAAAATAAAATGAAATGAAAGTTCTCTCAAATCCATAAAACTGGATTTTTATTATACTTTTATAAAGATATTGATTAATTTTGTAGTGACTAGTCAGGATAAATGAGCTCATGGCCAAAAAGGTAACTCAAGAACATCTCATCTTGAGTAATACTAACTCATTTAAATCCCAAGGTCATACCTCCAACTACAATAATCAAATCTTCATTTATCGTAAATTTTATTTCTGTATTAAACCATTTAATATATAATTAAATAAACATGATCAATGCATAATTAAAAAATTATATATGTATATAAATAAATAAAAAGGATCAGTACGTAACTGGAGATATAAATAAGTAAATGAGAGTAAATATAAATAGGATCAGTGCTCAATTAGATATGAATATAAATAAATAAATAGGAATGAGAACTAAATATAAATTAGAATGAGGTTAGGACACCTCACTTAAGGTAAATATAGAGATAAAAATAATTATGAACAGATAAAAAATAATTAAAGTAAAAAGATAAAATGATAGATGTCTCCTTCCCTTACCTTAACTATGGAAGATGATCTTTGTATTTTATTTTTCTTCTCTTTCTTTTCTCACGCTTGCAAAGACTCTCTACTTCTCCTCCCTCTCTTTTTTTTTTTCTTCACTGTCTCTCTTTCTTCCCCCGTTTGATTCAATTCATCCATATGTATACTACATTTTGTAATGATTACACTTAGTTTAAATTGCACTATCTCATTTCTCTTTCAATGCTTCCTTGGTTTAGTTTAGTTTGTTAAAGATTGGCCTATCCAGATTTTTTTTGTTTATCCAATCTAACGTTAATATTAACCTATCATGACATTAATTGTGATTTGCCATTTTGACAGTGCATGTGCATGAATTGTGACGTGGTGGTGGAGATTCAATCTAAAAAAAAAATCTTTTGTTTACCTTATCATAATATATAAAGTGTCTATACATATATCATTAAGGTTTAATTTGGAGAAGACTATAAATATTATTATTATTATCATTACTTTTTTTATTAAATATATCCATGATATTTAAAATTACTTCAATAAATAGGACAATGGTGTATGTAAGACCCCGTGAAATTTAATTAATTAAATAATTAATTAATTAATAAATGCGGGTAGGAGAATTAATTATGACATTAATTATGAGTGGAATGATGTGGAAAAGTACTAGCTCATGTGGTTGAGAGTACTTTGGTTGTGTGAGAGGATTTGGGTTCAATTCTTATGTATGCCTTTTTGTGTTATTATTTGTTGTTATTTTTAAAATGTGATAATCATGTTGTGCAATAGTATGACAATTGAATTATGAGTGTTAGCATGAAATCTGAATTGGTTAAGTGGTTAGATATTGATTTGGGGAATTGCATGGTTGTGGGTTCCAATCTTGGTGAACTTAAATTGAACACTTTTTAGTCATTTTTGGTTTTTGGCATGAAGGTGAAGGGTTAACGTAAACCCTAGAGAAATGGCCCCCAAGGGGGAAGAGAGGTTGAAAACGGATCATAAAGGGGTCCATGAATGACAATTAAAATCCCAATTAAGTTTAAATTCGTTTTATATTATCACCTAGCTTTTAGGACACCTTTAAAAGGTCATAGGGAGGTAAAGAGAAGGGTTTGGCAAGCTGGAAATTGTACTTACAGAGAGAGCACGAAAAAATTCTAGAACTGAGTGAGGTTTGGAAGAGATTTGGGAGGCTGAATAGAGTAGAGCCAAGGAGGGCTAGTGTTCAAAGGAGAACTATCCAATTTTCAAGGTCTAAAGCTTAAAAGGATCCAGGTTAGGGAAGTTTATACGTTAGAACTTTTTTTAAGTGTATCCGAATTGCTAAATATATGTGTACATTGTTGATTTCTGATCGTTTCTGGTTGAATTCTTGTGTTCTGGAAAATTCCCAGAAACCGCCTGGCGGGCTATTCATAGCCACCAAGCGGTGCATGTAATTATATGAAATCTGGGTTCCTGGACGAGGAACCGCCTGGCGGCACAGTCCTGGCCGCCAGGCGATGCGTGAAATATTGCACTTTCTGGGTTGCGCTGATGAACTGCCTGGCAGTGATGAATTTTCATCAGGCGATGCGAGTCTGTTAGACTCGATTTCTGGTGATTTTGGGTGTTTTGGATTGAGTTAATCGGGGAAAAACAAAGGGATAGTGCTTACTGGGGGTTCTAACTTGTTTTCCATTGATTTTGAGTGTAGTGAAAGGTTTAATCCGATGGAACAGTGTAAATGAATTGTAGGGTTTGGGAATTCGCAGTTTGGCAGAACCAAACTGGACAAGTTTATTATAATAAAAACTAAGGTTGTTGGAATTGGACTAAGCGCGGATTGATGGCACTCGTGTTAGGTTCTTGGGGAGAATTGGTTGAGAGAAGAGGAAAAGGGGTATCCAGATGGTATAAGGATCACTTATGCAGGGGCAGTAAAACTGGGAAATTGCCCAGAAATCTATTGTCGCCTGGCGGCACGGGCATTGCCGCCAGGCACCTTCTCGACAGTGCTGTTCTTGGGTGGTTGCGCGAGACAGTGAGGATGTGGAGAGGAGCTTGAAGTCAAGTTGAAGAGTGAATGAAAATAGGAAAGTTTAAGGATGGGTAATGGGGATTCTTAATAGTTATAGGAATGAGTGGGAAGTTAGAGATGAACTTGGTAAGGGTAATGAGCGAGTTGTGAATTGATAGGTGAGGAATGATAACATAAGATAAATCTGTTTATTTTATCAAAACATGCAGGGATATATTACATGGATGGGAGTGGAAAATTTGGTTAGGGAAATATTCACTTGAGGGGTGAGGTGCCAAAGTAGTGTTATCTTAGTTGGAATTTGAGGGTAGAAAATGTGTATGAGAAGGTTAAGACTGAACTCAGTGGGAGCTGACTTGGAACGCAAAACAATGTAGTACCCTTAAAGAAGAGGACCTTGATAAGAGTGGGGGGTGCATTTGGTAGGTAATTCAGAAATGTTAACAGATGTGAGGCGTGGTGGCAGTATGATACACTGAAGCTCTAACTATTAAACTTGGTTGAGTGATTAATGTGGTCTGGTTATGAATTCTTGAGAATTAATTCAAAGCAGTACATGATGAAGGATTGACCCCAACCAAGGATGAAGGCACATGCTTAAGAAGACTAAGCATGTTTAGAAAGGAAATTCACTAATCCTTCATCCCTTTCATTTATGTTTGTTATTTTTGATTCCCTAAGTTGGCTTAGTTGAATCAACTTTAGTTGACTTGTTGACCTTTGACTAGGTTTGACTTGTTGACTATAGTAGACTTGACTTAAGTCAACATGCTAATCTATGTTTATTTGCTTTGTAGGTTAATTAGGAGTAAGAAAGCAATGCTAGGTGGCACATGGTGATTGGGGAGCATAAATGATGTGGAGGAGAGAGTAAAGCAAAGGCATAAAGCATAAAGTAAAATGCATGAAGCAAGTGTACCTATGTACCTTTGGTCTCCTTTGTTTTTAGCACACTTTGGCCACTTTTTGGAGACATATGAGACACATTCTTTGTCTCCTTTTGTGCTAGAACGAAATTAGCCTTGCACA
>Ga0214542_1012051_pt1 | contig 11455 bp, 4 predicted proteins | sample CNSS1metaG_FD_160096 | JGI IMG/M metagenome (GOLD analysis project Ga0214542, IMG submission 160096) | Root nodule microbial communities from cowpea collected in UCLA plant growth center, Los Angeles, California, USA - CNSS1 | ecosystem: Host-associated > Plants > Roots > Nodule | place: USA...
TATAATTATGGGCTAACTATCCTTTTTAAATAACTTATGATAATTTTAATTAATTTTTTCATATTTTTATTGCTTATTATAGCTATCTTACGTAACTTATTTTGTTTTATACTCTTTTTTTTTTTTGTTATTCCTCTCCTAATTATTCAAAAATTTCTAAACAAATACACGAGAGTAAATTAAAATTCCTCTGTTGGAATGTAGGGACATTGGAAAAATGGAATCTAGAGGAATCCAATTCGAACTACCCACCCACCAAATAGCGACCACTCCTTTCAAAAATAAGCAGAGATCTTTTAAGTCAAAATCATGGGATAAAAAAAATACATTTAATTAATTAGAATATTGATTATGGTTTAGCATAACTTTAAAAATTTCTGATATAGTAATGAGAATTTGTGCTGAATAGATCTTAATTACAAAAGTCAATTCAGTGCATAGGCCTTTTTCTCCATACTATAGCCTAAAATTAGAAATGCTTTGATGCATACATTCAATTAAATTAGGTTTAGCTGCCATTAAAGAAACCCTTCATTGTGAGAAAGTTTTGAAGACTTTTGCATATTTTATATTATGAGACTACCAAACTTCTGATATAATATTTATTAACTTCAACGGGACTTTCACTTTGTTGCTTCTTGAACTTTACCATTGCACACTGTGGAGAGTTCGGAACATAAAAAATTAAACTAAAGAAGTTTATTGCAATTTACAAGTCAAACTTCTTATACCGTGGAAAATGTTACATTGATTTTAGGTTAAATATATGCTTTTATTCCTTCGGACATTATGCTTATTTTGCCCATTGAAATTTAAAAAAAAAAATTGTTTGGACTTATTACTACTTAACTATGAAGTTTCTTGCATTCAGTCTTCAGCATCAACAATTATCTTTTAGGACAGCATTTTTATGTGAAATAATTACTTGAATAGCAACCAAATTAAAAATAAGGTATATTTCACTTCAAGAAAATTATTAAATAATAATAAAATTTAGAGATAAAAATAATAAGATATTATTAATTGGTTTAGAATTTAAAATTTAAATAACATTAGCTTTTCAACATTTTAGATACTTATCATTATCATTATTGATTATAAATTAGTATCTCATTTAAAAATAGAGACTAATTTAGAATCAATAATAATAAGTCGCTAAAATATAAATAGTGTTATGAATGAATGGTCAATTTGATATATCTATTCCTATGATTGATCCTCATATGATTTATGATTTATTACTCTTTATGTAAATATTCGTATTAACTAATTGATTTGTATATTTTATAGGTTACCATGTATGTATAAACAGGACTTCTCCTCCTATCAATAATAAAACATATAGAAAATTACTCTAACCAATTGAGGAATATTGGAAGTTTTTTATCTCTAACAAGAGTGTTTTACGTGTCTCAATCTAGGTTCTTTTTAATTTTTTCTTCATTTACAATTTTACTTTGTTTTCTTATTCTTGTGATAAGAATTGTTTGACTTTATCAATTTTCATTTTCGTTTTATTATTTTTATTTTTATTATGACGGTAATTATTATTATTATTATTATTGTTGTTGTTTTTATGATAATTATTACTATTATTTTATTTTATGTAAACCTGTCAAATCTTAAAAGAATTTTAAAATTGAAGATGAATCAAATTTTAACATAAAGACGTTTAATTTTAGAATAAAATATTAAAAGTTATATGAGATTATTTTTTTAAGATATGAAATAATTTCGCATATAATTTTTGTTTTCTTCACTCAAGTCCTTTTTATATGTTGGCATTATATTTAAACAACTTCAAAGTGTAATTATTAAATTGTGTTGGAGTTAGTTGATATAATATTAAGGATATCTAAGTCTATCTAATCTTACCTTTCCAAAGTATTGGAAAGAATAATAAAGAAATGTGGTCAAAAGGATACAAAGTGGAAGAAGATTAAATATGTGTCCCTTTCTAATCTAAATTATGGATCGTAAAAAAGTTTGATGGACATGCTTTTATAATATACAACAACCACTCAATTGGACCAGTTTTGTCGTTTCTATTTAAAGCAAAAGGACTATACAATTTTCAATACGCTTCTGAATAATTTATTTCGTATTTTTATTTTATTTTATTTTATTTTGTTCAAATTGCGTATATATTTATTATAATATATAAAAAAAAAACACTATAAATGAAGTTATCGTATTAGTCAAGTTTGTGGTAGAAAATTATCAAAATGAAATAGTTTTTTTTGTCTATATATTTTTTCTTAAAACAAAAATTTGAATGTAGTATTATAATATTATTGGGTTATCGAAAGAAAATTTTAAAGCTTTAACAAATAAAAAGAAAAGGAAAATTAAAGTTTTATTATGCAATTGCATCAATTTGAGTGATTGTCCCTATCATTTTTTTTCTAGGATCACCCATCCTTTGGAAAACACATTATGAATCTAATAAATTTAAATTGATTTAAATAAATAAATAAATTACAATGAACATAGTTGTAACTGCAATTATATTTTTTACTGATAAAAAAACTAATTAAAATAACTTTTTTGCTGAATTATTTCATTTCTGTTAAACCCTTCCTTTCCGCAGCAATTTTATGCTTGTATAAATCTTGAAATATCAAGATAAAACAAATAATATATTCTATTATTTTTTTTGTCAACACAAAAAAAAATATTGTAATGGAATTTAATTATATATTTATGTTTCAATTATTTGAAGTTATTTGGTGCACCAAAGAAATGGTTTGTGTATGATCTAGACCTAATTGATATCATATACTAATTTCCACAATCACATATTTGCATCTAATTAAAAAAAAAAAGTAAATTGTTATTTGCAAATTAAAATTTTCAATTATGCTCCGGATTTGTATATATTAAAATTTTACTTAGCTAATTTTTTTTTTATTTATTACATGATTCCATAGCTAAAAGTTCCCTAATATTATAACATACGTGTCTGATCAATGTAATCGTGAATGTGTTGTTTTCTTTATAACTTTTATTGTTATTCCCAACATGAGAAAAAGAAGATGATAATCCTTTCTTCAAAAGTTAACTCCCACTTACTTCAGCTTTCATATGACAATATTACATATCTTCAGAAATTCAAATTCCTATATAAATTTACATCATATTACACATTAAAATTTCCTTTGTATAATATATATAAATATGAATATATAGGTATAGATGATAAATATAAACTAGGTATAAATTTTCTAACCTATCTCACGTATAAGTGTTAAATAAATGAAATTCCTTATAAAATTATTAAAAATAAAACAAACGTATAATTTGAGAGAAATATATTTTCCGAGAAGAGCTTGTTTCCAAAAAAGAAAGTCCTTATCGTGCAAAGCACGTATTTCATGTTTGGCTTGCGTGCATTTCCTTCCATGATAAGCCATGCAAACAATCACAATCCAAGATGCTTCTTTTCATTTTATTTTTCGAAAGCAAAATGCACCAAAATCTACCATAATTGTAGCATAAAAATGATGTCTCACATCAAATTGCATCATCATAAACCACGTTCCTAGAATTTGGTGAGTTTCTTTTCAATGACAAACACTTCTGCGTACATGCATTTTGTTTGAGTCGCACTCAAGAGGGAACCAGAAAAAAAAAAATATCAAGAAGCCATATCATGCATGAAAATCATAGCAGATGGTCCTACATTTTAAAGGCCTCCTATCATGTAAACACGTGAATTTTTTTAATATTAAAATTTTTCTTTAACTTTTTAAGAATATTAAATTAGATGTTAAAAATAGACTTTAAAACTAAGTTAATTCCAAAAAAATCAATGAAACTAAACATTAATAAATAGTTCGATAATAGTTCAATAGTGGATAATACCATAAATCTACCAAACAATAACTATCGTTGAGATTGAACTTTAAATCTAACTTAATTCCATCATTTTCCTTGTCTTTCCTTAGTTTTGATATGTTGGATATCCAACCTTTGGTCTTGTACATATAAATTTTAATAAAAAATTTACTAAGAAAATAAATAATAAAGGTTCATGTTTATTGGAATTTTCTCCTTCAAGAATTAGTGTCATGACTTTAATTTTTTCTAAAAAAATTATCAGACAAAAATAATTAAAATATTGAAAATAGACAAGATTTATATGTATGATAGATCTCTTTCTCTCATCTCTACAATATACCTCTTTAGACCACATTGAGTTCCTTTTCTCTCATCCCTTCAATTGGTGTCTACAACACCAGAGCATATGAATCTTTTTACATACCAGTACTAGGATCATAACCTGATTTGCACCAGCAACGATTAATTTCATGAATTCATTTAACTTGTGTTTTTGTTTCTTTATGAATACTTCATTGTAAGTTATGTTAGCTAGATATTTGTCGATTAAAATTAATACAAAATTATAATATATAAAATTCATAATATATAAATTGATGTAAAATTTATTATATGAATTAATTTTATAAGATTAGATTAAATATAAAGTGAATCTTTTAATATAAGATTAGAATAATCCGAAACTCAAGTTAATGTTCAGGTATTGAAAGAATTCCCATATTACTGGGAGAATGAAAAATTATGTTTGCAGAAAAAAAAAACAGAACTTATAAAGGAACTCTGCAATCATCGGCGGAACTTGCTTGGGATGCTCCCCAAGCTTTTAATTATATATATATATATATATATATATATATATATATATATATATATATATATATATATATATATATTTTTTTAAAAATAAAATAAAAATTAATTTGGTAGATTAATAACTCAATTAAAAATATTAAAGTTTTATAGATATAAGGTTCTTTCACAACAAGTTATAAAAAAGGTGTGAAATAAAAGAAAGGCAGATTAGGAAAAAAAATTGGAAAATAAAGAGAACAAACAATGCAGACTCACACGATCTCATGAATACGTATCTTAGTATGATTTATGTATGTTAGATTTATGATTCTTTCCATTATGATATTTCTCCCAAATTAAGTTTTTTCGAATTAATATGAACCTTAACTATGATTTTAGAAATTTTTTGTATGAAATTGGCATGAACCCTAATTATATTTTCTCAAATTAGTATAACCCAACATTATAAAATGTTGATATTTTGTATTTTCAACTACATGCAATGAATTAGTTGAATAATCTTGAATTGAAATAAAAATTAGAATACTTATTTATATGAATTCAATAAATTGAGAAGATTAAAAGTTGAAAAGTTTGAATTGCATGATTTATATAAAAAAAAATAATTATTTTAATTAAAAAATTATATATAAAAAAATTAATTTAACACCTTTAAATATTTTCTTCACGTTCCGCCAGTGTCATACAATTATTTAACATCCTGTAAAATTGCTTTTGTCTACAAATTACAACAACCAATAAAACTATAAAACTGTAGTTTAAATAAACCGTAAAACAGAAAAAATACGAGGTAAAAAGTTATGCAGATAAAATTTTTTATTTATGCTAGCCAGGCTACTGCAGACCTCCAGACCTCCAGATTTGAATCGCTCCACGCTTTTGTCGGACATGCGGATCGGTCCGACGAACTAGGTCCTAACTTAATCTATCTTAATATATAAATTTATCCTTATGATCTCCCGTGAATAAATTTAGTGTGAATTTGAGTCTAGATTCTCTTTTTGGTGTTCTTCTTTATTGAACATTAAAAATATATTGTATTGATATTTTAAATATTTTCTTCAATGTATTATGAAGATACAATTAAAATAATAGTACAACAAAAATCCAAATTCTGTCAATTTCCTTCTTCCTCTAATCGGGGCCCAAACATTTATACCGTTTATATATGCCAAACCAACACACGATACGATTATTACTGTTTCGGGTGTAGGGACCGAGAGCCTGCTAAATGAACTCCTTCACTTCGCATTATCTTCCTCCTCTCCAATGACTTCAACGAAATCCACTCCTTAGCTCGATCGGTTGGGATGACGATCGGGGTACCTGTCTAAAAACCCTAAACCTTAAGTCAGGAGGGGCCGATCGGTGTGTCAGAATATCAGTAGTAATAAATGCGCAATTAAGATCCTCACCAACCTACCTTTGGGCCCTATTTATAGCTTCAACATGGGCTTGTAATTAGGGTTTCTTAATCACGGCCCAATGACCCCTTAATGAAGATTATTGACTCGTTTAGCCGATAATCCTTGGCTTAAGCTATATAATCGTGCGACCGATGGTCGCTTGGCTGGGTTGATGACATTGTGTTGTTGACAAGTTAACGATGTGTTTTACCGATCGACCGCCAGGTGATTTTATAAAATCCGTCGCTGTTATTTTACCGATGGATCGATGGATCCTCAAGGTTGGAGGGCCATCGCTGAAGTTTTACCGATGGACCGAGGGACCCTCGAGGTTGAAGGGCCATCGCTGTTGATTTACCGATGAACCGATGGACCCTTAACGTCAGAAGTCCATCGCTGATGCTTTACCGACGGACCGATGGGTATGAGTATGGTTAAGTCGTGACTTATATATTCAACCGTTTGACCGATGGTCCTTTAATGATACCACGTGGTTGTTCGTTTACCCGTGAGACCGATGGTCAGGGTTAGTAACGACCGCCTGACCGACTGGACATACTGTACAATTACTAAAGCTATTTAATAACTTTTGAAATCACGAAGAAGGCAGCAAATATTTTTGTATATATTATATAAACGAGAATATTTAATGTTCGACACCAGTAATTTATGTAAGAATTTAACTGAATTTTAGCCTTTTCTCACGTAGATGAGTATCTGATCATATTAAAAAAATATTAACTTTGGTGTTAACCTCTTATAAACTCAGAAACTTGCATCAGAGAATGAAGAAGACATAGATTTGCAGAAAAGACGTTATGTGGCACGAAAACAAGAGCTTTTATTCAAAGTTTATTGATCTCATTACACAACGAACAAAGCCCGAAAGGGCTTCATCCATTTTAGAGAGAGCTTACATTAAACTTGTTCATTACTTATCCCAGTCATCATCATCATGACTGGAGGACTTGCAAGGTTTATAGCAGAAGTCGTTTATGTCACCACAAAAACACTGTGCAGGAATGGAAAATGTGCAGGCACATGATTTGCAAGCTGAATGGCACGAATTGAGCCTTACGTCTGAACAGCGGCATTGAGGAGGTATTGATTTTGTGCATTCGCATCGATCACAGCATGCTTCTGAAGATTCAGAGGGCTCATCAGTTGCTTCATGATGATCACCACTTTTGATGACTTGACCTACCTCAGACACCTTCAAGCTAGCACTACAAGTCCCCAGAAGGAAAAGTAGCATCAAGCACACCTTTACCACCATTGTGTTGTTCTTGCTCTCAAAATGCCCCTCCAGATGCTTATTTATACCACAAAAAACATGATATTCGATTAAATTTGGATAATTTTTTCTCACGGTTAAAATGACATGTTCTAAATAGTTTCTATTTTATCTTATATTTCAAAATTATTTAGAAGACTGTTGGGTTGATGTATATCTATTTTCATATAGAGTCATGGTCGTGATTATTGGGAAACTGTGCTTCTATATAAATATATATGATATTTTATTACACATATACAAGGCATTTGACATTACTTTTACATCAAAACCTTAAGATAATGGTATTATGGGTATGTATTTTTATATAGTATTTAATTTTGTTTTTTTTATCCAATGTGAAACTTTTGACTCACACTTGGATTATTCCCAACGAACTCCCATCAAAGGTGAGTCCCGTGTTTTTTTTTTCCTTTTTATATGGATATATTTCCCTTCATGGTTATTGTTATGTGGTCCGTCACTCCGAACCATCGATTTTGATACCACTGTTAGGTTTATGTATATGTATTTTCATATAGGATTATGATCATGGTTATTGAGAGATTGTGGTTATATATATATATATATATATATATATATATATATATATATATATATATATATATATATGACATTTGTATTACATATACAAGCCATTTGACACCACTTTTACACCAAAATTTTAAGATAAATGTGTTATGAGTCTTTATTTTTATAAAGTGTTTAACTTTGTCTTTTCTATCCAAATGAGATTTTTTACTCATACTTAACTATTCCGAAACACATCGTTTCATTTCATGTTATAAGATAAAGTTTTCAAAATTTATTTCTTTAACATATTTTATAAGAATCTCTGCACATGGAATAAGGATCTGATTCAATTATGGACATTGAACAGTGATGTGTTCGTTGTTTTCTGCATTGCAATGTGAAAGGTGGCACGCATGCACGATATCATGCCTGAGTTTGCTTACACGATTGCAAGATTCCTGAAACTCTTTTTTCTCTGTTGTCCTGTTTTGTCACTTTTCGACTTGGGTAAATAAGTTTTTGTTTTGTCTTCCCTCATTTAACGATCACAGCCAAAAAGGGATTTGTCCATTTGAAACGCACTTCAAAAAATTCCATCACCATTTCCTTCTCATCATCATCACCACTGAACGTGCAAGGTGTGTAACAGATATCAGTGTCGATGCAACGACACTTGCCATGAAATGAAAGTTACACATATACAGGATTTGCAAAATGTCATGAATTCAGCCTAACTTCTTCTGTGCCATGATCAAATACACTAAGCAGAATGTTTATCATCACCATTATCAACCTTTCTGAATCTTCAAATACTAGAGATTTTTTTTACTTTCTTACACTCTCTCATTATTTGTTTCCATAAGAAAACATTTGTTTTTACATCACGAACAATGAAAGAGACACGGCATATAGCAATCGTGTAAGCAAACTCAGGTATGATATTGTGCATGTGTGCCACCTTTCACACGCAATGCAGAAAGCAACAAACAGATAATCATTCACTGTTCCATCTACAGATTCTATATAAACAACTCTCACGAGGCTCTTCTATATCTTCACTGCAAAAACAAAAAACTCTCAAGTTTGAAAACAAGATGATGGTGCTAAAGGTGTGTGTGCTGGTACTTTTCCTTGTAGGGGTTACTACTGCAGCCATGGATCTGAACCACCTCGGAAGTAATCATCATGATGACTCAAGCGATGAACCTTCTGAGTCTTCAGAACCATGCTGCGATTCATGCATCTGCACTAAATCAATACCTCCTCAATGCCATTGTACAGATATCAGGTTGAATTCGTGTCACTCGGCTTGCAAATCCTGCATGTGTACACGATCAATGCCAGGCAAGTGTCGTTGCCTTGACATTGCTGATTTCTGTTACAAACCTTGCAAGTCCAGGGATGAAGATGATGAGTAAGAAAAAGGAAGATGAAGTCTCTCTCAGATGAATAAAGCCCTTGAGTTTTGTTTGTTGTGTAAGGGAAGACAGAATAAAAGTTGGAATAAAAGCTAGTGCTGTTCATCATTTGCATTCAGCAAATGTTGTAGTTTAAATGCTGTGTGTTCGGATAAAAACTAGCATAAACTATGCATTGTGGTTTCTTTTACTTGCACTTTATTCCTTGCTTTTAGGATTTTCAATTAAGCATAACTTCAAAAAGAAAAATCATTTTCATATTTCCTAAATGCAACTTGGTACGAAGAGATTAAAGAAACCAGCACATGGAGAAAAGTTTTAGGTTCTTAGAATTGACTATCACTTTAACTTAAGTAATGGTGTAGTGAAATAATAGTTTATATCACCGGTACAAATAGTTATTTCACCGCAATTATTTTTGCTAATTATTTTTGCTATTATGTTTTGATTTTATTTTTTGATTTTATTTTTGCTATTATGTTTTGATTTTAGAACCGCAACATATAAGACCAAGAAAAAAAAAATCAACTTTTGGCCTCACATGTTATATTTTGGCCTCACATGTTATCGAGAAAGAAACTCACCTTTTTACTTCGGTTCTTTAAACTGCACCTATGTATTTATTTTTTTAAAATTTTTGGGGAAGTTTACTGTAATGCCGTTACAAATAAATTTTTATATTTTGATAATTTTTTTAGATTTTATCTTGTGGATGTAGATTTTCTAAAAACCTGAAAAGTTATAAATATTCTAAATATACTAAATATTTTTTATAGTCATAACTTTATTTGTTTATATATTCTCATTTAGTTATAAATAATTAAACTAGTTAGTAGTTTATTAAAAGATTAAAAAAATAATTTATTGAATAAAAAATGTATCAATGTCTCTATTAACATTCAAGATTAAGCAAAGTCTATAAACATCTAATAATAATTAAATTTTATTAGCACTGATTCAGTCAATGAACACTAAAGTAAATATTATTTATTATAAATAACTAAAATCACTTAAAATTAATTTTATGAGTAACTGTTATAAAAAAATAGTTAATGTTAACTTAAATTTTACTAAACTGATTTCATAAATAATTAAAATACGTAAAAATAATTTTGTATTTTAACTTTAAAAAGTTAACAATTTACATCGAATTAAAATCTACAAATTCTATAATATTTAATTTAGTATTTTCTTCTAATATTCTAATTTAATTGTGACAATATAAAGCTAATAAATGCGCAAACCTTTTAATTTATTATTATTTACTTCTTAAAAAACTAATTATTTTCATTAATATATTATTAATTTGTATTAATTAATAATTAAATGTTCTTTTATTTTGTAATTATGCTAACTTTTTTTTTTAATTGACGCGATTAAAGTTTGTGACTTTTAACAATTAATTATTTTCATTAATTGAGACAACAAAAGTTTATAAATTTTTAATAATGAATTGTTTTCATTAATTTACTATTGTATTATATTAATTAATAATTTATTATTCTTTTATTATTGAATTGTATTAAATATTTTTTATTTTATTATTTTAACAGAAACAATAAAAGTTTACTCCCCTCGTTATTTTCCATTTATTGTGCTAAAAGAAATAAGATTCAGTAATTTGACTTTTTTATTGCAAGTGTGTGTTTCGATTAGGGATGTCAACGGGGCGGGTAGGGTACAGGTAGTAGCTCTCTCATATCCTACCCGCTGGATAAATATTTGTCCCGTACCCGTATCCATATCCGTCGGGTATCCGTTATGCGGGTACCCATCTATTTTTTTCATATTCGCGGATATCCACGGGTACCCGCGGGTATTTACAAAAATATTTTAAAAAATAAATATTTAATCATAATTAGTGCTTAGATCAACAAGTCCGTCCCCTTTCTCCAATTGATTATTGAAAAACAAACAAATAAAAAATTACTACTAATTTATATTATAGTTTATTTTTGAATAAAATATTAAAGAAATTACTAACTTCATCAATGTCCACCTCTTGCGACATTGTATAAAGTTTCATGGTTGTCCAATTTTAATCTAGAAGAACCTTAAAACATAAGAAGTTCAGTAAAAATTTCTAACAATCACTTAATTAAAATATCTAAGTAAAAGTGTTAATTTCATTACCTTCCATGTTGGTCCACAACCAGTCTTAGAGACACATC
>Ga0214542_1012053_pt1 | contig 11453 bp, 5 predicted proteins | sample CNSS1metaG_FD_160096 | JGI IMG/M metagenome (GOLD analysis project Ga0214542, IMG submission 160096) | Root nodule microbial communities from cowpea collected in UCLA plant growth center, Los Angeles, California, USA - CNSS1 | ecosystem: Host-associated > Plants > Roots > Nodule | place: USA...
AAAAAAAAACAAATAATGTTAACTATGTCTCAAATGATTAACTTTCACCCTCGCGTGGAATTTATGTTTTAGTTTCATTTCTACTCTTCAAAAGTTTCACTTCAATGTGTTAAAAGTGATTTTATGTAGATTGCTCCTTTCTCTTACGTTTATTTGCACAAATAAAAATTAGCATTGTAATTCTTTTATCACTGCAATTAAGTTTATTTTGATTGAAAATTTTTCTCTGCTTGTTTATGATATATAGTTACACACTCAATTTCTCTCTGGAAAAATTGTTAGCTCTGCTAAGATTTTTTGAGTTCTAACGAATGAGGTTATGAACTTGTTGAAAACGCGTGGACCAAGATGTGAAACAAAAACAAGAAAAACATTTCCTCAAAGTACAAGTCTTAAAGAAACCTCTGGTTCACATTTTATCTGTCTCGTGATTATTACGTAACATTTTAAGAAAATAAATTGATTGATATTTCCAATTTCAACGCTAAAGAAACCTATAAATATTGAATTAATTTCTCAGGAATAATTATTAACCAAACATATATTCTATACGAAAATAACAATCTATTAATATTATACAGATTAAAAGTTCAGAACCATAACAATGATGGCTTTTATTTCTCACAGAATATTTTGTCGGTGTCAATATACTGCAGTTAAAAAGAAAGACAAACATGTCGATCTTAACAACAAGTGGTCATTATCTAAACTAAGGTTACTAAATTACAATAAATAATTTTATGATACCCAATTTATTTCCAACAGGTGTTGTGTTGGATGGGACATGCCACCTTAAAATATTAATATCTGGACCAAGTTTGATGGTGTTGCATTTGAAGATGTGGAGAATACTTGGCCAATGATTTATTGTGGCAAGGCTTATACACTGCTGTTTAGTATATAGTAAGGAACAACTTCAGAAAGTGTGGGTGTGATTGATTGCTATAAGGACATTCCAAAGCTATGACAAACAGTAAAACTGTTTTGTTGCAGAGTGTTGTTTTGTTCAGATTCAATGCTGTTTAATGGTTTTGACGGCATTCATTTAAATCTCACCTTCATTTTCTGCATCCCCTTTATAATTTACAGGGATCTTAGTAAAAAGCTTAAACAAAACTCTATTAAGGCACAATTTTCCATTTTTTTTACTAGCAGAAACTCTGCTACCACTATTATATAAGAGACAAACGAGTGAAGATGAAAAGTTCGTGGTCCCAATGCATGTTTGAAAAACAAAAAATTGGGACCTGAAAATGTAACCAGAAAAAATCTATAAAGAAACAAGAAAGGGACAAGAAGCGATGTGTCCAATTCCAATACCAGCCAGTCATCGATATACTCCCTCCATCTTCTTGTTACTTACGTTCTTTGTTTTGGCCATTTGAGCACAGAATTCTCAGCCACAACATTTGCCTTAACTTTTTAGTTTTTCATCAAACCAACCAACAAGCACAGCCTCAGGTATGCACTTGCTTCCTTTGTCATATTTTTTTTTTCTGTATCACTGTTTACATGTCACATAGTGGCTCCTAGTTTTGGTAACAGAAAGAATTTGTTTTATGTTGGTGTTTCTTAAATTTAAGCAAAAATTGCTGATACCTTGGCTATAGCAGATGGATGGTAGCAGAAGTGTTGGATCAGTTAAAGCTACTGTTAACTTCTATGATGATAAGGTATATTCAGCTCCAAAGAACATTCTTCTATTAAATCTTAATTTATTTTCTTTCATTTTTCATTCACATGATTCTCAGAGGCCATCTTCAAGAACAAGGGAACTCCAGAGAGCAAGATGGGATATTGGGAGGTACAAAGAGAGTAAATGGAGTGCAGAGTCTGCAAAAGCACATGCGGAATCTGAGCTTTCGAATGCAAAAAAGACAGTGAAGCATCTTTCTTCTAAGATTGAGGAGTCAAGTTTCAATGCAAAAACGCAAAGGAGAGATGTAGAGGCACTAGAGAAGAAGGGGAAGGAACAGCATGGGGCAATGGTTGTTGCAAAGAGGAACGAGAAGAATGAGTATGAACAGGTCATGAGAGAGTTGGAATATCTCAAAAAGGAATTGTTCAAGCTTAAGCTTGATGTGGCTTCGATACTGGAAGAAAAATCGCGTGCAGAGAAGGAAATCGAAGCGTCAAACTCGAAGATGCTCTCGTGTTTAACAACTGCAGAAGAACTCAGGAAGGAGATTGAGGAGGCCAATGAGGAACAAGTACTTGCTGAACTGGCGAGGATTGAGGCTTTGAAAGAACTTGCAGATATTGAAGCCCGGAGAGAACAAGAAGCAAATGAATTTTCTGTCAAATTGGAAAGCGCAAGGAAAAAGTTGAAGGATGCCAGAGAAGAGATTGATGAGTCAAAGGAGCTTGAAATTAAATTGGCTATAACATTATCAGATGTTGATCTCTTGCTGAATGAGTATAAGTCAGCTAAAGAAATTGAGAAAAGGGTTGAAGGAGATGGGAGTGTGAAGCACTTGGAAGAAAGTTTCAGGGAAGGGGAGGAATCAGAAGACGCTATAGTGTTGAAGACTATAACAGAAGAATTAGAAGCAGCGAGGAAAGAATTAGCTTTGGTTAAAGAAGAAGGTTTTCAGTTTATGGCTTCCATGGATGTCATCAGAAACGAGCTTAAGCATGTCTCTGCTGAAACAGATAGATTAAGGAAGAACGAAGGGAAAGTGGATTCAACAGTTCAAGTTCTCAATTCAAAGATATTGAGAGCGAATTCTAAATTAGAAGCTGTGTCTGCTGCAGAAGTCAAGGCCAGATCCATAGTCTCGAGTCTGTCTCATACTCTTGAAAAACTCAAGACAGAAACAGAAGAAGCAAGAAAGGAAAATGAGCATGTAAGCAAAGAGGTCACAGCTACCAAGGAAGAGATTCAAAAAGTTGAGTTTGAAATAGACATGACAGAGGAAAGATTGCAAGGTGTGATGCAAGAGCTAGAAGTAGCCAAAGCTTCTGAAGTTGTAGCGCTAGAGAAGCTCAAAACTCTCACTGAAACTACCATGAGAGAAAGAGCTTTGAAAGCACAGCATAGTTCCTTGATTACCATCTCAAAATTTGAGTATGAGTATCTGAAAAATCATGCAGCTTCAGCAGAAGAAGTTGCGGATAAAAAAGTAGCAGCAGCTGAGGCATGGATTGAAGCTCTGAAGGCCAGTGAGAAGGAAATACTGATAGAAACAAAAATAGTTCAGAGAGAACTGAAAGAAACAAAACTGGAGCAGGAGCTGAAGGTTTACACCAAAGAGAGGTTGGCTTCAAGAAGAGTGAGTAGTGAGGAGTTTGAGAATTGGCCAAGAAAACGAGAGAAGAGTTCATCCAAGAACTTCCCGAGAGCCATGTCTAGAAAAAGCATCAAACTCAATGACACTATTACTCCTGCAAGAGGAACAAAGTTTCAGAAGAATGCTTCACCTGTAGTTAGACTTATCAGTCCTTTTACCATTAAGAAGAGAAAGAAGGTAATACCAAATTTGACAAAGCTTTTCAGAGGCAAGAGAAACTCTAGGAATACATAGTGAATCAAAATAGACAAATTCATAATCTCTGCTACAATTTAGAAGCAGAGAAGAGTGTTTGTGTCTATTAGTGACTGCTATGTGTAATTCACATCACAGTGTTCATTTTCTCACTGTGTTCTTTCTTCTCTTTTCACAGTATCATTCCCAGATGGTTCAAGTGTTTCTCATCATTGTTCTATCCATATCCATATCAAGGATAAAGGATTCTACTACCAAAAGACTTTTTGATTTTGAAATTGTAGAAAATATTTGATGATTGATGCATGTGTGATGATATTTGGAATACTTGACTCTTTAATCACAAGAATATTAGAAATAATCAAATCACACTCATGTGAAGTTGAAGATTTGAAATCCAAATTTGATTTGAAAATAGTTCTAGCAACGAAATTAGTAGAAGAACAAATGGGGTATAAAATGTTGAAAGTTATGATTGTAAAGTGTTTGTTTTTTCTATTGGAGATTCTACACTTAAAAATGCTACTAAAGTATACAAATACATAAATAAATTAAATTTTATCTTATAAACTATTTTTTATAAAGTTAAATTTATAACTCTTTTTAAGAATGATAATATTAAAACTCACTTGTTGTATTGAATAGTGATGATAATATTAAAACTATTCATTTTTTTTCTTTTTTTTTTCTTAGTAGTATTAAATGTTATATTTTTAGTTTATTCCAAATCTTTAAAATTTTAGTGACCCACAACCAATGTGTTTTCTCTGGTCCCCAAAATTTTAATAAAGGCTTTTTCATCTATCCTTCAAAAAGTTTGTATTTATTATTGTGAATGAAGGGTAGGTGAAGAAATGTACAAGAGATTTCACCGAAAAAAGTTAGCTTTTAATAAATTTAACAATCTGTTTTGTTCATATCTAAATGTATGTAATTTATTATTAAAATTAATTTTTAGGATAAGGAATATCACATATAAAAAATCGCGACGCAATAAACTTAATTTCATTATATAATTTTGTTGGTTGTAACGAATAAAATAGTATATCTAAAAACCTAAATTTATATAAACTCTAATAATAAAAAATCATAAAAATGTTATAATTTAATTAACTCTAAAAACCAATGTTTGAGATAATTTATTCTCCTTTCTTCTGTAACTTTCACTGATAAGATTACTTTTTTTAGGATAAGAAGAAACTCCTTAAAAAGTATGTACTATGGTGAGTAGTAGTATCTTTAAGACGAATAAAAACATCAAATTACAATGTTTCAGTGACAAAGAAGGAATAACCAGACAATTACATGTTTCAATCTCCAAAAGGAGGATTAATTAAGGTTATTGGCGATTTGTACAAGTTTAATTAAACACAAAAAATGCAATAATTTAGGAGCCACAATAACTTCTCACTGCCTTCGTTTTCTTGTCTTTTCCATCACACAGTTTAGTGTATACCAGTAATTTGCATAATCAGTGTGAATGAGAATGACCTAACCCAGTTTCTCTCACACTGCATCTTTTGCCGTGTGGACACTAATTGAAATTGAAATTGAAATTCCCCACTTTTTTTCCATATTGCATATGCTATTATTCTCTGCAACCCCTTCACTTTTTTCTTCTTTTTTTTGTAACTCCCAATCTTGCTGTCTATTTCTTTGAATGGTTTTTCGTTGCTTCACAAAATGGCTTCTTGGTGGGATTTAAGACGCCTCTTTGGTTTTCAGTCTATTAGGACCCGCTTTCAGGTCAGCGCTTTATAATTTTTTTTCAACTCTGTTCTTCTTCCCTGCCATACACACGCTGATTCTATTGTATGTTGAACGTTGTTTCAAACTTTAAAATTAAGCTTTTGAAGCTTTGTTAATGGTGTTTAAGTAATGAATGGATGGATGGATCTGTGTGATAATCGATGTTCTGTACCATTTAATTGATGCCCCCAGATTAAGGTAATGTTCATCTTTGTGAAGCTTTTATCCTCCCTTCTCGAGCAGAAATCGAGTTATATGTACACATTCTTCTTGTTCTTTACTACCAGGTTAAGACGTCGCATAATGTTTTCTTCCAAAGCAGAACATTTATTGATTTTTATATATTTATTTATCTACTATTTATATGTACTATTTGTGGTTATAACCATGTCCATGCCCATCTTTTGTATTAATGTTTGTTTGCTTGTTTTTGGAAATTTTTTGCGGTGTTTAGTGCTGGACATATGGGCTGATATTTCATAGCAGACTTGGTAAAAAAACGTCATATTTTTTGTCAAACATCTTTTTTAATCATGTCGTTCTTTTAATTTATTGCGGCTGATTTCATAAGTGAATTCTTGGTTTCAGCTCTTAACTCTTGAACTTATCTATTTCTTTCATGTAAACCAATTGTTTAGTTTCAGTGTGCTTTCTGGTTCGTTTATGTTTAAGCAAGCTGTATAATCTGTTTTTTAGTGGTCGGCTTGTCTTTGAAGGTTACATTACTTTGTACATTAAATTCATTTTTTTTGTGCCGATTTTCTAGAATCCTAAACTTCTGGTTCTTTGTGTTTGATTGATATTTACATTCTTGTGATTCAAACGCTTTTGCATATATGTAGCCAGAGATGTTGGCATTTCTGCTGAATAGATTTAAAATTTCAGTTATATTTAAGATGTTTATTTGTTACTCGTAGGATTCTCTAGGTTCCTAATTTGGATATTTTGCAGCTTTGTTTAACTTTAATGTATATCCCTTCTGTCTATGAAATCACAATAAAAAGAGAGGCCAAAAGTTTCAAGAGAAACGAAGCAAATCAGGGTATTTTCATGGTATTTTGTCCCTGATAATGCTTTCCTTGGAGTTACCTAGGATTTATCAAGCAGGAGGCTGGGAATCTCTGCTGTTTCTGGTGCTCACTTTTCATCCATTAATTTTCCATTGATAGACAAAAAGAATGAAGAGGTATACAATTTAATAACATTTTTCTTGAATAACTAAAGGAGGGTTTTTGGGCTAGACCAGTTGAGGTGGAGGGATTGACAAACAATTTAGTGATCATTTGAGAATAGGAATACTGGTTCTCATATATCTGTATATCTGGCATTTAACAACCTCTTCTGGGTACATCATTCTGTCTGCAGTTTAAAACTGCTGCAAATGACCAGCTTGTAGTTGAATCAGGTTGTTCATGATGCTTTTTGAGCTCCTTGCTATAGAGATATAAGTTCAGCAAAATGCTTATTGATTTTATTAGAGAAGGAGTTCCCCCATCTAATTACATCATATATTTATACTGTAATTTCTTGCGGGACTAGCATGCTTTGCTGATGAACTGATTGACCTCTGTCTTTTCTTTAAATGCTCTAATTCACTTTCATTATTAGTATATGAAGATACACAGAATGTAAATTTACTAGGGATGACTCTTGCTAAAATTGATTGATTGCTTTCTTATATTAAATGTGAAGAATTGAACATCACCTTTTCTGTCCACTCCTTAATTCAATTCTGGTTTTTGTGAGCTATAGGATTTTAGAACGAGGGAAGTTCAACTTGGTTCACATACTGTGAGCTCTCATGGATATGCAGTTGCGAGAACACACAAACATGATTGGCTCATTCTCTTGCTCCTCGTGTTGGTTGCTATCGGCCTGTACGTTGTCCATCCGTTCCATCGCTTTGTTGGGAAGGATATGATGACTGATCTCAGATATCCCCTGAAGAGTAATACGGTTCCTGTTTGGTCCATTCCCGTAAGTTAATTGCTTCAGATATATAACGTGAATTTTTATCCTTCAATAACAGCATTAACAAGATTATCTTGTCATGGTTAGATATATGCAGTTTTATTGCCTATAGTGATCTTTCTTGTTGTCTATATCCGAAGGAGAGATGTCTATGATCTTCATCATGCTGTGCTGGGTATTATTACTCTTTAAATAACCCTCCTTCATTCAATTACTGACAAGCATATTCTGTTTGCTAAGGAGATTGTTTGCTGGAACAGGTCTATTGTTCTCTCTTTTAATAACAGCAGTAATTACTGAGGCAATAAAAAATGGAGTAGGTCGACCTCGACCAGACTTCTTCTGGCGATGTTTTCCAGATGGAAAGGATGTATGTTTTCTCTTAATGTTAGGTTTTCAATTCATATTTATCAATTATGTTTACTCTAAATTATACCTTTTTATTAGGTTTATGATAAATTGGGAGATGTCATCTGTCATGGTGAAAAAGGGGTCGTAAAGGAAGGATACAAGAGTTTTCCAAGCGGCCATACTTCATGTATGTAACATTTATTTAATGTGCTGTTTTGCATAGGTTTACACTAAGACTGGTTTTTCCATGATCATAGCTTTTATGGTTTAATAGAAATGAATGGTGGAATTAGTTTATCTCATTCAAAGCATGTGTTCTCAAATTTCTGTAGTTCTTTGCTTTAAATAGTTTCAATTTATTTGCAGGGTCATTTTCTGGTCTGGGATTTTTATCACTGTACTTATCTGGGAAAATAAAAGCATTTGATCGCAGAGGTCATGTTACAAAACTCTGCATTGTTTTTCTGCCACTACTTTTTGCATCACTTGTTGGCATTTCTCGAGTCGATGACTACTGGCACCACTGGCAGGATGTGTTTGCCGGAGGCCTTTTAGGTTGGTCCACCCTTACAGTTAGTTCTAAACTAAGCCTCGAAAACTACTCACAACTGTTTCTGGCACTTTACTCACTAAATAATATTTCTTCTTTCAGGGCTTACAGTGTCTACATTTTGCTATTTGCAGTTTTTTCCGCCTCCTTATCATTCTGAAGGTTTGCTTCAATGCAGATTCTATTGCAGAATAAAGAATTTCCTGTTAAAAATTAGCCCAAGTTCATATATTTGTTTCCTTCTGTCAAACTTTTTGATGTTCTAGATATATTGTTTTCCTCTGCAGGTTGGGGTCCTTATGCATATTTTAGGATGTTGGAAGAATCACGACAAATGACCCAAGTTCCTAATGTTCCAAATTCTGGTCATGCACAGTTAACAGAGGTTCAGGCTGAGGGTGAGGAGGGACAAGGTTGCCATGGGTGCATGGGGCTATCTTTATCACGGGATCGTAATGCAACACTGAATGACATTGAATCTGGAAGAGGATAAAGTGTACATCTAAATCTAATGATCCTACTCTTTGTAAATTAGATGCCTGTTCATATCCTAGAATTTTAACCAGGATCTAGAACTACCACATTTTGCTGAAACAAGTCTTTTACTGTTCGTAAGAATCATGTTTTGGACAAGTCATCTGTTCTTTCTTTATTTGTGAATATGTTGACATAAGAAAATACGAAATTTCTTCACGTGTCTCTCCTGGAATGCCAATTCATTCGATCATAATTTACATAAAAATAAATAAATTCATAGCAGTATATATATGAGCTCTGTATTCCAAATTTGACTTTGATGATGTGATTACTACTCCATGGACTAAACCAAATCAAATAAAGCATCTGATATTATGAATGCGTGAGAATCGATGAAAAAGGTGTCAATTTCCAAGGATGAACAATAAACATAGAAGGAAAAAAAAATCATATAATCAAATCTGAATAACAACTGTTTTGTGGGGATCTGAAAATCTTTTGTTGGACTTTCTAGACTTACGAGTCCGGAAATTAAAATCGTATCCAATGCCTTGGCCGAAGCCGAAGCCAACACCAACTCCACAACCCATTCCCAGGCCGAAAACCAGGCGGAGGTGGTTGAACGGCGACCAGCCTTCGAACCCCAACCCACCAACCAAACCCAAACCTATTCCGGCGCCGCATCCGATGCCAGCTCCGAAGCCAGGACCCAACACTGATGTTCGAGCTTTGGGGGGTTTGTTGTTGTTTCCTAGGAACTTCGTAACAGAGAATTGCTTTTGGTCGGCGTTCTTGTCGGCATTCCAAGTCCAGAAAGATTCAGCATTAGCTTTGGTTTCCATTTCTTTGATTTCCTTCGGTGTCCCCTTGCAGCGGCTGCGGTTGGATAGGATTTTCTAACTCGTAGGTTTGGGTATGAACTCTTGTTTTCTACACCACGGGCCCAACAACATGTCTAAAACTCACTTTTTTATTTATTTATTTATTCATAAATCATTTTCATTTTGGTTTTAATAAAAGAAAAAAAGTCCTTCATCTAACAAAATATAAAACTATTATTTTTTGTAAAATTAATAAATTTTTACTTGATCAAAATTAATTACATGGAATGAAGTTCATAGGAAGGCACTAAGGTCTTAGAAATCTCAAAAAGGATTCTTGCCTCAAATTCATCACACGCGTATTTCTTAGACACGTGACGAGGGTTTGGAATCCGTTTAGCACCAAAAATCTTATCACTATTTATAGCACGTGTCTTCCCTGCCATCTTCAGCATCAAGTTCATATAAACATTCTTCAGCTTTGCCAGCATCTTCAATGGCGATCTCATCAACCATCTAAACCTTCCACTCGTTCTCAACCTCCAATGCCTACGTGGACCTCTCAATTGGATTATCGCCATTTTCCTCCTTCCGGTGGCCGCGCCACCGTGGAGACGCCGGTAGCGCTGCCGTCTCAGGTACCTCTTTATTCCACCGTACGTTGCCTTAGGAAATAGTATCTCCATTTTCTTGCTTTCAATAGCTTCAATTTGAAGAAGAGAGTGTGTTAGATTGTGTTTGAACTTGTCTTCGCAATTCGGCAAATATATAAGTGAGAATTTCACACTCTAAAAATGTAACATTTGATATAAAAGAAATCATGGTTGGTGGAAAAAACAAACACACGTGTCTATTGTTGAATCGATTAAGATTGGTAAAATCATAAACTATATAAGACCATGATATCAGCACCTACGATATTTTTTTTTTCTTCATATTATATATATGGCTGCTTTTGAGAAATAATGAAAAATAAGCAATGATCTTTGACCAGAAATGGTACTGTGGTGTGTGTGAGACAACAATCATGACCAACACAGTGTTTAGCTTCGTATCTTCCTCGGAATATTACGTAGGAAATTTGCTTTTTAATACTTCGAAAGAAGGAAAAAAAAAAAAAAAAGCAGAGTCATTTTCATTCTCATTGTGGTCACTTTCAGTTTCTGTTTAATTTTTTGAATATTTGATGCTTAAATGTTGTTAGAGATGAAATTCAAGTCAAGTGCACTTAATTATATTCAGATGGCTGCCGTATTTGAAAAGTGCTTAGATTTATTTATTTTTAGTTCATTTAGGAATATGTAATTGGAGATCGAAAAATCGACATGTTTAATTCAATTGTAGATTGAATTTAGAACCTTTAAGTCAATAATAATATTTTATAATATTACTTAATAGCAAATCGTAATTAAGAAGTAATGCGTTTTTTAATGATAGTGGTAAATTAAAATAGATCTAAAAAAAACTCAGTACTACTAAATACTAATAGCATACTGGAACTACAGTATATATTTACTTAAAGAGTCATTACGTAAACCTATAACAGATGTTAGGTTATGCATTTATTGCTAAAAAATCACAACTAGTACAACTAACATCATCTATTGCTAATTAAATTTATTTTCATTTATTTTGTATCACACCACTATCGGACCATATAATATACTTAATATGATAAAAAATATAAATAAATAACTGAATTAATCTTTGATTTATTATGAAACTTCAGTCTTCTATTTAAAGAACTAGCAAACACACCTTTTTCTTTAAAAGAAATATGTGATTCAAATACCATTTGGAAAAAGGGTTTTAAATAATCATTTAATATTAATATAAATCGAGAAACATGAGGGAAATACTTCTCAACTTACCGATATATTGCAGGAATTCATCTCAATTGTATAATTCAATGAGTAAGTAAAGTTCAACGGAACGAAATACTGATGAAGACGAGTGAAAGATAAGTAGTAAAAGAAAAAGCGTTGGCAATTTAGGTTTTATATATATATATATATATATATATATATATATATATATATATATATATAT
>Ga0214542_1012060_pt1 | contig 11444 bp, 5 predicted proteins | sample CNSS1metaG_FD_160096 | JGI IMG/M metagenome (GOLD analysis project Ga0214542, IMG submission 160096) | Root nodule microbial communities from cowpea collected in UCLA plant growth center, Los Angeles, California, USA - CNSS1 | ecosystem: Host-associated > Plants > Roots > Nodule | place: USA...
TACTGCATAAGCAATATCAGGTCTTGAAAAGCTCATTAAGTGCAGTAAGCTCCCAATTATCTGGGCATACTGAGGTTGAGAAATAGATTCTCCTCTATTTTTCATTAATTTAGAGTTAGCATCATAAAGGGTACTCACAGGTTTAAAGTCATAATATCCAAACTTCCTAAGAAGTTTCTCAATGTATTGTTCCTGGGATAATAATATACTATCTCCCTTCCTTATGATTCTAACACCTAAAATCACATTGGCTTCACCCATGTCCTTCATTTCAAACTTAGATCCTATAAACAATTTAGTTCTAGAGACTATATCAATGCATGTATATTAATTAATCCTAGTCGTTGCAATTTCATAACATACGAGGAATTCACATGTCCTAATTTGATCACAATATCCCTTCCCCACAAAAACATTATTTTTTGTCATTACAATCTTGTCAGATTCGAATGACACTTTAACCCCCACTTTTCCCAGTAGTGCTACAAAGATTAGATTAACTCTGATAGAGGACACATGTAGCACATCACTCAAGGCCAGAGTCTTCCCAGATGTGAGTTTTAGAAGAACCTTTCCTTTTCCAATGACTGGAGTTTGTCCTGGAATCACCAAGATAAACATGTTCTTCTCCATCTCCTACATAGGAGGTAAAAGCACTCCTGTTTGCACAGATGTGCCTGGTAGCACCAGAGTCTACCACCCACTTGCTCACATTGGTAATCAGATTTATTTGAGAAACGACCGCAACTATAGTATCATCTTCCCCTTGGGCTATATTTGCCCAAGGAGCATTGTCGTTTCTTGCTCTGCGTCTGCACTGAGGTGCATGATGGCCTGGCTTCCCACATACGAAGCAATTACCCTTTTTCTTAAAGATGGGGTTAGATCCATTGGGACGGGAATTTCAAAAGTTATTTTTCCTTTTGTGATCAGGTTTGTTCTCGTACCTTTTTGAAGCAGGTTTGTCTTCTACCACATTTGCCTTTGCGGATAAAGCTTTGGCCCTTGCAGTAGTACTCTCCTTCCTGTTTGCGTCATTTGCTTGTGTCTATGTTTCAGCTGTTGTTTATAGTCAGTCCAGGATGACGGTAATTTCTCGATCAAAAGTTCTGAAGCTTCCTTATACGAGCAATACACATCGAACAAATCATTAGACAAGGCGCTAAGTAATGTTTCGGCATACCTTGTTTGCATAAGTCCAATCTTCAACTTGTTTGGCACTGGATTCGTCAGGTTTTGAAGTTGAGAGAGCCATAGCTACTCCATACATGTCTAGAAGAGTAGACACATGTTCTTGCCAGCGTCGGAAGTTCTGCCCAGAGAATACCTCAATTTTAGATACATCCGGAAATGGTTTCGCAAAGATAGTCGGAGTTCCGGAACTATTTTGATTCTCCATCAGCCATAAGTCCTTAAGATTGTTGTAAATAACTGACAAATCACGAACAAAAGGTACTTCCTGAGGCGTGTAATTCACTGCCCTTAAGGACTTATCCGCAGTGTGTTGCGCAAGCCCCCCAGGATACAACAGGAACTTCTCGGATCTTCCGAGGATCTCAGAACTAGCAAGTACAACAGACAAAAGAAGAAAAAAAGAAAAAAGAAATATGAGAGAGAAGAGAGCTAGAAGAAAGAAGGAAAAGATTGAGAGATAGTGTGTTTTGGAGAGCACCAAAACCACCTATTTATAGGTGTGAAGGAGTGAATGGAATGGGCTGAAAATCCACATTGCTCACCTAACGTTCAAAAGCAATTTGCAACGTACATGGGTAATATTAATCATAATCTTTTGCAATAAATATGGAATCAAAAGTGAAGAATCTTTGCACCACAAACAAAACTGCAGCAGCCGAAAAATAAATGTTGGAGGCAACGTTCAAAACTTTTGCAATAACTGGTAGTATTACAACAGTTTGAATGTCTGTTAAATAGATTTATGGAAGTTCTTTAAGCACATAAACACTGGAAACCTCATTCTAATATTTCCTCACGCAGTCGGGTCATTGAGGCAGCTGAATGTAAAGTTATTGTGCTACCTGTGGCGGGTGATGATGTAGGAGTTCAATTAAGAGAGCAAGACTTATCATGGAAAGGTTTTATCTCTTCTGCAAATCAGACTCAGAACTCCAGGTAATCCAAACTTCAATGTGTTCATTAAACAATATCAGAATCTAAGCAAATGATCATTCTTTTAACCAAAATTATTACTTCTAAAGGAGAGTGAGAAGAGAAAGAGAGTTTGAGAAGATGCATTTTTATTTTCATGTGGTTTATCTAACCTTAACATTTAACTCTTGGCAGGTCAGATTATTATTCTCCAAGCTATCAATCAGTTGATTCTGTCACTAATATACTATTCTCTTCTGGAACCACGGGTAAAGATCCTCCCTTAGAGTGTATCAGATAGAGACTACTACCGTTATAGTGATCTTGTTATATTTTGACTTTCATCAGGGGACCCAAAAGCTATTCCTTGGACTCAACTTGCACCAATACGAAGTGCTGCTGATGGATGGGCTGCCATTGATGTTCAAGCTGGAGATGTCTACTGCTGGCCTACAAACTTAGGATGGGTTATGGGACCAACAGTATTGTATCATTGTTTTCTACTTGGTGCAACTTTGGCTTTGTACCATGGCTCTCCTCAAGGCCGAAATTTTGGAAAATTTGTTCAGGTAACAAATGGATCTGAATGAGTGCTAGGTGAAATCTATACTACTTAAGTAAAAGGAAAGATTCTCACTGTTAGAATTTAGCTAAACCAAAAAAAGAGATGGATAAAATCAGAACATGCTTAGGTCAAATAATAGTACAGCAATGAAAGTGAAAGTGTCATCATAATTGCAACGGTAGATTCTGCATTGTTTTCTGCTTCAATAGAATGTGATACATTACATCAAAGAACAACCTTATTTATTGAACTACAATCGTCCAGGATGCAGGTGTAACCATTTTGGGAACCGTTCCAAGCTTAGTAAAAACTTGGAAGAATACAAAGTGTATGGAGGGCTTGGATTGGACAAAGATAAAGTAATATCTCTTGCTAGTGTAAATAATCAAGTTTTACTAAGAAAGATGAACTGAACTATGGTTGTATGCAGAACATTTTGTTCCACTGGAGAAACATCAAATGTTGATGATGATCTATGGCTTTCTTCAAAAGCTTATTACAGTCCAATTGTTGAATTGTGTGGAGGCACTGAGCTTGCGTCTAGCTATATTGCAGGAAGTCCCCTCCAACCTCAAGCTTTTGGAGCATTTAGCACAGCTTCAATGACAACTGGTTTTGTCATTTTTGACGAAAATGGAGTTCCATATGTAAGAAAATTTTCTGTCTTCAATTCTTTTGAAATTCCATATTCTTCTCAATTAGGCTGGTTGCATTTTCACTAGCACATGTCCAAACATAATAGCAAACCTATCTATGGCTTAGACAAATTATATTTTCGGTTTTCTTATATTTGATCTCTTTGACTAATATGACAGCCAGATGATGTTGCTTGTGTTGGGGAAGTGGGCTTATTTCCTCTCTCTCTGGGAGCATCTGACAGAATTCTTAATGCTGATCATGAGAAGGTTTACTTTAAGGGAATGCCCATTTATAAAGGAAAGGTAGAACTTCAATTAATATGCTTAGAATTATTTTCACGCATATACATCATCTATCTTCAAATATTAATTCTTTCATGTGTGGTTGCACATATGTTTATTACCTTGTTTCACAAGGACTTGTCTTCATTCACATTTAACAACTTACACCGAAAATCAAAACTAATTAAGATTGAAAATATAGAAAGCGTTAAATATGTTTTTGGTCATTTAACTTTCACTGAAAATTGGAACTAGTCCCAACTTTTGTCCAATTTAGTCCCTCAACTTTGGAAATACATGGAATCGGTCTTTTTAACCAAATTTTGTTAAATTTATTTAGTTTCAAACGCTTTTCATGGTAGCATTTGAGTTGTTTACACCACAAAAATGTGTCAAATGGTGTAAACAACTCAAATGATATCATGAAAAGCGTTTGAAACGTCAAATAAACTTAACAAAATTTGGTTAAAAAGACTAAATTCACGCATTTCTAAAGTCAAAGGACTAAATTGGACCAAAGTTGCAAAGAAGGACTAATTTTAATTTTCACTGAAATTTAAGGGATAAAAAATATATTTAACCCAAATAGAAATATCTTGCACTCTGAACTTCGGATGTTTTGTCAAATGCCAACAATACCCATGAAAGCTTTTGATTTCCAAAAATATTGTAGATCAGTAAACCCCCATTAAGTATTTTCAAATAACCCCTTTTATGTGAACTACATAATAATAGAATAAACTATATTTGTAATTTTAACTATCATGTTCTATTTTTATGGTATTGATGGAGATATATCGTTGTAAATTTATTCACAGGTTCTTAGGAGACATGGAGATATAATCAGGAGAACAGTTGATGGATATATTGTTGTACAAGGGAGGGCTGATGACACCATGAATCTTGGTGGAATAAAGGTACTTTTACATGGAGAAAGCTATCAAACGGAAAAAAAAAGAAAATTTTTCATTCCTTGAAGTGTGATATCTAATAAACTTTCCTTTTTCAAAAGGGTGCAGCAGAACAATAAAACGAAATACAAAGTGGTAAACCATAACTCTTGATAATGTACTGCAGTCCATCGAGCTCAATAATCCATTGCAGCAAATATAAAACATTCTGTAAAGAAAACAAAGTTTAACCATAGTTTACCTTGCATTATTCTTACACATATGGTGCAAGACTTCTGCCATGGTTTTGATGCACAAAATCTTCATTACTTAGTTAGAATGTGACACTCTCTGTCGGATTATAGATATATCAAATTCTTAAACTTGCATGATTTTTGCTATTTGCTATTGTTGGACTCACTGGTCTTTTAACTTGAAATTTATGCTTCTGACATGCAGACAAGTTCTGTAGAAATTGAGCGTGTCTGTGATGGGGCTGATGAATGCATTTTGGAGACAGCTGCAGTAGGTGTGGCAACTACAAATAGAGGACCAGAACAACTTGTTGTATTTGTTGTTTTAAAGAAAGGATACAATTCCACTGCAGAAACTCTAAAGATGAAATTCACTAAAGCTATTCAAAGCAACCTTAACCCTCTGTTTAAGGTATGACACTTTGTTAGTTACAAACAATTGTGAATTGATCGTGGTTTAGTAATCTGAAAACTGGCCTGAATTGAGGTCAAAAAGTTAACTGATTTAGCATACACAAACTTTTTCATTACATTACAGGTGACTCTCGTTAAAATTGTGCCAGAGTTTCCTCGAACATCTTCCAACAAGATCCTGAGGAGAGTGCTGAGGGATCAAATGAAGCATGAGCTATCAGTTCAGAGCAGACTTTAGTGAAACAATTTTCTCAGAAAACCAGAACAGACACCAACGTTCATGATAGACAGTTCTCGGAATTGGAAGCATGAAGAAATCACTTTAATATAGCGTAGACTAAGAAAATAAGTGCCAGTGATTGATGAAAATATAAAAGGTATATGAATATAGATATTTTATACAACCATTCAATAAGTAAATATGGTAGTAGAATTACAACCATTTAATGCTGTGTACACAATTCACCTTTATATGATAAAATAAAGTCTCTCATTAAGATGCATGACTTTACTATCATGAAATAATTTTCATTATCTTACATTATGCAATATTTCTACATTGATTTCTTGGATGCATGCTTTTATTAAAGGATACAGTTTTGATCGAATAATTGAAGAAAGATGTTACTCACAAACTATGTTACTGACAATGCCCAATATGTTACTTACAAACAAGGTAACTATAATAGATTAAGATATTAAAAGTTTTTTTTAACTATAAAATATCTATTTTATAATTTGGAAATGAATCTAATTCAAATTTACAAGATTGAACTGTTATAGTAATTGACATGTTAATGATAAAGCCATACACACAATATACTATTTCATGTTTACATTTATTTTGTAAATGTAATATTGAATTAATTTTCTATTGAAATCTAACGTGAATGGTTTTTATAATTCAAAACTTCTTCTCAATCCAAACAATTTAAAGCTTTATATTTGGATTAATTGCGAAAATTTGATTTATTTTCTTAATATTTAGTTGACATTGAAAATCATGATTGATTTTAAAAATCTAAAGAATTGAGAGAAATGTTAAAAAAGTAACTAAGGAAATATTAAATTATATCAAAAGATTTTATTATTTTTAAAAAATACATAGAATATTATTAACAATAGTTACTATTAAAAAAACTTTTCTAATATTAAAATTGTCTAAGATTGATCCAAAATCATATTATATATTGAAACTTAAATGTTGAAATTACTTAAACATATAAATCAGATTAATAATTTATACTATCTTAGTTATATTTTTCAAATTTTAAAAAAATTGTTTCATTTCAAGATCGCTTTTACAATTTAAAATAACATTTATTTATGTTTAATCGATTTACATTTATCTTTACTCTGTTCCAAACAACTTGATGTGTAGCTTTTGGGCCTTTTCCTCCTTTTCTGCATTCATAGACCAAAAGTTTGACGGGAAGTGACAGAGTGAAGAGGAGAGAAAAAAAAAAACTATCTTTCTTCGTTTCAGTGGATATCCCTTGCTCACAATTTCGAAGCTTTAATTCAATCAATTTCCCTCGTTTCGAACCCCAAACCAGAGTAAGTAAGGCATGGTTTACTTGAATTTTGGGTTATCATGTGTGTTTGGACTCTTGAACACCAACTATTTGATAAAAGAATCCAACCATTTCTTTGAATTTAATGCCACTGTTTATTTCTCAGCAATGATTCTGACACTTTTCTCCTTTGTGGCACTCTGCTAAACAGGGAAACACTCTTCATTCAAGATAGATAGATGTATTTCCATTGACAGTTTTGTCAAGTCACGAAAATGCTGCTTCTTCAAACTGTTGTTTCACCTAGACGCTTTTCACCTTTTTGTGAAGCCATTTTGCATCCATTATCATCACTTAGTATTAAGAATCCTATGTTGGAAGGTACTCACAGTTTTTCTCATTACTCCCCTGTATCTAACCATCGCATTGTAAAGTCTATTTCATGCTCTGGTTCTACAAAGTCTCATCCAAAACCCGAGTCTGAGCCCGAACGTGAAACTGGCTCGAACCAAAGAGCAAGGCCTAAGGCAAGAAGCAGAAGTGGACAACCTAAAGATGTGGTATCCAACAATGATGTTAAAAATTCTGCAGACACATTCCCCACAACGATTCCAAGGAAGCCAAGGCGTGGTCGCCGAAGTGAAGCTGTGGCAGTGGAAGATATGGTGCGTGATACGCTCGAGCGCACTTTTGCAACGATTCAGCAACAAAACGAGGATTCTTTGAAGAATTATGAGAATATAATGAAGGAGAGGGATGGTGACAATTCTGAAACTGAGAGTGGTGATAGTGACGATGATAATGATGAGAAAGAGGAAGATGGAGGTGAAGATACAGGAAAAAAGGTGGTGATTGAGGAAGAAAGTAAAAGCTGGCCATTGGATGCAGATGTTGGGTGGGGAGTAAGAGCTTCTGAGTATTTTGAGAAGCATCCAATTAAGAATGTGGTGGGAGAAGATGGGAGTCAAATAGACTGGGAAGGGGAGATTGAGGACAACTGGGTGCAGGAGATTAACTGTTTGGAGTGGGAGAGTTTTGCTTTCCATCCCAGCCCTTTAATTGTCCTTGTCTTTGAACGTTATAACAGGTAATTTTTACTGTTTGTGTTTCCTTTTGGGGACTCTACATGGATTTGCTGAACTAAAGAATAATAGTATTATTAGTTACTGGTAAATGTTAATACCTAAGGCAAGAGAGGGATGGAACAACTGGTGATACTTAATGAAATGGTTAAAACCTCTCAACTAGCAGTCATATGCCAAGAAAATAGGGAGAAAAATTAATCAAACTTCTTGCATAAGTTAGATTCCTTCTCTAACTTCTTTGTAAGTACTGATAAACCTACTAGAGCTCAGCGCCTTTACTTCCCATAGAAGAAAGCATGTGGGAACTAGCAAGTTGTTTGTTTGTTAACTTTGGATACTTCTTTTCATATGCTTTAGAATTAGGGCCAAAGAAACCTTCTCATCATATCATTTGATTTCTTTCTCCTCGTCTGCAAGTGTGAAAGTAAAATGAACTTTCTTTCGGAAGTGAGAAACTTGATATATCCATTATTAGTTTATAATTTTGGTTATCTTTGAAAGATTTTTTTTTTTTTCTGGAAATAGTGTGCTATACCTACTTCTTTTAACATGTCATTTCTTCATGTAAGATAATTGTCGGTTATATGGAAGCTCGTGATAACGCGCATGAGTGTGGGAATGTATAACAAAATTTATCAGAAAAGAATTCTGTTACAATTATTTCAATTAAATATTTCCTTTTGTATGTTAAAATTTCAATATATGAAAATATCACATCCCCATATATAATGAATGATATATTGGTAATGTTAGTTATTTATAGCTAAATGTAGCCTTTCAGATTAGCCTTTGAATTTGTTAATCAACAGGGCAAGTGATAACTGGAAAAACTTGAAAGAGCTGGAGAAAGCAGTAAAGGTATACTGGAAAGCGAAAAATCGGTTGCCTCCTCGGGTATGGTGTTTTCCTTTTGCGTTAAAACTTCATTTTCATCTTTTTATGCATGCATAAAATGAAAGATAATGATGTTACTTTTAATCAATTAAAATCTTCCTTTTGACTATCGACTTATTTGATTTATAGAATTATATTTTCGGCCATTTATCACTGTACAAATGTTACAAGTGATCACCTCACTTTTTTTGAATACCATATAATATATTGAATTTCCTTTTTATAGGCTGTTAAGATAGATATCAATATCGAGAGAGATTTGGCTTCCGCTCTGAAAGTTAAAGAATGTCCCCAAATTTTATTCTTACGTGGTAACAGGGTTGTGTACAGGGAGAAAGGTGAGACCATTGATCTCGCTCACTTTTTTTGTGTGAACCAGAGTTTTGTTTGGTTGGTACCAAGGTATTCACATTCTTTGTCTAGGTTCTTTTTCAATGATGCACTGTTTGTCCCTTTGCAGAACTCAGAACTGCAGATGAACTGGTTCAGATGATTGCATTTTTCTATTACAATGCAAAGAAGCCTGCGTGGATAGATGATAAGGTCTTGTTTTATCGTCATTAATCTTCATGAATGCCGGCCTGAAGATTGTGTCTTGGTAAGGAAACAAAAAAAAATTGTAGCAACTGTCTTTGTGTGTACAAAAATATAGAAGCATAAGACAATCGGGCACAACCAAATATAGAAATCTTATGTAGATCAGTAAGCATATATACTCATCCTTTAATCTTCTACGCATTAGCTACGGAGTTCAAATTGCATTAGAATCTTTTTTGTAGGGTTTTGTTGTGTGTGTAATTCTTTCAGAGTTCACTTTTGTTGACACTTCTTACAGTATCAAGTATTTTGCTACCCTTACGAGGTAGGGATGAATATTTTATTGTGCTATTATATATATATATATTAAGTAAATGCTGGACAAATGAAAGAATTTTATGGTTATTCACGAGAAATGTTGAACACTAGGTCAGACCCACTCAGTGGTCACAATCATTCTTATTCCTTTGTGTGTTGGTCCTCTTGGTTTCCAAGCTTAAAAAGCAACCAAACAAGGAGTGCCTCATTTGTTTGGATTCTATTCTAAGCAGCTTTTAAATAAACATAAAAAATTATTCTCTTTTCTTTTACGCCAATTTTCGTTAAAAACTAGTCTTAGACAGCAAGTTAAAAACGAAAAACAATTTGATATTTTTAGTACCTATTTTACATCTTCCAATTCATTAGCAACAAACTCTTAAATTTTCGGTTTCAATTAGTTAATAATATTATTAGTATGGTTATTAAAGAATATAAATCCAAACATAAAAAAGTATTGTTATGCTGCCATGCCATACTCGTTAACAGAGAAGTGCGGTTTAGAAGTTGTAACACCCGTCCCTCGAGATCCAAACACGGTGTTGCGTACAGCGAAGATTGAATCTCAATTGTCTTTAGAATAAGATAGCTTTTCATTCTTTTTAAACCTTAAACAAATGTATAAAAGGTTGTAACAAGGTAACGTCTTTTGTTGTCCTTAATTAAAGAGCAAGTTTTTCACATTTAAACAGAAAGGAGTGTGAAGGAGACAAAAGTTTGATGTGATAATGTTCATTGAAGGACAAACCCTGAGGAAGAGTTTCCACAAATTTTATATCCAGGGCAGCAACAACCGTTTCCACAAGTTGACACCTCTTATAGAATCACACGTCCTCGTGTGGAGCACCAACATTGCATAATAGATTCTTCGAATCTCGATTTTCATCTCTCTAAAATGCCCTTCTTTTATTTCTTATTTTACTCTTCTAATCCCTACCCTATTGCTGTTCACATGATTAGTGTACAAGTTAGTTTGAATTGGTTATTATAAAAAGTTAATTAAACTTAGCACGTGCAAATTGGGAAGCCGCATTGGCAATATTTAATCAATAATTGCTAATAAAAAATAGTCTAATAATGGATCGGGATATTACCCTAATATTAGGTTGAATTAGGGTTTTATGACAATCAAATGATAAGGATTTCACATCCATGGAGTATGGAGGGACATGTCCTCAAAGTGCTACTATGGTCCTTCATCACTTTTTCACACTTTCTGACCCATTTCTTTGCAATATTCCAAAGAAACCAACCACCCTCATTTCACAACCTTCCCTTTTCTCCCATTTTTTTTTAAAGGATGGAACAAAGATTACATCATGACAGTTGAACCGTTATACAAACTCTGTATAGGAAAGCTTATTTTTCGTCTGACAAATTGTTTTGTATCATGAAAATTAAGATTTGTAAACATTTAAAAACTGTATCGTATAAGACATAAAAACATGTAAAGATGTAATTAACAATAACAATCAAATTCAAAAAAAGTGATTGTAAGGTGAACATCTTAAATTAATGTTATAATGGTTGGATTGGACTCTATGACCCATTGTCAAATCTAGACTCAAAGAGAATAAGAATAAATATAGAAAATGTAATCCTTAAATAATAATTATGTTTACATAGAAAATATAATAAAAAATATTAAGAAATAAATATATACTAATTTAAATAATATTAAGAATTTTTGATAAAGAAAATGAAATAAAAAAACAACAAATAATTAATTTTACATATATTATATATATATATATATATATATATATATATATATATATATATATATATATATACATATATATATATATATATATATATATAATATATATATATATATATATATATATAACTAGTGTAAACACAGGCGCTATCGCGCCTGTGTGTATGCATCTTTTAAACTTAAATGTTATTAAGTTAATATATAAGCTAAAATTATAATATTAGTAG
>Ga0214542_1012061_pt1 | contig 11444 bp, 3 predicted proteins | sample CNSS1metaG_FD_160096 | JGI IMG/M metagenome (GOLD analysis project Ga0214542, IMG submission 160096) | Root nodule microbial communities from cowpea collected in UCLA plant growth center, Los Angeles, California, USA - CNSS1 | ecosystem: Host-associated > Plants > Roots > Nodule | place: USA...
GGCCCCCCCCCACCCCCCCCCCCCCCCCCCCCCCTCCCACACAGACCCTACAAAAACCCTTCATCACAGGCCATACCCTCCCCTTTCTCTGTGCATGGGCCTTACCCTACAATGTCACTCACTTAACTTACACTTACCCAGTTACTTCTTCTATATTATTTCAACATTATTCAATCATTCACATCCCTACTCTTCATCTATATCTACAAGATTTAAACTTTATTTACGATGAACCCTAAAATTTGGATAAGAAAAGAGTTTTTTAAAATACAGTAATGGTATTAGAAGTGTCCTTGAAAATGAAGCAGAATGGTTTAGTGCAGTGTTGATTATTTGAGGAATAAAGAACTAGGTAGAGTCGTTGTTGACAAATGCATATATAGCCACCAAAATGAACCAGTAGGGGTAGATTTCTTAAAGCTATGAAACCTAGGTAGAGAAGTCACAGCCTCACACACAGAGGTGGGTTGGTACCTTCCCAAAAGAACATAACAGAGAGAAAGAGAGAAAGAGAGAGAGAGAGAGAGAGAGATTTGACTGCAAGTATCATCAAAGAGTCAATAATTTCGACACGCACGTCGCGAGGTTAGGTTAGGGTGCGACTTTCAATGCCGTTTCGCATCTAAACCCTAAGCGGATGACGTTTTCGTATGCTACTATCAGTACCTGTGTGTGTTCCTTCGTGCAATGCATAGCTAACAAAAACAAAACAAACCCACTCGTATAACTGCGTGCGTCAAATCTCATTTGTCAACTTTCCACAAATCCAAGCATTTATATATATACTTTTTATTTAAGGTATTCAAAGTTAACTACTATTTTGTTTTTAATATTGAAATGTGATGAGAAGGAAAACAGAATAATGATTATACATTATTAGAGCTTTGGTGGGTTTGAATATGAAGAGTTTACGAAAACGAAACTGTGGGAGTGAAATAAATAGAGTGATGAAAAGGAATACAAAAAATAGAAATAATGAAAGTGATGAAGAATTTGAGTGTGTTGTGATGGGCTTTTTAAGAATGGCTACGAGGGTGTAGCTATAAAGTTTGGTAGGTTTTAGCTCTGGTTTAAACCATATTTTGGTTCTTGCCCATGTCTGGGGAGACAACACTCAAACCCCTCTGTAAAAATTTAAAACCCACCTTTATTTATGGCTTTCCCCTTTTTATTGTGTGTAATGTGGGTGGGTGGGGGAAATCAGAAAAAGAAAATCAAATAAAACTCTTCTCTTCTCATTTATTATTATTATTATTATTATTTTTTAATTTCTGTAAAATGTTGATGCTTACCATTGGAATAAATTTCTAAAATTGGTGGCTCAAAAAACAATTAGTGATTATTTAATTAGGAATTGGGTTTACCTTTGTTGACTTTTTGAGTGATAATGTATGAATGATGGTTAGAAATGGAAGGAGGTAGAAATGGAGAATTATTTTTATATGAAAGGGGAAATGACAGAGGAAGAAATGTGTGTGAAAGAACACATAACTACCTCGGTACTCACAATGATGTAGTGATGTGCATGCATTAAATTTGTTGACCATATGATATCATGCGTAAGTGCCCACCACCGGATCTCTCATGATATGCATATCTTTTGTTTCCAATTAATGCTACATCTATGCTGATACTATATAATAAATAAATCATATACACAATTTTCAATTTTTATTTTATTTTATTCAATATTATTACTTTTAGCATAAATAAATATAACTTTCAATAAATTTACGAATTATTTTGAATGGTATAAAAAAATTTAATTTTACTTATAATGGAATTGGTAGACAATACTATCTGTCCAAAGAAGCAAGTGTTCCAAATAAAATAATTGGGCATCTTCACCAAACCATATCTTATGCACTTTATTTTTCTACTCCCGTAAGTTAAGATACGATTCATTGTCAAACATGTACTGCAAGTGTTTAGCAGCACAATCGGTAAAGATTGAAGAACAACCCTTGTTTTCTTTGAATCCGGATTTTATTTGTTGAATACTATAAAATATGGCATGAGTTATGATGCATAAATACAATAGGTGTATTGGATATAACACGTATTTGATACGTCAATATACTTATTTTAAACATATTAGGATACAATATGTAATAGATACGAGATATATCAATATTGAAAAAATGTACAATAAATCTTAAAAACATAATAAATATACGATTGTTATTATATGAATTCAAATTAAAACTATATTACTAAAGTTGTTTATTATCATCATAAAAGTACTACTATAAGAAAATTCTTAAATAATGACCAATTTTAATAACAAAAAATATGTTAGAGACCAATTTCCTAATTAAAAATAAATTATTTTGATAGTTAAAATCTTGTAGCTAATGTTAGTGACCAATTTAAAAACCAATTATTTTGATAGTCAAAACTTTGATAGTTACTGTTAGTGAATAATTTAAAAATAATTCATAATAAAGACTATTTTACTTATCAATTATAATTTTTTGAATTATTTTAGTTGTTAATATTTTTTAATTTTTAAATTGGTACCTAAATTGGTTACTATAGAGTGACTAATTATTCGTTGTCACAAAAATTGGTCATTATTCAAATATTTTCTTATAGTTTACTACGATTTTATAAAGTAGAAATTTTATTGACAAGTATCGATAAAGTATCCTAAAGTATCGGATATATGTTACTCAAGTTGAAGTATCGGTCCATCATTGGACATGAGTGTAGAATTTATATATATATATATATATATATATATATATATATATATATATATATATATATATATATATATATATATATTATAACTTATAACTTATATTATAATTAGTTGTTTATCGTTTATATATTTCTCACAAACAATTTTTATTCATGTTTCTTCGTTTCGAAAAGTTTACTTTCTTTTTTACAAATTAAGAATAACCAACTAATATTACTATTGAAAAATTGTATTACTATAATAATTTGAATTTTCAATAAATAAATAAATAAATTTTTATTTTATGTAAATGCAGATAATTTATTAAAGAGTAAAAAAACTCGGCATTTCATTGAAAACTAATCACATCAATCCATTTAATTAGAAAAAAAAAACTAAAACTATAAATGTTACTTTAAGACGGGAAACAAATACATATAAAATTTTACTTTCATTAAAACGAGTAAATAAACAGTGAGTCAACACGCTGTTTACCAAGCAACTCACATGTTTTTCTAGTATGTGAGTTTAGGGTTTAGGTATTATTTTGTCACATTATTTGTAAGCAATTCAGATAAATTTCGTTCCAATCAAATAAATTTAAATTCTTTAAAACTAAAAGATACTTTTTTTTTTACTTTTGTGATCTAAAGATCTTATTCTTAAATTTATAAATTCAAGTTTTAAGTTTATTATTGTGGTAGAAATGTTTTTTCATTAGTAAATAAGTCTTTAAATGATTTTTCTTTTTTTGGTTCTGAAAATAGAAAACATAGTCAATTTTAACTCTCTATCCAACACACGATTAACTTTTCTCAATTTTATACTTCTAAAAAGTTTTTATCAATTTTACTTTCCAAAATTTTGCATAAATTGAAACTTTATAGACATATTGCACTTTTATTAAGAGTGTTGTTTCGGTACATTTAATAAATCACAGATCATTTAGGAGTTAAGGTCAAGTGTAGTTTAAATACTTCTATATTTTTTACTTTTTCAATGTTAAGACATCTTTTAATGAAAAAATTGTGACGAGACTAATACCTCATAAATGCGGTCATTGTTGCATTTTTCTTTTTCAAGATTCACATGACTTTTAAAAATAAATCAAAATACAGAGTCATTTTCATATTCACTAAATGAATTTGAAGAACGTCAACACACCGCCATTCTTTGGTATAGAAAATGGCTAAGCGAAGATGGACCAGAAAGCACCAAAGTTACTGAGAAAAAAACATTGAATCATTTGCAAAACTAGTCAGTTAATTAAATTTCTTCGAGATAAATAATAATATTTTTTCTCGGTGAAAGTATATCAATAACTAAGGGTAATAAAAATGATAAAATATCTCACAAATTCATGTAGATCCGACTATTTGTTTATACTATATAATTGACTTAATACATTTGCGGAGATTACAACAAATATATTGTAATAATAATATTAAGTAATTTTTTCATCAAAGGGTTTGTACTATTTTCTACAGCGAATATTTCTAAAACCTACGCAAAGCAATGTTGATAGGTTTGGAAAAATTGGAATTTTTTTTATCTTATTCGAAAACAAAATCTCAGTTGACAGCATATAATTGTTAGGAATCCAAGTATGATTTTAAGTCTCACATTAGCTAAAAATGAGAAAGTGGAGTATTATATGAGAATAAAGACTCATAAACTCATTGTCTTAAGGCTTTTGGTTGACAGTGGTGTCAGTATCTTATGTGATTAGGCTCAGGTCTTATTGGTGTTTGTTCTCCCAGTAAAATTCCCTCCTTGTAAAACCTGACAGTAACAAAACATATTTTGATTTACGTAAGTGAAAATAATATGAAAAACATTATAGTTTTAGAAGAGAGGTTGTTGTGTTTAGGTGGAAATGTCTCAATAATTTTGGTGAGTCCTGTTAGATATTGAGGTTTATTGTCCATATTTGCATCTTTTAATGTCAAATCTTGTGACTTCTTGTTTCCTTAATGTCCGTCACAGTTTCCTCTTGGTATTTTAGTCCTTTTATGATTGTTCCTTTCATAATCATCTCACACAAACCTACAATTTTAGGGAGAAGACATGTTATTCTTCGTGCTCCAACACTTTCATCTTTTTCTTTCTGAAATTAACTATGTCCATAATGTTAGAATCTAAGTGTGAGTCTAAATCGTACATTAAATAAAAATGAGAAAGTATATCACTACATGAGGATAAAAATCCATAAAACCATTGTCTTAAAATTTTGTGTTGAGAGTAGTGTCAATGTTATATGTGATTGGGTTCAAGTATCATTGATATTTGTTCTCCCCAGTAAAACTCTCTCTATAAACCTAACACATAACTATACATATTGATTAATGTATATATTTTTAAAAGACAATAGGTAGACCCGTGAAATGTTTACTCATAGTGCACATTTCATTTTTTTATATATATCTGATTTTGTTTTTCTATGATAACAAATAATTGGACTGTCAAAGGGGCATATGTTAAAAAAAATACGAAAATGACATGCTGAATGAGAATGAGTTCACATTTAATTATTAACCAACAAAAAGTTATTACATAATATATTGCAAAAAGAGTTGAATTCTTCTCAATTTCGAGTTTCAATAATATAGGTACAAATCTTGGCCTCTCAACCACTATGTACAAGTATAATTTAAAATTGAAATACAAAAAATAACCATTTTTTTTTCCATAAACTATGCAAGTTAATTTTAAAACACTTTGCTCTTTAGCCTTTTAATTATCAATTATTCCAAATGATGATAAGAGGAAATAATGAGTACTATATAGTTTGTACATATTCAGAACACTTTATATCTTTGATAATAATTTAAAGTATATATATGCTATAAGACAAATATGTATCTGTTTTTGTCTATATAGTTGCTTACTGATGAAAATTTTATTCCGGAACGGTACTCTATTACATGAATAGAAAAAGATCGAAGACTTTTCATATAGATTATTTTAACTATTTTATATTGAATAATAATTTGTAAACAAGTTTTAACCATTTATTCTATTGTAATCAGATAACTAATAGAAGAAGAAAAATATAGAGCTAAATTTATAATTGATTACAAATTTTTCATGTCATTTGGCTGTTAATTAACACGGAAAAATATTTAAAATATTTTGAGAAGAATTACAAACTTACCTTTTTCCCTTTAAACTTGAATCCTTTCCTCTTTATATTTATTTGATTTAATTCAAGCTACCACATAAATAGATACTAAATAGATAATGAGTTTAGAACATCAAAGGAAGTTATTACTAATTACCCATAAATTAACCTTGTTTGGATGAAGCATCAACAATGCTAAGAAAATGAAATGCAATGTATTTGAATTGCTTGCAATTAAACTTTTTTCATTTTTTTAAATAACCTGTTTGAATAAAGAAATTAAAATACATTACATTTCAATTTTTTGTTTGGATAAACAATTGAATTTCTTATGAGATAAAATTTCATTTTAATAATATTTATTTTAGGCTTAATTATGTTTTGAATTCATGATAAATTTAGAAATGGGCTTGAGGACTCAGATGACTCGGGCCGACCTGATTACCTAGTCGAGCTGGTTTGACCGATGACCCAGATGGGTTAGGTCGGCCAGGAAACCTCAACGGACCGTCTGACCCGTCTTGGTCGTTCGACTTGTCCGACTTGTCTTGATCATCGGGCCCCTCCGACTAGTCTTGGTCGGTGGGCCCGTCTGACCCTTGTTGGTCTTTGGGCTCGTCTGGTCCATCTTGGTCATCGAACCCACTCGGCCTGTTTGGGTCGTTAGGCCTGCCCAATACATGTGGGTTGCTGGGCCTGCCCGATTTGTTTGGGTCGTTTGGCCTATACAACCCTTCTTGGGCGTCAGGCCTGTCTGACCAGTCTTGATCTTCGGGCCTGTCTGATTTGTCTTAGTTGTTGGGCTCGTCCGATCTGTCTTGGTTGTCAGGCCTGTCTTGGTCTTCAGGTTCGTCCAACCCGTCTTGGTTGTTAGGTCCGTCCAAATTTAGCTATTTCTAAAGTGAGGTTGAGTGGGAAAAAATCAAATTCCACATATTTTAAAAGTATTTGAATTTCTACTAATTTAGCTAATTGAAATACTTCAACAAAATGCTTGCATTTTAAATGTTTTTTAATTTCTCTATCCAAACAAAAGATTTCATTACAAAAAAAATCTAAATTTTTCAAAACAATGAATTGTTTCATTAAAATGCTCTATCCAAACACATTATAAGAATATTTAAGGATGATAAGTGTAAGTAGAAATAAGCTCTTAATTGGTCAGAAAAAAAGAGATTTGTTTAGATAAATTTTTAAGATTTTTGTAGAAGACTATTCTAACATCCATGACTCATTAGATATTTTAGGAATGTTAGTGTTGGATGGATATGGATGACAAAATTAGTTAAGTTGAAGACATATGTGGAATACCTTTTTCAAATTAGCAAACCTTTTTGGAGTATTAAAACATAATATTTTATATAAATTAATAACATTCCTCCATTTATAAATATATGGTTGACATCTTCCTAACTTCGCAATATAAATAAGACATCATTGGATTTGAGTCAATCTTCAATTCAAATTTTTCAATTGAAAATAATTTTGTTTGCGTCAATCTTCAATATATTGTTTGAATATGAATGTGGGTATAATTTGATAGTATCAATGAATGGGCTTAACATGACTTAGTTTAACCCTACTATTACTTGATTGATTCATACTTACCTTCCACATAAATATTTGTATTTGTACCAATATTGGCATTGCAATTTATTATGTAATGTAAATGCACAATTATTTGATAAATTTGAAATTTTTAAATTTTCGTTTGAAATTCGTAAATTTGCTTTTTAAAATATCTTTTTATTTAAAACTGTTGTTGTTTTATATGAAACAGAATTCGTGATTAAACCTTAATTTTTCATTTGGAATTTAATAAAATGGTGAATGTAATATTAATTGTTTATTTAATATTATACAAGGATTTTTCTTGTTGATTTGATTAATACGTATATACAAGTCTGACATTTTTCATGAATTTTTGGTATACATGCATTAAATTATGTTTTATTGTGCACACTTCATTGTAGTTGATTTATTCTGATCATCATCTTTATATTTTGTACATGGAGATCAACCAAAAATAGTGTGGAAATATTATGAAAAGGATGAATGAAACTTTCTGAATGCAAGTAAAAAAATGTCTTTCGGAATGAGATAAGACAACACCTTTAAAATAAAAGTATAATATACATTCATGAAACGAGTTTATTTTTAACCATGGTCTTTAAAAAATTAATTAAAATTAGATCAAATCGAGTCAGATGTTTAATTATTTAGATATTATATATATATATATATATATATATATATATATATATATATATATATATATATATATATATATATATATTACAATTTACTTTTAGTTATTTAATGTTAATAGTTGATTTTGCTCATAAGTTGAGATGATCATAAAAAACTTAATAAATAAATAATTATTTCTTATACTAACTAATTACATTTTTAAATATTAATATATAATTTTTTTGCAAATGTGAACAACCTTTTTTCTCAATAACATTTAAGAGGATTGATGCAAATACAAGTCAAACCATTAATAACTTTGAATGTGGTTAATACAAACTAGACGTCACTCATAATGCAATTTATGTGGCAAGTATTTAAAAAAAAAAAGAGAGAAAATAAATAAAAACACTCACTTTATTAAAGTTATTACTTTATTGCTACTAAAATCTATATATCCTATTATTTACTAAAATTTTATCATATCTTCTATGAACATGGTTACGTGAAGACTTATGCCTTTTGAAATATCAAATATTTAATCTTGCACTAGTGTATAATCCCCAATCATTGATTAATGTAATATTTAAATTCTGTGGTATTTGTTAATCATCTTAACGAGAATAACTAATACTAAATGATAGAGTAACATGACCAAACTCCATGTACCTTTTTGACTAATACCAAGTTGTTTAAAATATTTGGATATCATAGGATCCCAAATACCCCTTCTGTAGTATCACTTTTTTTATTTCAACCAGAAAAATAAAAAAATAAGAGATGCAACTGTAATTAATACGAGCATTATTCGTGCCAATGATTGACATGTGGCACGATAGTCAAGATTGGTAGGTTAAACAACAAATTAACACAAAATTAAAAAACAAAACTGTATCCTGATTAAAAAAACACTTTTCTATACTAATTAATAGTTGTATTGTCAAAGTTGGACCAACTCCTAGATGTGTTAACTATACAAAGGAGGTTTCATTGACAAATAAACCTGACTCCGTGAATATTGTCCGAATCCGTTCCGAATCATCGCATTGACCGGATATGGATATGGATATGGAGAATCTCCGATTTTTTCAATTGGATATGGGGATGGGGATGAGGATGTACATATCCCCACCATAATACTCGTTCCCGCCATATCTCCATCGTCGTTTAAATTATTAAAATATTTACAATTAATTAAGTAACCCTATATAAATATATATATATATATATATATATATATATATATATTCTATTTTTTATTTCTTTTAATTATTTGGTTTGTTATGAAATTCATTCGCATCTTCAATATATTTTTTATCTTATCATAACCTTTTTGTAATTATGTTAGAATGATGTATGTCAATTAAAAAAAAAATTTCTAACATTTGAATATTTCTATTATTTTTATTTATTGCATTTTCCTTTCACATGAGAATGTTTAATACTCTCAATTTAAGTGTTTAATAACATAAACCTTTTATTTACTAGGTAATATATAATAAAAATTACTTATTATTATTAATTTTTGTTTCATTTGAAACTTTTTTTTGTTTCGTTAAAACAATTTTTGTTATTTCTCAACCATTGAGTATATATGTTGATATTTGAAAAATTTTCTTAGATCTCTAAGATTTTCATCTTATCATACCCTTAATTATATATTTATTTTTCCTTTGTGTGATTCCTTTCAATAGTCTCCAAATTGTTTATAAGATACACATTTGTTAATTTTTTAATTTTTAATTTTTTGTTTATTTTCATCATGTAGAATACTATTTTGATATATTTTATCTAATTATTTTTTATTTTCTAACTCATTACAATCATACTTTAATTTTTTCACTATAATTGTATACATAATTTTTATTTACTACAATATAAAAATTTAATATAATTGTTATGAATATTTTTTTATCACCATCCAACATATATTGGAGTTCAAAAGATACAAAATTTATGTTAAAATTTTATTATTATGGTTATTGTTTGTTCTTTGCGTCATTTTGATAAAGTGATGTATTATAACTTTTATTAGTGTATAAAAAAAGATTCATTATAATTTAAAAATTGAAGTAAATAAACATTTAAAATATATTTTAATTTGAATATTTTTTCCTTTTATATTTTTTAAAATAATTTTAAATTTTATCAACTAAGTTTCATTAATGTTTTTCATTAATGTTTGTAAATTTAATGAATATTTTGGTTCTCATGAAATTTTATTTGGTATTCTAATCTAAAATGTAAACAATTATAATTTATTTCAAAGTATTTGATATCGAATAAACAACCATCCTCCTAATATTGAATATTTGACAATATTATGTTTTCTTTACCGTAATTTTTTTATTATTTTATTAAAATTAATATTAAAGTAGTAAGAAAATGGGTATGGGTACAAGATTATGCCTGTTATCCGATGGAGATGGGAATGAGACAAAAGTTTAATACCCGTTGGGTTTGGTATGGGCATGAATTTTTTTTACAGGGATGGGCATGGGATAGCGAAACCCGTCCCCGCCCCGTTGCCATCCCTACACAACACCAATGAGACCTAAGTCTAATTAGATAAGGCATTGATACTACTTTTAACCCAAAATTTTAAGACAATGAATTTATGGACATTTATTCTTATATAGTGCTCTATTTTCTCATTTATAGTCAATGTGAGACTTAGACTTAGACTTGGATTCTTAACAAGATGTTCATCAAAGAAATGAAGTTGTATCTAAGAGTCCATAATTTTTTACTGATTTTTTTTTGTGTTATTCTACTGAGTATTAAAAATACATTATATTTGATAGTTTAAAAATCTTCTAAATATTTTAAAATTTCAAATCAATGGTCATCAACATATTATTTTAAAAGCACAAGGAAGGATCGGTACAGGAAAACCTAATCGAGAATCCAATTTCTGTATTCTAGTAGTAACCTCTCCTTGGAGAATGAATATAATTAATGAGATTATTAAATGCTATGGCACTTTTAAAGAACTAAATTTAGAGTTCTTGATGCACATGATGCAATATTGTTAAAAGTGTTAGGTTTTTTAAAGAACTGAAATTAGAGTTCTTGATGCACATGACGCAAATTTGATAAACTCTTGTGGAAGAGATCCCATCGTTTTTGCATACTCTTCAAGTTTGTCACATTTTTTTCCCCTGTTTGTTGTTTAATAACCCACCTGCAAATTGCAGATTCAAACTCATTCATTAAATGTCTTATACTCTTTCATTAATCAAAGCCACTTCACACCTTTCAAATATAAAATTCATCATATGCATCGCGTATCAATTATTTGACCATTGTGTGAATCTTTCAAAGAAAATAATCCTTAAACACACACACACGGTGTACAAGAGTAAAAAATACATGAGTTAAGATAAATCAAGTATTTAGTTTAAGGTGATTGCTACATGAGTTATATATATATATATATATATATATATA
>Ga0214542_1012065_pt1 | contig 11442 bp, 8 predicted proteins | sample CNSS1metaG_FD_160096 | JGI IMG/M metagenome (GOLD analysis project Ga0214542, IMG submission 160096) | Root nodule microbial communities from cowpea collected in UCLA plant growth center, Los Angeles, California, USA - CNSS1 | ecosystem: Host-associated > Plants > Roots > Nodule | place: USA...
GAATGAGAAAGAAAGATATCAGAAAAGGTGATCGCAGCGCTTACTTAAGCACCATTTTTTCTCTTGTAGCAAAGCAAAAAGCTTTTACACAAATCATAGGGTTCTCAAAGGGTTACAGATACTAGTCAGTGTCAGATCCTCATGCCTTACGAGAATAATAAAATAACATGTTTGTGGCACGTTGGCCATGAACAACCGTTGGGTCTGCTATGTTTCATCACCACTGCACATCATGGGTCTACGCACGTGGCCTGCTACAGTCACGTATTCAGACAATTTTCTAGTTCCACATCATTCAAACAAAATGCTTTCTTTTAAGCGTCTAAACAATAGGGTTTCTTAAATCTCAATATTTTTTACCAAAATTAACTTCTTACTCTAAGCTTTGTTAGTGAAGTTGGTCCTCATAATCAATCAAACTACATATAATAAAATCTCTTCTATGATGCAGTTACTTAATCACAGGTTGTTGTTAGACGTCACATCTATTATATATAGGTCTCCCTGAAGCATTTTGTTGGGAATGAAAGTATTTCACTGTGTTGCTAAGCGAGTTATTGGTGCTGAGTTGTTGACATCGGGGAAATCGTTGGGAAGTGTGGAGAAAACCACTGCGAACTTGCACATATTGAATGTGCAATGAAGTCATCTACTTGTTGAGCTCTTTATTTATGGTGTTTCTTCTTCGGTCATTTTCTTTTCCTTTATGAATCACCATGTGTTACTGTGTCTTCGGGCTTATCAGCTACTACACACACTGCATGTCTAAACACCCTATCTTCATCATTATTATCATAGCCTTTTACTCATTAGTTCCTCCTTTCTTTCGATATATTGCAACCCCGTTATCGAAATGATCCTATAGTTGTTTCCAGTGTATTTATATATACACCTATTTCAAATTTGGTTCCAATGATGTTAGCATATGATACATTCATAATCTCTCTCAATGATTACTTCTTTTGGCCTGTTACTGACACGCCATAATCTTCTTGTACCTACCTAGGTATGGAACATATAGCAGAAAATCAAATTTAGGTTGTTAATGTTTAGTGGGATTATAGTGTATGAATATTGTTCTTGTTGGATGGAGCGTTTATCACTTGGCCAAAAGTTATAACTATTAGTTAAAGTATAACTCTTTTTACTTAAGAGCATATTAGTTTAAGCGCTGTGATTCGATTATGATTCGGTTCATACAATTGTTGTCACCCGCAATAATCTTTCTTTAGCAATTACTTGTTAGAAATCAAAGTTATGACATTGACTCTAATACCAATTGTTGGATTGTGCGGTGCGCTCTATCTAACATGTCTTCGTATTAGTGTTTTGTTTCGGGTGTCATGCATATCCATGAAATATATATAGAACAAAAATGACACCACGAATAATGCATAATTAGATGCATTACTCCACATGTTTATGCATAATAATAATATCGTGTAGTTCTTTAAATTGCTTTGAAGTGGTTTATATGTTATCTAACGTGGAATTCCCTTGTATACGTGATTTTGACATTATTGAAATCAGGCGAGGAAGAAAATAAATAAGAAAGATGAAGCTATTAAACTGGTGGGGTTCTTTCAATTTTTTTGTGGGACCTTAACTTTGTGGTGTATTTATATTTCGGTTTGCTTGTATAAATTAATTGTCCATTAAAATAAATTTGTTAAAGTTCATTAATTCCAATTGAATTTTTATTAAAAGAAAATAGTTTATTGAGTAGTCAAAATTTTTAATTTTTATATTTATCAATTAAGATCCTATCAACATTTATCATTTTGTTAATTAATTATCATTGTTGTTATCTTGTTTGATCATCTTTATTTGTTTCTTTATATCAAAAAAGTATAATATAAAATTATTTTTATTGTTTTAATTGAAAATTGATTGGTAACGAGAAATTGTGGGATGGGACAATCCCTTTATCATTATATATGTGATGATATTGAAACTATCAAAGAATTTATATATATATATATATATATATATATATATATATATATATATATATATATATATATATATATATTTATATTGACTACTAAACCTTTCAAATTTTTTATATAAATGTAAATTTAAGTAAATTAGATGATAGAATAAAAACAACATTTGTGTCTTTAAATTAACAGAAAAATTAAAAGATAATTGAAAATATAAAATTTCATGAAAAAAGAAAATCATATTTTGAATGAGTGAAGAGTTAATGCTTACTAACTGCATTTACGTTTTCAATATTTTATTTTTATAAAAAGAGGTTGATATATCCCCATCATTGAAATGCATCGATGTTATTATATACCTTTAAAATTGGTTTCTGAATCTGTCAGCATCTACAGGAAAAACCATACATCGAAATTTAAGTTTTGATTATGATATTTTTCTTCTCCACTTCCAGACATTTGTTCTTCTTGCAGGTTTCATAAGAAGTTGAATTGAAGGTACTTTTAAAATAACTATAGCACAGTTTTAAAATTAAATGCAAATGCTGTAGTGTTGTAATTCATAGGACTATAGCACATAGCGAAAATGATTTGAGAGACCAAATTAAATTAATTTATGGCAGAAACACTGCAATTGATTTTACATGTGTCAATGGAGAATTGCATTTACAGCCTGCAGCTACCAGGGTCCAGCCCTAAAACGTGGATCTTCTGCTACATCCAATATCAAGTAAGAATCATTTATTAAACACAATTCTTTTGTATTTCTTAATATAGTAAAGTATCTCACTTTAAATAGACAAGAAATTATATTTACAAATACTTCTTTTTCAAAAAAAATTTTAAAATGCTTTTAAACTTAAGTGTTTTCTATTTAATGTGATGAGCAAAATTTATGTTATGAGATATAAAAAAATTGAACTTTTATATATAGATATGATAGTTATTTTTTATAAGTAAATTTCAACTAATGTATTTAAACAAAAATTATGTTTTTGCTAACCTGAATAAACAAATTTTCAAATTATTTATTTATTTTATTTAAAGTATTATCTATCAATTGTAATATTTGTATATAAAAAAAACAAAATTTAATAGTTATTTTTTCTGTCACAAATATCCTTAGTCCAAATGCACAACTCTAATATTTGATTTTTTCTAAAATGTACATAAATATGTCAATTATTTTTTTATCTATCCTATTTTCTTACATTACATTCACAATAAGTAACACAATAATCTTAATTAATCTTATTAAAATAAATTTTGATTGTCTCTAATATCATAATATTAAATAAATTTATATATAAATTCCACTTATAAAATGATATTCGCATCTTTTTATATATTTTTATTTAGTCATATTCATAAACTATCCTCCAATAAATTAAAGCACATTAATTAAGCTATAGGAGATAACTAGAATATGTTGTCCACCATTTCAAATTTTAATTCAATATAACTTTAGAAAAAAATATATAAAAATTGTTAGCAAAAGCAACTATATATGAAGTAACTAAATTAACGAAATCCTTTGATTGTAGTAAAATAACTTAAAAACTATGATTACTCAAGACAGAAGTTAACTAATAAAAAAATGTAATTTTTTTTAAATACATATTTTACTACATGTTATAAGCAGATAGAACTTACTCTTATAATATCTTCAAATAAAATAAAAAAACTGAGTAGTAGAAATGTGTATCTCTAGCTGAGTAAATATTAGGTTTAGATGAGCTGGTTTTGAGACATGTAACAGTGTGTCCTTTATTTTCCTTTAAGAGATTGAATTTGATTCTTTCTGTGTCCAAAATCTTGCAGACAATCTTTCTGTATCTATACATGCACCAAAACTTAGACGTTACATTTACTACATTTACTCCAAATAAAGCTGCAAATTCATTTTTATCACTGCATCACTCTTCAATGCTCTCTGCTGCCACATTAGGATCATCTTCCTCCTTACCTATACTCACACTCAACACTACATTTTTCTTAATTAGTAATAATTATATATCAAAACTCAGTTACCTTTTATATATAATCGATTATGATTGACACTGATAATTCTATTAGGGTTTCGTTATACTTTTTTTGAAGTGTGTTCTTCTTATCTTTATCAAAATTTGGTCAAAACATTGTTGGAGCTACATACTATGAAAAAGAAAGGAAATCAGATAAGGAATGTTGTTTTTCTACGTTCATTTCACCTTTTTGCTATGTTCTAGGCCTTGAATGTTCTGTAAATATTAGTTAACTTTATGCAACTAAAGTACAACACACAGGAGTGGTCCTAACCCTTTTGCAATTAATTAGGATATCGAGAGAGAGCCTTGTTACTTTCTTTTGTAGTTTCTTTTAGTTTTTTGCTATGAAGAGTAGGTGTTTGTATTTGTTTGCATTCGTTGTTACATCTACTATTGTCTACTTCTCAGAAAATATTAGTTTTACAGGGTATTTTATAATTTTTATTAAATATTAAATTCATTTTCATTTTTCATTTTTTTAAATGTTATAAATGTGTATGTATTTTATTAGCAAGTAATAAGTTTTTTAAAAATTTTGATGATGGAGATAAATTTGATGCATAAATAATATAATTTAAAAAATACAACAAATTAATTGAGTTAATTACGTTGATTGGTTTATCTGGTTAGGTTAGAAATATCTTAATGATGTGAACGATTGTTACTTATTTAAAAAGTAATAATTGTTGTGTATTTTGGTTTCACGAGATCAATAATATTGCAATATAATGAACTTAACTAATTAGATATAAAAATACACCTAAAGTCACATTGCTTAAATGATTTTCGTTAGAATTTTTAACTTAAACAATATTTGCATTTTAAGGAAGAAATGTTTCATTTAAAAAAAAATACCAAAGAAAAAAAGATTTATCTCACTCTCATTTTTATTTGCGTGTCACATTTCTCATTCAAACGAAAATATAAGATGAGGAAAGGATAGTATTGCTACAAGTTAAAAACATCGAAAACTTATCCAAATTCTTGATTAATTTTACACACACCTTTCTCTATCCCTTTCCAAATATCTAATAAGAAATCATTTTGCTTTTTAAAGTAAAAATGTTATTTTATTGGCGTTGAATGAAAAATTGGGTATTTTGTGTATGATCAGACAAATCTTTATACCAATTTTAGCATCTTAAGAAGGTCTAAAACAAAAAGTGAATGCTTTGACACTGTATAAACAATGTAGCGATCAAGTTAGTATAATAAAATGCAGAAAGTTAGACATTAAGAAACAATAAAAGGAGAATTTGCAAGAAGCATATACGGAACATAGTTTGTGCTTCTTATTCTCTTGTGTCTCTTATGCACATACATACATACACACATGAATGAATGTGAAGTATAAAGGCAAAAAACATTTTTGTTTTATTGTTTGTAACTACCTATGTTCCCTCTGTCTCTGCCTCACTATGAGATTTCAATTTTGCAAGATACAATTAGATCTCTTCTGTTCTTTGTTGCAGCATCTGATGTTGGAAGGAGGGAGAGGGCCCTATTACATTATACTATCTGCTTTCTCATTTTTCAACTGCTTCCAAACCAACACCCTCTATACAATCTCATGCTTTTCCCTATTTTTCGATTATTTTTAAATTTTTATTTGATAGTCACGTCATTTAAAAATCGAAATATTGAAATGTTAAAATAATTATTTCTTCTGCAATTCTCTTTTAAAATATCAATGATAAAATTTTAAATTTCAAAAGGCGCAATATAAAAAAGAGAACGTGTTTGTTTTTGGTGGAGCCAAGACATCGCTTTCTCTACAAGAAACCTCGCTTTCATATCTTGTTCTGCACCCACTTGTGCAACCACATACAAAAAGCAGTGTCCCCAAGTGCCAACTACTGTCATTTCAAACCCTCACACCTGGTTTCCCTTCACCACTTCCAAACTTAACTTCATCTCTATTTCAAGCTTTAGATCATGTGCAACCACCATTCTTATACACACTTCTCTGTCTCCTAACTATAATTGCCCATACCAAAAAAGCAACTGTTCTTCTTTACAGACATTTCATCACCATTTGTTAAAAAAAAACTTCAACGGTGCACTGTAGAAATTACTAGCATGGTTACTCATTTTCATCATTTGTACGTCACCTACCCTTAATGCATTTTCCTTAATTGTATCAAAGTAACCTCAGATTTTTTTTAAGGTTAAATTAGTTTGAGTTGTGATTCTTTGAAAAAATTGATTTACAACTACTACAGAAATGTAAGTATGGGAACATCAAGTATTTATATCTAAAGCTGCTGTGACACTTTGTTAGTGTAGAAGTTGATTTTAAATTATATTTGGATGTTGAAATGTTACTTTCTTCTGGTTAATTGGAAGCAGGAGTACGTGCAGAATGTGATCCTTCGAAAACTGGAATATTTCGAAATCTTTCTAAGGATTTGTGATCTGGTGCCCCCAAACCAAATAATTGCTTCAACATATGAAATAAATGTCATCTCTTAACTGATGTTGCAACACTGAATTTTAATGTATATATTTTATCTTGCAGAGTTTTGTAAGGAAGTTTTACTCTATCCAACCAACTCATTTCTGCTTTTGCATCATTATGCCCCTCCGTATCTAGATTCTAGAGTTAAGGGGCAAGTTAGATTTGACTTCTTCTTTTTGGGTTATCATTATGTTTAGTCATTAGATTTATCTATTATTTTTAATGTTTGGATTAATGATACGTTTTATATATATATATATATATAAAATAATATTTTCATTAGATATAATTTTTGTTTAAAATAGATGTGTTGCTGAATGATAACTAGCAATCCTCATTTTATAACATTAGTTTGTGCTTAACAGGTGAGGGATTCTTATGCAAGATATACTTAATTTTAAAATATTGTCTTTCTTGCAACAGTTTTCCACAATAACAATAATAGCCTCTAAATTATGAAAAAACATTTATGTACTGATATAAGATTGTTAATGGTGTGACACTGTATAATTGACCAAGCTACACAATGTTGTTTGCATGAACAAGAATTTCCCTCACTGGATGGCAGGTTCTTTCTAAGACCATAATTTGACTGGATTGAACAGAACAGAGGGTATCCTAAGAAAGGTGAAAGCCACTGTAACAACAAAGAAATAGTACAGATAGGAACTGTGGGAGTGGAAAGAGAAAAGGAGAAAAATAAAAAATCAGAAACTTTAATTTGCTTGCATTATGAAAAAGAAGGTGAAAATATGATGTATATTCCTTCTGCTGTTACATGATGCATCATTTGACCATATATTATTAACATGCATGGAGGCATGATTGTTGAATCTGTTTGTTTCCATTGGGTTTCAGAAGTAGGAAAGCAACCAAGTTATCCAGTTTGTCCTTATACATATGAGAGGTCCTATGGGGATTTGAAAAGGTTTAACTACTTGTCTCCTCAAATGGCCCAACAACATTTATGGTTCCTAACTAATCCACCTTCTATACCACCATGCATGTTTTCTTCAAAATATTTCTGGGAATTTTGTTTCAGAGTGATTAAAGTAAAGTAATAATAAAAATGTTGATGATGGGGGAGGAAAAGGAAAAAAATTGAATAATGAATTCGTTAGGAATGATGGGAAGTAGATGGGAGGCTACGTCTTAATCATCATTTATGGTTTTACGTCAGAAGATGAAGTTTGATTGAAAGAGAGAGAGAGAGAAAAAAAAAACACAAACACAACAGGGAGTACAATCCTAGTAGTGACCGACCATAGGATTATTGGATTTTTGGGATGATGTTGTTTTCTCTTGTTCGCAGGTTCCCGATGTTAGAAATGAGTGTGGGAATTGCACTGCGCACACACACCATTGATTTTTTTTTTTCACGAGGAAAGATAAAACAAATGAATCTGGGAATGCAGAAATGTTGTTCAATTGAATGCATATTGATATTTGCACCTTTCTAATAATGGCATGAGCCAGAACTAGCCACCCTATGCTTCTCAATCAACTTTTCTCACCCCATTTCTAGCACCCATCACACACATCATAAAATAAATACAACTTCAAACTTTCGAATTTCAAACCATTGTGTCACCTACTGCTCTTTTTAGTTTGAGTGTTTTAACAGGCCATCCTTTTTGGTTTATCTAAATTAGGTGTGTTAATTGTGGATTTTTTTTAGAAAAAAAAAATTTACTTTTTAAAAAATGGCTTAAATACTTTTTTGGTCCTCATTTTCATAGTGTTTATTGCGAATGGTCATCATTTTTACAGAATGTTTAAAATGGTTCTCATTTTTACCGAATGTTTAGAATGGTCCTCATTTTCGCAATTCGTGTTTTATTTGGTCCTTTTATGTAATGCCGTTTAAATTATTAACGGAGCATTGTACATGTGGCACGATTTGTATTAGGGTATATTATGTGTACTATACAGGTGGCTTAATTAAATATTTGGGGATAAATAAGTGAGCTAGGGTTTTGGTAGGGAATGTTTGGGCAGTTGGTGAGTTTTGGCAATCTTATTCCTCCATTCCCAATTGGTATTGCTGCAATCTTCTTCTTCCTGCAATCCCATTATATAGGTATGTTTCGTTGGAGGCAACCGTGTTGTATCACTTCGTGCACTATTGTCCTACACACGTCAATACCTCCCAGATCACCAATAAGCAATTCCAAGAACCATGTCCAAGTTTCTTTATTTTCAATTTCCACAACAGCATACGCTAAGGGCAGTAACTGATCATTAGCATCTCTACCCACAACACTCAACAACTCACCTACGTATTTTTTTTTTTAAGAAAAAACAACCATCCAAACCTATGATGGGTCTACAAAAGACAAAGGAATCTTTACATGCTTTTAAACAGGAGTAAAACCTCTGAAAAATTGCTTCATCATTATCATTTTCCACTTTGATTTTTATAGTTGATCCAGTATTACATTTTAGTAATTCATGTGCATAGTCGTATTTTCCACTTTGATTTTTATAGTTGATCCAGGATTACATTTTAGTAATTCATGTGCATAGTCGTAGATTCTTTTATATTGCTCTTTAAATGACCCATCTACTATATCTGCAGCCATTGCCCTTGCTTTACGAGCTGTTGATGAAATGACGAGTATTAGCTGCTTCCTCTGAAAATCTGAACTCAAGAAAGACGAAGATAAAGAAATTTCCCTAATTGCAAAATTTCCCCTAAATTGAAAAATTAACGTTAATTAGCCACCTGTACAGTACACGTAACACACCCTAATACAAACCGTGCCACCTGTGCAATATTCTGTTAATGATTTAAACGGCGTTACAGAAAAGGACCAAATAAAACACGAATTGCGAAAATGAGGATCATTCTAAACATTCGGTAAAAATGGGAACCATTTTAAACATTATGTGAAAATGAGGATCATCCGCAACAAACACTACGAAAATGAGGACAAAAAAGTATTTAAATCTTAAAATTTTTACATAAGTGGTTTTTCTTCAATTTTGTTTTTCTTCATGTTCACATATTAAAATTCAGTTTAACATGTGAACAATAATTTTCAATGTAGATTTTTTATACAAATGATTACTCTTTGCATGTCGGAATTTGACTCTTCATGTACTGAATTCTAATATACAAACAATAAACAATGTATACATGTGTAAGTAAAGTTTGAAAAGGTTTATTTGTGTACTTTGTTTAATAAAATAAGGATTTTTAGAAAAAAAAAGTTCTTTAGATTTAAATGAAACTTTTTTTTTGAGGTTTTGTTCTTTCATACCAAACATCAAACTTGTATTATTTGTTCATTTGATTTTTCAACAAATACTCATTTAAAAACTGTTGTTGGAAAAATATTTGCATTTTTAGACATTTTTAGATTATTTTAATTTGTTTTTAGTTCAGATCATGTTATGATTTAATGGTGAAATTTAATGTTTTAAATAAGTTTCTTGTATTGATCGTGGACTTGACTTTCTATTTGAAATGTTCCCTTTTAAATAAATAAATAAATTACTATCTGATTGAGAATATTGTGTACTGATTCATAATTCTACTTAATTTAGACACAAATAAAAGCATTAATGTCTTCCAAAGAGTAAACAATGATAACGTTCGATCGTTTTAAATAACATGTTACTTTATGAACTAGTTTAAAATAAACTCGAATGTTTGAGCCATTATTCGTATTCTTGGTTTGTGACAATATTCATCTTTTCTAAATTTTTATTTTGATCCAAACTAAAAAAAAAAAATGTTAAAAAGTTTTATCTACAACGGATATCCATGTGTTCCGTACTTGCTTTCCTGTTTCACTATGACAGAAATAAATAAAACGTCTGCGATTGGGTTTTATAGGTCAGAATGAGAGCTATAAACTAAAATAGTGGTTTTCTCTTGTCTTTTTAATTATATATAATTTATATGGTAAACTGACTTGTCAATCAATGTAAAAAACATCAACATTGAAAGTAAAGAAACATGTTCTTTAAATAAAATAATAAAATTTATTCATATTCTTAAAAACAAGATAATATAATCAAATAATAGTGATTTAATTAAAAATATGAAAAATGTTAATATTCAATAAATATACAATTTAACTAAAATACTTAAACATTTTCAAATTTTAAAATTTAGTTAAAATATATTTAGATTGTTACGTTATTAATATGAATTATTTATCAATTTTGTTTCAAATAATATGTAAAGATAAATAAATAAACTCATATGAAGCAATTAAGAAAGATGTATACTATTTCTCCTACCGTTGTAATGCACTTATAAAAGTAAGAGTAATTTAAAATGTGAATCGATGTTTTCCTTAACTCTATACAAATCACAAAATAAATTGCTTCTATATTTTTATAAAATACTCTATATTTGAAGTTCACAAAAACATGAACTTCATAACGTATACAAGAGTTCAAAAATAAATTAAACCAATTATATTATAGATGATTAATTTTTTTATTAATTTTGACTTTTATAAACACTTCTTTTTGTTGATACTTAATCTCTTTTGCATATTTTAAAAGATTTAATTATTAATTTATTTTTTTACGATTAAATTTTGATCTATTTTAGTCTTTATATATTTTTATACTCAATTGTATCTTTATTTTTATAAAAATATTTAATATGACATTTTTATTAAATTGATGTTAACATATGTTAACATCGATTGAAATTGTTATATGTCAAATTTTAAGTTTATCAAGTTTTAAAATTGTAGTCATCTTTCATTTAAAATTTTTTTAATTTTAAAAGAGAATACTTTTGATCAACTTCGAGTTTGATACAACATTTTAAAAAATGTCATTGTCAATTCAATAGGAAAGAACACATCAATTTTTTTTACAGAAGTAAAAATTCAATTGAATATTAAAAAATTCAAGATTCAATTAAATAAAGAAAATATAAAAACCAAAATTAAAAACTAAGTTATATATATATATATATATATATATATATATATATATATATATAAAAATATATATATATATATATATATATATATATATATAATAA
>Ga0214542_1012066_pt1 | contig 11439 bp, 8 predicted proteins | sample CNSS1metaG_FD_160096 | JGI IMG/M metagenome (GOLD analysis project Ga0214542, IMG submission 160096) | Root nodule microbial communities from cowpea collected in UCLA plant growth center, Los Angeles, California, USA - CNSS1 | ecosystem: Host-associated > Plants > Roots > Nodule | place: USA...
AGTTACATCATTAAGAAAGTGTACTTGTAGTTTGTAATTCATGTTGTAGACCTTAAAGCATTAATTAGATGTAGTTTGGTCTTTGGTGTGTTTTTAATCTGTTGAATGGTTTTTCAACAGGTTAAAAGGTTGGCTGCAGTAGTCTTAAACTGCAACAAATTCAATCAGTTGATTTAGTTTTTAATCGACTGGTTTCACTTAAGTCAAGTGAAATCAACCGATTGATTTGAAAATCAACCTGTTGAATTTCGTAACAGTTTGACTATAAAAGCTGTGATATTTGAAAGAGAGGTCTGTTGATCATTTTAGAGCACGAATTGGTTATGGAAACTTGTGGAAACTCTCTCCTTCGTGATCATAGTGTTGCAGCTGTTGAAGATTGAACTTGGATCAATTCTTGAAGCTTTTGGCTTTGTTTGAAGCTTGGAGAAAGTGGTTTGTGGTCGGCAAAGTTGTGCTACCACTGAGGTTTGATCTTTCTCAAGCGTTGTGTGTGTGCTTGGTGGTTTTCCAGGTCTGCAAGAGGGTTCTTGCTGTGCTGGTGTGATTCTTGTGTGATACAAGAGTCTTTTGTGGTGTTTTTGCATATTTTGGAAGTGTAAGGGTGGAGTCTTTTTAAAACTTTTGAAATAGTGCAAAGTCAAGCTCAGGTTGCCTTGACAAAACTGTCATATAATAAAGCAAATTATGGCACTTTTTTAGAACTGCCATATTAAACCACCATATTTATCTCATTTTTTTGTAGTGATAGGGAATTTAGAATTATTGTGAAAAGGAGGCTAAGAAATCGAACAAGGTTATCAAGTGTGATAGAAATAGAAGTTCATCGAAGCATCGTTGAGCCTTGTAATTTTTAAAGAGTTAATACGAATTGCTAATGGTTTTTGTTTTTGTTTTTCGAATAGATAATGAACAATAACCCTAAAGCTTACTCTGATAAGATTTATGCCCTTGCACAAGGCCCACTTCAATAAGCTAAAAGGTTTGCTGCATATAGTGTTAATGGGTATAAATTTTGAACAATACAACGTGAGCAAGGGATGAAAACTCAAAACAGTGGTGTGTTTTATAGCTTTGGAACTAAAAGTTATGCAAGTACAAGTGATAATAGGCCAATAGAAGGCTTAGTGCCATATTATGGGAAGGTAGTTGACATTATTGAATTAAATTACTATGGTCGATTCATGGTGCCTCTATTTAAATTCCAATGGAGTAACACTACAAATTCTAGATATATTAGAAAAGATGCATTGGGATTCACATCAATAACTTTTTCTCATTTGATACATACGAGTGAAAGGGAGGATGATGAACCATACATTCAAGCTTCTCAAGCTCAACTTGTGTATTATGTGGAAGACAAGAAGGATGAAGGATGGTGTACCCCAGTTCACTTAAAACCGAGAGACTTATTTGACATGGGTGGGGATGCTACAGCGATAGCTTGTGAAAGCGAGTCTTGTCAGCCACAGTTAGCCTCATTTTGTTTAGATGAAAATTTTGAAACTCATTTGTCTAGGCCCGGTGTAAATGTAGAATTTGATTAGGTGTCTAGTCTTGAATTAAAGTCATAATAATTTCATTTTGTGTTTGTCTTGGATTAAATTTTACTATAGATATTTTTAAACTCAAATGATTTTGGATGGATATTCATAAATATATTATTTCATAAGTCAAGTTTGGCAATGATGAGAACAAGAATGAGAAGGTATATTTTCTAATATAGTTGTGCAGTTGCAGGTTCATCAAGAATGAGAAGACAATATTTCATGTTATGTTTCTATGGTACTTTTGATGACTTAACTTTTAAATAGGTATATTCTACTTTCTTTGTATTGAGACACCTCAAAATTCTCATGATTCAACCAATGATGAGTCATCTCTACATGATCATCATGATGAACTATCATCTCATCCGCATAGAAATAAATCAAAAATAAAATATTGGATGGTTCAAGTGAGAAGTAAGTCAAATAATTTGCACTTGTTAATCTAAATATTTGTTTATGCATTACTTGAAAGGTTTGATAACAAATTGTTAACATTTTTTTCTTATTTATAGCTAATGAAGGAGAGATAAGAGAACGTGGTATATTGGTTAAAGAAATTTATGACCTTCTATTGGGAGATAAAGTTGTGATACCTTTTGATGGAAACCAACCAAGTGCCACAAATGTAGATTGTCTTTTAGGAGGATTTTAAGGTCGGTTGGCAGCATATTCTAAAATGTTTCCCATCTGTTTTGAGAATTGGCATTTGGTGCTTAATAGTTACAAAAATCGAGCATGAAATGATGTCATTAAGGTAATAGTACATTTTTTTGTTGTTACTTTTATATATTGTCACAGAGAGTTAATTTTTTATTATATTGTATTGTTATATTTACAAATATTAAGTTATTCTAGGCGAAGTTATGGTGGGATCCAATCTACGAAACTGCGACAAAAGTATATATGATGAAAGACATTGGCAAAAAATGGAAGGAAAACAGGCTAAAATTGTTTTATACTTACTATGATGATAAAAAGAGTCGGGATGAAAATGTAAAGAACCCACCATTATCAATTCCAGAAACTGAGTGGGCAACTTTCATATACTATAGATTGAAAGAAAACACAGGTATTTTCTTACTCAATATTTATAATTTGGTTGCCCATGATTATAGAGTTCATTTTGTGTGTATGTGTATTTACAGAATATGTGTAAAAGGAATGCTGAAAATAGATCCAAACTCAAGATTAATCACACTGGTGGATCCAAAAAACTCAAAAAGAAAAAGAGCAGAGATTGTAAGTATCTAAATATAAGTTCAGTGTACTTTTTTTTTTCTTTTTTGTACATTAGATATGCTTAACAATTGGAAACATGATTGTTATAAATAGATGATGAAAATTGGCCAACCAGTGAGCAGAGGTAATTTGTATATTCATACTCATATGAGGGCTGATGGGACATACATAAATGAAGAGGCTCGAATTGTTTGTGCAAGTGATTAATTTTTTGTATATTTGGTTCATTTTTGTTTTTTAAGTTATATTTATATCGTGTAACTTCAATTACACAAGAGAAGATTGTTGAGATAGAGAATCATGGAACTACTTTTGTGGAAATCTCACCCAATAATTCCCTTGGTCAAGTGTTTGGAAAAGAACATCTAGGTCGAGTACGAGGTGTGGGAGACGGAGTTTGTCCATCCCAAATTTTTGGATGATCCAACCCAAGATTTGGTGGCATTCCTACTGCTACTAATTGTGTTCAAGAACTTAATATTGAAGTTCAAGAGTTGAAAAATCAAATAAAGACAAAGGATGGAAATATGAAAACAATGACACTTCTTGCTCAACTGCTAACACATTCATCAATGTCAGTCCCTGCTCAACTTCTTGATGTTATAGTAAGTTTTTCTTATCATATCCCATGATTAGCTATAAAACTTCAATATATTTGTAGCAATAATTATTTATTCTTTTACTTTTATTATTGCAACAACAACAAAGTTCCAGTGACCGTCATTCCTCATCAAATGCTAACACCAGGCAACCTTAGAAATACTTTGGAGTTTGTATTCTACTTATTATTGTACTGTTGATGTTTTAACTAGACTATGATTTAGACCTTATTCCCTATTAGAATGTTTGAGATCTTATGCTTGATATTAGGACTGAGGGTATGATGATGATATACTATGTTGTCATCATTTTGACAATAGACCTTATACACTTTTTGAGTCAGATCTTTGAACACATGATTTTGAGTGGGAATATCTGATTGAGTTTCCTTCAATTGGAAATGAGTTTGATGCAAATACTTTTATATTGTCAATCATCAGAAATTATTGCCTTCACTTTAAGGATTCTGAACCAATGACATTTAATTGAAAGTTATTTGAATGACTTTCATTTTATTCAAAAAGTGGATCCAAGTTTCTCAAGTACATTACATTGGTCTATGTTGTTGGTCTTTATTCTGAAACAATTTGGAATGTATCATTGCTTAATGTTCTTTATGTAGTTGCCCATCTTGTGTGAATCTTTTACAATCTTTTACAATCTTGATAAAGACCTGCGTTTGGCCAGTAATTGTTGCTTCCCTGTAGCTGTATTTCATAGTTAGTCGTGTTGCTTACAATTATTGGCTATAGTTCCTATGTTTCACCAAAGATAGGCGCCCGATATTAGAAAAAGAAAGAATATCGTATTTGACTATCTAGCATTATTTTTTGTTCCTATGTTTCACCATATTTGAATTAACACCAACCTATTTGTTGCTCATGACTGATAGCCCGAGACAAATGACAGACAATTGGTTATATTTTAACTTCTGGCAGTGTTACCCCACTCCTTAAGCATAATATTTTGGAAGTTAGATTGTTGGTATACTCTGAATTTTCTCCTTTGTTAGTTATTAATAAATTAATAAAGTGCTAATGGTGTGTTATGTCAATATGCAAAGGTGTGTCCAAAGCGTGACACACTCAAAGAGTGGTTGACTCCTCTGTATCTTGATTTAGTTCCTTAGATAGACACATCTTTGTCATATGCCTTTTATAGCAGCATTACACTATTTTCCTTCCAGAAAACTATTCAAATTATTAGTTTGATCCTTTATCATATGGTTGAATGATGGCATATTCTTGATTTTGTGGAGCATTTTAGGGTGAGTTCTTTGTTTGGATTAATTTGTTCTCGGCATTGTCAATAATATGGTTTGTTTTTAGTTTCCATGAATTTTTGTATGGATTTTGAGTGCACCAAAATAAAAGAAAGTTTTGCTTAATGTAACCTTAACAATTATTGTTTTAACCTTTTATTTTCTAAAGCACATTGTCAAGAGTCAAATGTTTTTGAATATAGGTCGTTCTTTTTAATCACTTATCGATCCTTTTTAATATATATAATATATAATAATAACATTATTCCTGTTATTTAAAAAAAATTATATCATTTTATTAAATTAAAAATAAAAAGTATTTGCATCCTAGATTGATCGAGGTTACCCATTATTAAATTTTTTAAATTCTTATACAAAGTGGCAGTTGTAAGTGCCACTAAATTTTTTAATTCTTAGACTTCAAACGGTTCAATTTTTTAAATTCCAAGATTTACTGGCGGTTACAACCGCCGCCAAATATTTTAAATTCCTAGATTTACTAGCGATTACGACCGTCAAGAAAATTTTTTAAATTCTTTAAATTCCTAATTTTACTGGCGGTTACAAGTGCCGCTAATTTTTTTTTTTTAAAATAAAAGATGATTTAGAGCCGGTTAAAACCAACATTAAATTTTTTAGTGGCGGTTATTCCAGCAATTACAGTAAACCAGCATTATGATGACTTTGTGGCGCTAAATTCGGTGGTAGTTAATTAACTGACGGTAGAGAAAATTCAAAATTTTAGTAGTGTTTTGAGCAATTGGTTCACAAGATTGGACTCTGTCATCTTAATGATGTAATTTCCTAGTAAGATTTTAACGAGACACATTCTTTTATCAATGGACACCCAATGGGGAGTGTTATGAATTAATGGTCATCCATTAATTTGATACAATTACTCATATGATTGATATGACTGATACTCACATGATTCATTAAACTTTTTGTAAATATTTGTATTAACTATTGGATTTGTATCCATTATGGGTTACCATGTTGTATCTTTAAATATGACTATTCTTATAAGCAATAAGATACATAGAAAAGTTTTTCCCTATTCTATCATTCTCTATTCTATATTCTTCGTTCTATTCTTCTCTCTAATATTAGCTTTATTTTAAAATAAAAATTATGTTGAATAAATATATTATGTGCTCGATAAACATTAATTAAACATTATACGCAATTTTTTACTTTATTGCTTTTACTAAATATGTTATACAATCTATTTTATTCTTTTATCTTATGATATGATAGAACAACGAAACTTAGTTTTTTTAGAGAGGAATTTAGAGTAATGATTTTATAAAATTATACTTTTGAATATAAGAAAGAATAAACTTCTAAATTATATTTATAATATTTTAAATATTGATTTAGTTCAATATTATCTTAAAATAAATCAAGTGGTATAGCTTTTAAAAAGATATAACATATACTTTTATGTTAGTTAATAAATCATAAAAATATTTCTCAATATTAATTTTTAATTATTTATAGCATAACGTTGGTAGTTCTTTAAAAAAAACAATTCTATATCAATTAGAAAATAGACGTTTCATTTGATTTATATACATTCAAATTTTTATTCATTTAAAATTACCTTAAAATGATCTAGGTTTGAAAATATTAATCACAATTATCTTGTTATTTTAAAGTAGTCATATTAAATTAGGAAGTTCTTTTAAAAGAATAATTATATACACTTTTATATCCCTAAATCAATTATAGAAAATAATTGCTAATATTAATTTTCTAATGTTTATGATATTCTATGTTGGTACTTATTTTAGAAAGTATTGTTTATAATATTAATTTTGAAATTATTTATGGTATGCATATAGCTTTTTTTAATATTATATATTATATATACATATATAGTAAATAAATTATAGAAAATAATTTCTAATATTACAGTTAATAAATATATAATATACTTAATTAATAAACATGAATATTATAAATAGAGGTAGATTAATGCAAAGGTTGAATCCCAAACCACAAAAAAGTTCCACAGGTTTTCAAAGCTAGAAGAATAGCTCGTTCACTTCCCTCATTGATTTTTTTGAAACTTATCTTTGCATTCATGTTTATTATTCTATTTTCATCTGGTATGAATAAAAATAGCTCTCAAAACTGAAATATATTTGTACAATAGTTTGAATGTGATTTGAATTTATTCTTTCTAATTATAAGTATCGATAACAATGCAGGTGTTAGCAGCAAATCAGTTTGTCAAACACGATGCATTGAATTTTATGACTGTATTAACAATTGTCGAAATTTAGGTTATACAAGAGGGATATGCAATGATGGTCTATGTTGTTGTTCCAAGTAACCAATGCATTCTTTGTATGAATGCAAATACACAAAGCAATAATAAATAATATTACCTTCATTGTTAAAAAATTGTGTGAAGAAATTGAATTTTCTCCAGTTTACTATGTTTTCTTTATTGGTATATTAAATTATATTCTAAATGTAAGGCCCACTTTCTACTTTGCCCTAAATTGTAAAGGGTGCCCCGAATCATTTGGGCCTAGGGTTGGCCCAAAGGGAGTCCAAACCTAATATGTCCTGACACTCTCACTTTCACTCATTTCATAGAAACACAATCGTCTCTATCAATCTTTCCAAAAGAGCTTTCCTAGGGTTTGCTCCTCCGTCCCATTCAAGTTAGTTCGACTCCGTTCTCCCTCACGTAAGTTGATTCGCTAACCACACTTTCCTTATTTCTGACTCTATTGTCGTGATTCTAACTAGGGTTCACCTTAGTAACCCGATTTGAATTTGTTCTGCCATATTTTCAGTTCGCGAATCTGCTCTGAGGTCTGTCGTATTCACTAGCTTGGGGGTCGGGGTTTTCTGCTAGCTATTTCAAGGTAAGGGAAGCTAGAACCCTTTTGTCTGGTGTGATTGTGGTTTGTACTATTCTTAGTTTCATGATTCTTGAGTTCTGCACTGCTGTGGATGCCTGGATTGTTTGGTTATTTTGTTTAGCATATGTATGTGGCTGATGCAGGGGCGAACAATGGTGAGGGCTGATAATATCACCTAAGCGAACTTGCCTCGCCTAGGCGAGATGAGTCGATACTCGCCCAGGCCTTTTCACGCGAGTGGTCACTCAGGCGACCAACTCAGTTTTGAGCGAGCGAGCGTCTCGCTTAGGCGAGGGGAGTCTCGCCTAAGCGAGAATGCGCAGAGGCCACTGTTCTTGTGTGTTGAGCTCTCACCTAGGCGGAGGGAGCTCGCCTGAGCGAGAGACCCTCTCGCTTGAGTGAGGGCCTTCAACCTGAGCGAAGAGCTGGGCAAGAGTGCGTCCTGGTTTGATATTTTCTCTGTTCTTGGATGCTTGGCATGTATTTGATTGGGTTATTATATAATGGCATGAGTTGAATGAATATGCATGAGTGGGAGGGTGTATGATTTGTGAATGATGAACTTGGATAATTCTTGGCATGTAATGAACATGAAATGGTTGGTTATGAAAGTGACATGGTATTGATATGAGATAAAATTCTATATTCATGGATGGAGGATGATGAATTGGTATGGGTTTGACCTGGAATATAAAAGAGGTTGGTTATAAAGGTTGACATGAGGTGTATATGCACGATAAATATTACTTGATTGTTTGAATATGATTGGTATGTGGTCAGTACGTAATTCCATGAAATCTCTAGGTGGGATTTCAGGGTCGTGCTTCAGTGGTCGAGACGTAATTCCATGACCCATGTTAGTGGGAGTTCATGGTGGTGCCCCATCTATATAATTTGCTAAGGATTCAAGGTAAGGTTGCATCCTGACGCTCTAAGCACTAGTGTAGGAAGGACTTTTGGCAGCGGTTATTTTTGTCATTTTGCCCCGGTTCTAGAACCGAGGCATATTAGGGCGATGCCAAAAAGGTTAGCTTTTTGCCTCGGGTCTCAATCGAAGCAGAAGCTTCATATTCTGCCTCGGTTTTGCTGAGAACCGAGGCCATATGTGCCTCTCTGCATTTTCAACATCCCATCTTCTCCACCAGAAACCCTAGGTAGCCACCATGGTTTCATCACAGCTCCGTCAACCACCGCCACATCCGAAACTCAAAACAAAAGATCTGCAACCACTGCAATCTTCTCCTTCATCGTAAGAGCAATTTGTGAATTGTGCCACCATCATGGAAGCCCCATGTTCTTCATACACGAAAATGTGAACATCACATTTGCATAAATGCAAACAAAAATCAACCATCTGCAGCAAATCACAAACCCTAAATCGCGTCTCCTCCCCCAAATCGCAAAACTAGCTCCATCGCAATGACAAGTTTCTTCAAGTTGCCGCCACCTACACTTCTCGCCACCATCAACGACAGATCTTCATCCACGCACCTACAACACAACAAAATGATGCTCACTTCGTGAGCCCCAAATCGCACGTCGCTAAGCCAGAACAAGAATGAGCAAAACGTCAAGTAGTCGCGAGTGGTCGGAGCGTAACAGTAGCAGTGGAGGTGGGTGGTTAAGAGAGAGAACTCGCACGCGAGGAAGAAGAAGAAAAAAAGTGATTCACGATTTTTGAACCCTAACGAACCTTTTGGCCTCGGTTCAATTTTTAACCGAGGCAGAAGACAGTTTTTGGCAGCGGTTCAATTCCAACCGAGGCAGAAAATAACTTTTGGCCTCGGTTCATTTTTTAACCGAGGCAGAAAACAGGTTTTGGCAGCGGTTCAATTCCAACCAAGGCAAAATATCACTGCTGTAGTAACATTTTTGAAATATTAGCCAACTTTTAGGCTTCGAGTCTTCAAAACCGAGGCATATCATACCTTTTGGCACCGGTTTTCTAATGAACCGAAGCATAAAAGTTGGAAAAAATTGCAAAAGTGCCACCGCACCATTTTATGCTTCGGTTAAGCGATAACCGAGGCCTATAACGCGAGTTAAAAGGCCAAAACTTCACTAGTGAAGGAATCAGTTAGTCTCACATAGAGCGGACTGACTCTTGTGGTGAGAGTAGTAGGAGGCCCGAAACTCATTAAGGGCTAACCTTGTGTGTGGGGGATTGAGACATTGTAACACTTGTACCACTTAGCTCGGGCTGAACAACTCAGGGGTGAGTAGAGAAATCCACCACAAGTGCAAGCATCCGCTGAATTCGACTAAATTATACGTATCCGGATGAGTCGTGTCGAGTCTTAGTGTAAAGGTGGAAGGTCATAACATGCTTGGGTGATTGATGAGTGCATATTTTTGCCCTCATTCAGTGTTTAATTTTGGGTATTTAATTGAATTTGTATGCTTAAAGAGTAATTTAATTGATAGTTCTGATAATTAGCCTATTTGAGCTTGTGTGATAAAAATGTCTTAAAAAGTGATTTTTAGCTGCATAAATTATTTTTGGATATTTTAACTTTTGTTGATGTAGCTGAAGTTAAGATTAAGCTCATTCAAGGTGGGAAAATAAATTGATTGAAGTTACATAACACCTTTAAATAAGGCTGAAATTAACAAGTGCTGGAAAAATCACTTATGCACCCCAGTTTATACTTATACACTCCTTTCCAAAAACCAATTCTGCATCCCCAATTTTTTACTAAGTTGCACCTTTCCTACCACTTAAACTTCGTTCACTAAAATGGTGCCATGTGGAAATCCTCCACTAATTGAGTTGACGAACCAGAAGAAGCCACGTGGGCATAATCCTTGCACATGCATGTGAACCAATAAAGTAGTGCCACGTCATCATCATCTTCTTCCCTCAAACCCTAGCAGCCAACACTCACGACCACCATGGGAGCCACTGCTCTGCCACCACCGTCCCTGCACTACACCACGAGAACTCCATTGTTAATGAAGGATTAACTTGTTCCTTTTTATGTTTATTGAATATGGTGTGAGTTGATTAAGAAAGCTAAGTGAAATCCCCACTGGACATTAAGATAGCAGGCTATCTAGATGTGAAGGTTCCTTTCACAAAGCTCAAGAGAAGAAGATGATGGATTGATTCAAAACAAAAAGAAAATGGAAAGCACATAAACCATAGAAAACCAAGAACAATTAAAGAAAGAAGAAAACATAAAATGGAAAGGAAAGAAATGGTAAAAATTTGAGAAGTACGCCACTACAAGGTTAGGCTAGAAGCCATGGCAACCTTCAAGATGAGTGGATGTGTGCCACCACTTGCTATGCAAGATAAGGCTTAAAAGTATTCACTCCCAAGGGAGGAAACTCTCACAAATGGTTGAGACATAAGTGTGTTTTTACTTCAAAATGTTCAACCCTTTTACATGTCTAGGAGCACCCCTTATATAGAAGAGTTTAGGGTCCTCTATGCAAATAAAAGATACCTAAGGATGTCTCTATAAAAACCTAACCCTAGCTTCTAGAAACTAGGTCAAATAAGGTTACAAAAATGAGAGACAAAAGAGCTAAATATGGTGTGTGCAAGGCTAATTTCGTTTTAGCACAAAAGGAGACCAAGAATGTGTCTCATATGTCTCTAAAAAGTGGCCATAGTGTGCTAAAAACAAAGGAGACCAAAGGTACACTTTGGAGACATACTTTGGCCACTTTTTGGAGACATATGAGACACATTCTTTGTCTCCTTTTGTGCTAGAACAAAATTAGCCTTGCACACACCATAGTTAGTTCTTTTGTCTCTCATTTTTGTAACCTTATTTCACCTAGTTTCTAGAAGCTAGGGTTAGGTTTTTGTAGAGACATCCTTAGGTATCTTTTATTTGCTTAGAGGCCCCTAAACTCTTCTATATAAGGGGTGCTCCTAGACATGTAAAAGGGTTGAACATTT
>Ga0214542_1012069_pt1 | contig 11434 bp, 10 predicted proteins | sample CNSS1metaG_FD_160096 | JGI IMG/M metagenome (GOLD analysis project Ga0214542, IMG submission 160096) | Root nodule microbial communities from cowpea collected in UCLA plant growth center, Los Angeles, California, USA - CNSS1 | ecosystem: Host-associated > Plants > Roots > Nodule | place: USA...
AAGCTAGGGTTAGGTTTTTGTAGAGACATCCTTAGGTATCTTTTATTTGCTTAGAGGCCCCTAAACTCTTCTATATAAGGGGTGCTCCTAGACATGAAAAAGGGTTGAACATTTTGAAGTAAAAACACTCTTATGTCTCAACCATTTGTGAGAGTTTCCTCCCTTGGGAGTGAATACTTTTAAGCCTTATCTTGCATAGCAAGTGGCGGCAGACATTCACTCATCTTCAAGGTTGCCATGGCTTCTAGCCTAGCCGTGTAGTGGCGTGCTTCTCACATTTTCACCATTTCTTTCCTTTCCATTTTATATTTTCTTCTTCCTTTAATTGTTCTTGGTTTTCTATGGTTTATTTGCTTTCCATTTCCTTTTTTTCTGAATCAATCCATCATCTTCTTCTCTTGAGCTTTGTGAAAGGAACCTTCACATCTAGATAGCTTGCTATCTTAATGTCCAGTGGGGACTTCACTTAGCTTTCTTAATCAACTCACACCATATTCAATTATCTGAAAAAGGAACAAGATAATCTTTCATCATTTGGTATCTAGAGCTTTGGTTGTCCTTGAATATGGTGTTTTCATGTTCTAACCTTGTCTTGTGTAGCTATCTTTGAATGTTCCACATAAAAACAATGATGGCAGAAACTGTTCACGATTTTAAAAGATTAAACTGCACCTGCTCAGTGGTCCAAAAATTACGTTCTTGATGTCCAAAGAAAGCTTTGTTAGTCTTGTTTTTAACATAAAACGAACCAATGCATTTGGAGTTCTGTGGAGAGAGTAATGATTGAAATAGTGAGCAAAGGTCAAAGCTGCCAAGATCACCGCAAATCAACGTTTTTCAGGTTATGTTGGATAGTTTTGGCTACTGTTTTTGTTACACTTCTTACTCCTAAATGTTGTTGGATAACATGTCTTTGTGTGCTTAATCGTTGACCTTCATTTCTAAAAGTTTAAATGCATGATAGCTACATGTTTGGGTCTTTAAATGTGCCTAACTTTTGCTTGAGTCATATGTCATATGTTAGCTTGAAGTTTTCTTATTCTTGTTTTTTCAAGTATTTGAATCTTGCTTTCACTTTATATCTTGCTTGATGTATGCTCCATGAAATTGATTTTGGTCTAAATCTTCAGGAACTAAGTGTCCAAGCCACCTAAAACTCTTTCTCACCATTTTATGAAACTAGTTGTGAAAGAAGAAAATTTTCAACCAATTTTTGCCTAAAAACTGAGAGCAACCTTGCTCCTTGGTGAACTAAAAGTGTGTTTTTCACTAGGTGTTATGCTACTAGTTTTCATACTTGAGAATTGGGTGATATTGGCTAATTAGTTCCATGCTTTAACTTGGTTATGATCTTTCTTGGTATATGCATGATTTAAGACTTGAATATGCTTGCCATGTACTTTCCATAGAGTCTTTAAAATGTGCTTTTCTTGTTTTAGTCTTGTTAAAAGTTTTGTCTCAAACTTTTCTTCTTTAGAGTTTAGCTTTACTTGTTTTTTTGCTTTTCTTGCTTGTCACTAGGTGTTCTTTGTTTTGTCTTAGTAGTTTTCTTTTCTTGAAACTCTTGGGATGTTGTGGCCGAATCACTTGTCTTGCATTTGAAAAGTTTTGAACAAGTTTTTAAAAGTGTTTGCTTCACTCCTTTGGAGGAGCTTTGAGTGTAGCCTTGCCTTGTTACTTTGGGAGAGTGATCTAAACACTTGGGTTGCATTTTGGGTTGGAATTGGTTTCGGTTTTCATGTTGTCGAACCCCTAATTCAATTATTTTGTCTTGGCTTTGAGTGTTTTGTTGTAGGAATTATGGCAAGTTCATCAAATGCACATAATCCAAACAAAAAGAATACATTGATGAGATTGCTTCGGGATTTAGAGTTGTCTAGGAAGAAGTCCTTTGAACAATTGAGAAAAGAAAAGGAGCACAGTGACCTAAGAATCCAAGAGCACATTCCAAGGCTTGAAGCTAAAGAGCAAGAAAGAGAGGCTAGGAAAAGAGGGGATTCTAGGCCCAACCCATCACAAGAAAAGCAAACTCCAAAGATTCCTAAGTTGAAAGTCGAAAATGACCCAAACATCTACATTGAGTGGGAACAAAAAGTGGACCAAATTTTTAACATTCATGTAGTTATTGATCAAAAGCAAGTAGATTTGGTAATCTTAGAGTTTGAGGATTATGCCATGACTTGGTGGCATCAATTATGTATGGACAATATTAACCAAGAGTCATTCGCGACTTCTTGGAGGGACCTTAAAATTTTGATGTGCGCTAGATTTGTTCCTTCCTACTATAGGAGGGAGACTCTTTTGAAGCTCCAAAGGCTTCAATAAGGGTCCATGTGTGTGGATGAATATTACAAGTTAATGGAGTCCATGCTTCTAAAACTACGACTCCAATTTGAAAGTGAAGAGGAAAAGGTAGCTAGATTTGTGAGTGGGTTAAGGAGGGACATACAAGATTTAGTAGACTTATATGAGTACTCCTCTCTTGAAAAAGTTTTACATTTGGCCCCCAAAGTTGAAACTCAATTGCAAAAGAAAAAAGAGGCCAAGAGTAGTGGTTCATACAATGACTACTATTCTAGTACTTGGAAAGATAAAGAAAGAAAACATGATAAATCACCACCCAAGAGTTACTGATAGAGGCCGTACCCTAACAAATTAAAACATATTAAATGCAGTATATGAAAGTGAACCAAGTCGTCTCCCAACGACCAATATTTTCATTCAAAGCGAAATTTGCAGATGAACACAACAATAACACAAGGGGGGGTTGGCAGATTTATGGATGCAACGCACAATTGAAAACTTCAATGTAGACGTGTAAAATTAATGTAAAAACAGTGTTGATTCTTTGCTTCAAATGAACATCCACCAATCACGGATTACAACTCAAAATTGTTATATTAACTCTAATGAGACCCAAATTAATTACTAAGCGCAAAGGAACTCGAACTCAAGTGCAATTAAGCAAAGCACACAACCATGAATCTGCTACAGTTCACTAAGCATGAACACATAATGATTCCACTCTGCAAATTTCTTTCTCAAATTTCTTTCTTATTAGCATTCCAATCTTGATAGATCAGTAAAACGAATCGAACCCTTTGGATTCACATAATTTGGTATTCAAAGACTGGCTATCTAGATTTGGTATAGGAATGGAAGTTTATTATACAAGGTGTTTAACCGAAGGCTGCCCATTTTTAGTTGCATTTGATTACGGAAGCGAAAACAATGTTGTGAGCCAAAGATTGGTGGAGAAACTCCAATTACCAAAAACCTTTCATCTGAATCAAGCATGGATACAATTCTATACATGGCAATGTGTGAAAGAAGTATTATGTGATATTGCTCCGATGGACTTTTCTCATCTTCTTTTGGGATTGGCATGACTTCGTTTTAAAACAATCCATCTTGATGAACGTTTCCTTTATTTGAGGCATGAGGGACATCACAAGAAGTAGAAATTTATGACACCAAGACAAGTCAGTAAGGATCAACTTAGGCTGAAGGAGAAAACAGAAAAAGAAACAATACAAAAAGAAGTAATATAAATTGCAGAAGGAAGGGAAAATAAAGAAAAAGAAATGGAACTGGAGAATAATATGATGGAAAGTTTATTCGTCAATGTTTTTTCTTCTACAGTTTGTGATGTCATTTTACAAGAACAAAAGGATAAGCATGTGAATGAAACACACCAATTTCCATGTTTGAAAAGGAAGCTTGTTCATAGTGCTTTATTATGCATTTGGTCTGTCGATAAGAAGCAAATTCGTCAAACACAATGCGTGGAATTATTTATTGTTACATATCAAGGTGGGGTACTGTTGCCAGGAAATGTTATCGACGGATTGCAACCATTGCAAAGTAACAAATATCAAGTTGAATTTGATCCTGGAGGAAGACAATTAGTTTCAACTTGTGAAAAATAAAAGTCCTTCACAAGATCATAATAAACTTACATTAAAACTAGTGTCTTAAGATTCGGGACAAATCTTCTCGAAGAAGGAGGGCGTGATGTGAAATGCATATGGGTAAAATGGAGGATGATTAATGCGCCGTGTTGATATAGGTTCATTTATTTAAATAAGGGCCCAATGCTTTGAAAAATTGGCTGACCAAATTGTGTTTTGGGTTAACCAATTAATGTGCTTTAGTTGTGCTTTATTTTCAAGTTGAAATGAGGGTTCATATGCCAACTTAAGAACCAACCTTTGGACGATCAAGAGGACCTTTGTTGAATGTTTGTGGATGACTTTTGGTAGCCTTAAATTTAGTTACAATCGACCATTAAGTAGCGGATCATTATTAGCTTGAGTGGATCATTAATTAATAGCTTTAAGTGGGTTGTAATTGAAATTTATGTGTCTTTTGTAGTTCTGATGCTTAAAGCTCCTATAAAAGTTGAACCATTTTCATCAATGAAGGCAAGCTGAGTTTTATTCAGAAAATAAACGAGTTTTATCTCATCTATCTTACTGAGAGTGATTCTCCTAAGTTCTTGAGTGATTCAAGAATCCCTGAGTTTTAGCAAAGTTCCTCTATCCCTTTGTGTGTTTAAACTCTTAGGCTTATCTTCCATTCTTGGCAGTGTGATGTATATCAATTTCCACTATATCTTCTTATATGTCTCCATTTTCTTGTTTTAAATAATATCTCAAATTTTGTTGCTTATTTGCATTCCAATCTTGATAGATCAGTAAAACGAATCGAACCCTTTGGATTTACATCATTTGGTATTTAGAGCCTGGCTATCTAGATTTGGTATAAGAATGGAAGTTTATTATACAAGGTGTTTAACCGAATGCCACCCATGTTTAGTTGCATTCGATTACAGAAGCGAAAACAATGTTGTGAGCCAAAGATTGGTAGAGAAACTCCAGTTACCACCAACCTTACATCTGAATCAAGCATGGATCAAATTCAGTACATGACAATGTGTGAAAGAAGTATTATGTGATATTCCTCCCATGGACTCTTGTCGTCTTCTTTTGGGATGGGTATGACTTCATTTTAAAACACTCCATCTTGATGAACGTTTCCTTTATTTGAGGCATGAGGGACATCAAAAGAAGTAGAAATTTATGACACAAGGACAAGTTAGTAAGGATCAATGTAGGCTGAAGGAGAAAACAGAAAAAGAAAGAATAGAAAAAGAAGTAATATAAACTGCAGAAGGAAGGGAAAATAATGAAAAAGAAATGGAACTGGAGAGAAATATGATGGAAAGTTTATTCGTCAATGTTTTTTCTTCTATAGTTTGTGATGTAATTTTACAAGAACAAAAGGATAAGCATGTGAACGAAACACACGAACTTCCATGTTTGAAAAGGAAGCTTTTTCATAGTGCTTTATTATCCATTTGGTCCATCGATAAGAAGCAAATTCGTCAAACACAATGCATGGAATTATTTATGTTACATATGAAAGTGGGGTACTGTTGCCAGGAAATGTTATCGACGGATTGCAACCATTGGAAAGTAACAAATATCAAGTTGAATTTGATCCTGGAGGAAGAGAATTAGTTTCAACTTGTGCAAAAAAAAAAGGCCTTCACAAGATCATAATAAACTTGCATTAAAATTAGTGTCTTAAGATTCGGGACAAATCTTCTCGAAGAAGGAGGGCGTGATGTGAAATGCATATGGGTCAAATGGAGGATGACTAATGCGCCGTGTTGATGCAGTTTCGTTAATTTAAATAAGGGACCAGTGCTCTGTAAAGTTGGCTGACCAAATTGTGTTTTGGCTTAACCAATTAATGGGCTTTAGTTTTACTTTATTTTCAAGTTGAAATAAGGGTCCATCTGCCAACTTGAGAACCAACCTTTGGAAGATCAAGAGGACCTTTGCTGAAAGTTTGTGGATGAGTTTTGGTAGCCTTAAATTTAGTTACAATTAACCATTAAGTAGCGGATCATTATTAGCTTGAGTGGATCACTAATTAATAGCTTTAAGTGGGTTGTAATTGAAATTTATGTGTCTTTTGTAATTCTGATGCTTAAAGCTCCTATACAAGTTGAACCATTTTCATCAATGAAAGCAAGCTGAGTTTTATTCAGAAAACAAACAAGTGTTGTCTCATCTATCTTACTGAGAGTGATTCTCCTAAGTTCTTGAGTGATTTAAGAATCCCTGAGTTTTATCAAAGGTCCTTTATCCATTTTTGAGTTTAAACTCTTAGTCTTATCTTCGATTCTTGGAAGTGTGATGTCTATCAATTTCCGCTCAATCTTCTTATATGTCTCCATTTTCTCGTTTTAAATAATAACTCAAAGTTCTTGCTTATTAGCATTCCAATCTTGATAGATCAGTAAAACGAATCGAACCCTTTGGATTCACATCATTTGGTATTCAGAGCCTGGCTATCTAGATTTGGTATGGGAATGGAAGTTTATTATACAAGGTGTTTAACCGAATGCCACCCATGTTTAGTTGCATTCGATTACGGAAGCGAAAACAGTGTTTTGACCCAAAGATTGGTGGAGAAACTCCAGTTACCAACAACCTTTCATCTGAATGAAGCATGGATCAAATTCAGTACATGGCTTTGTGTGAAAGAAGTATTATGTGATATTCCTCCCATAGACTCGTGTCGTCTTCTTTTTGGGATGGGCATGACTTCGTTTTAAAACACTCCATCCTGATGAACGTTTCCTTTATTTGAGGCATGAGGGACATGAAAAGAAGTAGAAATTTATTACACAAGGACAAGTCAGTAAGGATCAACTTAGGCTGAAGGAGAAAACAGAAAAAGAAAGAATAGAAAAAGAAGTAATATAAACTGCAAAAGGAAGGGAAAATGAAGAAAAAGAAATGGAGCTGGAGAAAAATATGATGGAAAGTTTATTCGTCAATGTTTTTTCTTCTACAGTTTGTGATGTCATTTTAGAGGAACAAAAGGATAAGCATGTGAATGAAACACACCAACTTCCATGTTTGAAAAGGAAGCTTGTTCATAGTGCTTTATTATGCATTTGGTCCGTCGGTAAGAAGCAAATTCGTCAAACACAATGCGTGGAATTATTTATTGTTACAAATCAAGGTGGGGTACTGTTGCCAGGAAATGTTATCGACGGATTGCAACCATTGGAAAGTAACAAATATCAAGTTGAATTTGATCCTGGAGGAACAGAATTAGTTTCAACTTGTTAAAAATAAAAGTCCTTCACAAGATCATAATGAACTTACATTAAAACTAGTGTCTTAAGATTCGGGACAAATCTTCTCGAAGAAGGACGGCGTGATGTGAAATGCATATGGGTCAAATGGAGGATGACTAATGCGCCGTGTTGATGCAATTTCGTTTGTTTAAATAAGGGCCCAATGCTTTGTAAAATTGGCTGACCAAATTGTGTTTTGGGTTAACTAATTAATGGGCTTTAGTTTTGCTTTATTTTCAAGTTGAAATAAGGGTCCATCTGCCAACTGAAGAACCAACCTTTGGAAGATCAAGAAGACCTTTGTTGAATGTTTATGGATGACTTTTAGTAGCCTGAAATTTAGTTACAATCGACCATTAAGTAGCGGATCATTATTAGCTTAAGTGGATCATTAATTAATAGCTTTAAGTGGGTTGTAATTGAAATTTATGTGTCTTTTGTAATTCTGATGCTTAAAGCTCCTATACAAGTTGAACCATTTTCATTGATGAAGGCAAGCTGAGTTTTATTCAGAAAATAAACGAGTTTTATCTCATCTATCTTACTAAGAGTGATTCTCCTAAGTTCTTGAGTAATTCAAGAATCCCCGAGTTTTATCAAAGTTCCTTTATCACTTTGTGTGTTTAAATAAACTCTTCGGCTTATCTTCCATTCTTGGAAGTGTGATGTCTATCAATTTTCGCTCCATCATCTTATATGTCTCCATTTTCTCGTCTTAAATAATTTCTCAAATTTCTTGCTTATTAGCATTCCAACCTTGATAGATCCGTAAAACGAATCGAACCCTTTGGATTCACATCATTTGGTATTCAGAGCCTGGCTATCTAGATTTGGTATAGGAATGCAAGTTTATTATACAAGGTGTTTAACCGAATGCTACCCATGTTTAGTTGCATTCGATTACGGAAGCGAAAGCAATGTTGTGAGCTAAAGATTGGTAGAGAAACTCCAGTTACCAACAACAACCTTTCATCTGAATCAAGCATGGATCAAATTCAGTACATGGCAATGTGTGAAAGAAGTATTATGTGATATTGCTCCCATGGACTCTTGTTGTCTTCTTTTGGGATGTGCATGGCTTCGTTTTAAAACACTCCATCTCGATGAACGATTCCTTTATTTGAGGCATGAGGGACATCAAAAGAAGTAGAAGTTTATGACAGAAGGACAAGTCAGTAAGGATTAACGTAGGCTGAAGGAGAAAACAGAAAAAGAAAGAATAGAAAAAGAAGTAATATAAACTACAGAAGGAAGGGAAAATAAAGAAAAAGAAATGGAACTGGAGAAAAATATGATGCAAAGTTTATTTGTCAATGTTTTTTCTTCTACATTTTGTGATGTCATTTTACATGAACAAAAGGATAAGCATGTGAAGGAAACACACCAACTTCCATGTTTGATAAGGAAGCCTTTTTATTATGCTTTATTATGCATTTGGTCCGTCGATTAGAAGCAAATTCGTCAGACACAATGCATGGAATTATTTATTGTTATATATCAAGGTGGGGTACTGTTGCCAGGAAATGTTATCGACGGATTGCAACCATTGAAAAGTAACAAATATCAAGTTCAATTTGATCCTGGAGGAAAAGAATTAGTTTCAACTTTTGAAAAAATAAAAGTCCTTCATAAGATCATAATAAACTTACATTAAAACTAGTGTCTTAAGACTCGGGACAAATCTTCTTGAAGAAGGAGGGCATGATGTGAATTGCAGATGGGTTGAATGGAGGATGACTAATGCGCCGTGTTGATGCAGTTTCGTTTATTTAAATAGGGGCCCAATGCTTTGTAAAATTGGCTGACCAAATTATGTTTTGGATTAACCAATTAATGGGCTTTAGTTATGCATTATTTTCAAGTTGAAATAAGGGTCCACATATGCAAACTTAAGAAGCAACCTTTGGAAGATCAAGAGGACCTTTGCTGAAAGTTTGTGGATGACTTTTGGTAGCCTTAAATTCAGTTACAATCAACCATTAAGTAGCGGATCATTATTAGCTTGAGTGGATCATTAATTAATAGCTTTAAGTGGGTTGTAATTGAAATTTATGTGTCTTTTGTAATTCTGAGGCTTAAAGCTCCTATATAAGTTGAACCATTTTCATCAATGAAGGCAAGCTGAGTTATATTCAGAAAATAAACGAGTTTTATATCATCTATCTTAGTGAGAGTGATTCTCCTAAGTTCTTGAGTAATTCAAGAATCCCTGAGTTTTATCAAAGTTCCTTTATCACTTTGTGTGTTTAAATAAACTCTTCGACTTATCTTCCATTCTTGGAAGTGTGATGTCTATCAATTTCCGCTCCATCTTATTATATGTTTCTATTTTCTTGTTTTAAATAATTTCTCAAATTTCTAGCTTATTAGCATTCCAACCTTGAAAGATCAGTAAAACGAATCGAACCCTGTGGTTCCACATCATTTGGTATTCAGAGCCTGGCTATCTAGATTTGGTATAGGAATGGAAGTTTATTATACAAGGTGTTTAACCGAAGGCCACCCATGTTTAGTTGCATTCGAATATGGAAGCGAAAACTATGTTGTGAGCTAAAGATTGGTGGAAAAACTCCAGTTACCAAAATCCTTTCATCTGATCAAGCATGGATCAAATTCAGTACATGGCAATGTGTGAAAGAAGTATTATGTGATATTGCTCCCATGGACTCTTGTCATCTTCTATTGGGATGGGTATGGCTTCGTTTTAAAACACTCCATCTTGATGAACGTTCCCTTTATTCGAGGCATGAGGGACATCAAAAGAAGTAGATATTTATGACACCAAGACAAGTCAGTAAGTATCAACGTAGGCTGAAGGAGAAAACAGAAAAAGAAAGAATACAAAAGGAAGTAAAATTAACTGCAGAAGGAAGGGAAAATAAAGAAATAGAAATTGAACTAGAGAAAGTTTATTCATCAATGCTTTTTCTTCTACAGTTTGTGATGTCATTTTACAGGAACAAAAGGATAAGCATGTGAATGAAACACAGCAACTTCCATGTTTGAAAAGGAAGCCTGTTCATAGTGCTTTATTATGCATTTGGTCCGTCGATAAGAACCAATTTCGTCGAACACAATACATGGAATTATTTATTGTTACATATCAAGGTGGGGTACTGTTGCCAAAAAATGTTATCGACGGATTGGAACAACTGGAAAGTAACAAATATCAATTTGAATTTGATCCTAGAGGAAGAGAATTAGTTTCAACTTGTGAAAAAATAAAAGTCCTTCACAAGATAATAATAAACTTACATTAAAACTAGTGTCTTAAGATTCTGGACAAATCTTCTCCAAGAAGGAGGTTATGATGTGAATTGCATATGGGTTAAATGTAGGATGACTAATGCGTCATGTTCATGCAATTTCTTTTATTTAAATAAGGGCCCAATGCTTTGTAAAATTGGCTGACCAAATTTTGTTTTGGATTAACCAATTGATGAGTTCAATTTTTGCCCTCATTTAATATTTAAATTTGGGGATTTAATTGAATTTTCTGTGCTTAAAGATTTATTTAATTAGGATTTTTTATTATTGGATTTATTGAGTATGTTTGGTAAAAGTGGCGTAAAAATTGATTTTAGTTGCAGAAAATATTATTGGATATTCTAACGTTTGTTAATGCAGCTGAAATTTATTTTTGGTCATTAATAGTGTGGATTTGAAATATTCAAAGTTACAAAATAAGTCCAAAATCAGGAAATTCTGGAAAAGAATAAATCAGGAGCTAAATACACCCCCAGATTTTATTTGCACACTCCTCCTACAAGTGGACCACAAAAATCTGTTCTGCACCTGATCAAGGATTATCTTGTTCCTTTTTAAGATTATTGAATATGGTGTGAGTTGATTAAGAAAGCTAAGCGAAATCCCCACTGGACATTAAGATAGCAAGCTATCTATATGTGAAGGTTCCTTTCACAAAACTCAAGAGAAGAAGATGATGGATTGATTCAAAATGAAAAGGAAATGGAAAGAACATAAACCATATAAAACCAAGAACAATTACAGGAAGAAGAAAACATAAAATGGAAAGGAAAGAAATGGTTAAAATGTGAGAAGCACGCCACTACAAGGCTAGGCTAGAAGCCATGGCAACCTTGAAGATGAGTGGATGTGTGCCGCCACTTGCTATGCAAGATAAGGCATAAAAGTATTCACTCCCAAGGGAGGAAACTCTCACAAATGGTTGAGACACAAGAGTGTTTTTACTTCAAAATGTTCAACCCTTTTACATGTCTAGGAGCACCCCTTATATAGAAGAGTTTAGGGGCC
>Ga0214542_1012073_pt1 | contig 11432 bp, 13 predicted proteins | sample CNSS1metaG_FD_160096 | JGI IMG/M metagenome (GOLD analysis project Ga0214542, IMG submission 160096) | Root nodule microbial communities from cowpea collected in UCLA plant growth center, Los Angeles, California, USA - CNSS1 | ecosystem: Host-associated > Plants > Roots > Nodule | place: USA...
TACAAAAATAAAGGCCATCCAAGAATGGCCTACTCCTAAAAATGTTGGAGAGGTTAGGAGCTTCCATGGTTTGGCAAGCTTTTATAGGAGGTTTGTTCCTAACTTCTCTACTTTGGCTTCACCCCTCGTGAACACTGGCTGGCAGGTGGAAATGTGAGTGAGGTTGCATGAGAAACCCTAGCAGTCTTGGATGAAGAGAGTGAGCTGCCCTTCGGTTTGCTCACGCGGATACTTGGCAGAATTGGGCTCGGCCCAATTAGGTTGATGCGTGGAAGAAGATACATGTGCGTGAGATGTGTTATTGGCAGCCAGTAGAGGTGTGCGGATGGACATCAGATCATGCGTCAGGAAGGAGGAAGAAACCCAGCTGCATGGTCAAGAGAAAGGGAACGTGTGTGTGTGGTTGAAGCATTGAAGAAGTTGGGCTCGGGTTGAAACGAAAGAACCCTAGTGGAGGGTTTCGGAGTGCTGCAGTTTGGGCTGACGCGGGCCCAACCTCCTGTACTAAGGATGCTTCCAGCGTTATGGGGGTGTGCGGAAAAATCTAGCAACGCGCACTGGAATTTGGCCACAAATGTAGACGTGAACTTGGCCCACATACGATGATGCATATTGATGGGAAGCATGGGTGTGGTGAAGAATTGGGTCGCAAATCCAATATCAATTGAATAGCTTGGAGAAAACCTATTTCTCCTATAAAACACGATTCGTAAATGCGATCTGTGAACTCGGTTCAAAAAGTATAACGAAACTCAATAGATAAGTGAGACCCGTAAACATGACAAGTAAAGTATGCCTATAAACCTGACCCGTAAACTCGACATGAAAACTTGACCCGTAAACACGACCCATAAACCTATGTAATAAAGTTGATCGTAAACTTGTGTTATAAACACAACCCCTATAGTAGACTTGTAAATTCAACCATCAAGTCAAAAAGAAAACATGAGGCGTAAAACAAACCTTAAAATTTGACCCTGTATAACACGATCCTAATCCCGAACTGCAATCTCGATTTTAAAACTCATTCTGTAAATTTGACTGGTAAACTTGACCATCAAATTTGACCTATAAAACAGGACCTGTAATCTCGATTTGTAAACCCACCTCATATGTCCATAAACTAGACCCGTAAAATCACTAGTAAAATCGACCCATGAACTTGATCTACAAAGTCAACCCGAAAAAACGACCAGTAAACTAGACTGGTACACTTGATCAGTCAACTCGGTCTGAAAACTCAGATCGCAAACTCGGCCCGTAAACCTATCCCATAAACTCAACCCATTAACACAACATGTATAATTTATCCATATATTAGACTGAAAACTCAAACCAAAAACACGTCTAAAATCGACATAGAATTCGACCTCGTAAAATGTTTGGCGAAATAACACCCGTAAACTCGGCCTATAAACATATTCCATAAACGTCACTTATTAAGACATCACACAAATTTCACCTGTAAATTCGGGCATAAACCCAAACCGAAATAATCACCAGTAAAACCGACATAAAATTCGACACAGTAAAATATGAGCCATAATTACGACCCATAAACTCGACTCGTAAAACACGATTCAGAAATCCGATTCGTAGACTCGGTTCAAAAAGTAAAACGAAGCACAACAGATAAAAGAGACCCATAAACAGGACCATTAAAGTCTTCCTATAAACCAAACCCATAAACTAGGCATGAAAACTTTATTCGTAAACAAGGTCCATAAACTCATCCAATAAAGTTGATCGTAAACTTGTCTTATAAACACAACGCCTACAATGGACTTGTAAATTCAACCATAAAGTCAAAAAGAAAACATGAGGCGTAAAACAAACCTTGTATAACACGATCCTAATTACGAACTGCAATCTTCATTTTAAAACCTGTCCTGTAAATATGACTAGAAATTCGGCAATTAAATTTGACCTATAAAACAGGACCCGTAATCTCGATTTGTAAACCCAACACATATGTCCATAAACTATACCCGTAAACTTACCAGTAAAATCAACCTGTGAACTGGATCTGCAAAAGCAACCCGAAAAAATGACTAGTAAACTTCACTCGTACACTTGATCCGTAAACTCGGCTTGAAAACTTGAATAGCAAACTCAGCCCGTAAACTATCCCATAAACTCAACCCATAAACACAACACGTATAACCTATCCATATATTAGACTAAAAACTCAAACCAACACAACAACCCCTAAAATCGACATAAAATTCGACGCCGTAAAATATGAGCCATAATTACGAGCCATAAACTCGACCCGTAAATTTGACTAAACTATTTGAACTGTAAAATACGATTCATAAATCTGAACCGTAAAGTTGGTTTAAAAGCAAAACAAAGCATGATAGATAAACGAAACCCGTAAATAAGACAAGTAAATACTACCTATAAACCTGACCCGTAAACTCGGCATGAAAACTTGACCGGTTAACACGGCCCATAAACTTATCCAATAAAGTTGATCGTAAACTTGTCTTATAAACACAACGCCAACAATCGACTTCTAAATTCAACCATAAAGTCAAAAAGAAAACATGAGGCGAAAAACAAACCTTTAAATTTCACCTTGTATAACACGATCCTAATCACGAACTGGAATCTTGATTTTAAAACTTGTCTTGTAAATCTGACTAGAAAACTCGACCATCTAATTTGACCAATAAAATAGGACCCGTAATCTCGATTTGTAAACCCAACACATATGTGCATAAACTAGACCCATAAACTTACCAGTAAAATCGACCCATGAATTGGATCTGCAAAGGCAACCCGAAAAAATGACCAGTAAACTCGACTCGTACACTTGATCCATAATCTCGGCCTCAAAACTCGAATAGCAAACTCGGCCCGTTAACTATCCCATAAATTACCCATAAACACAACACGTATAATCTATCCATATATTTGACTGAAAACTCAAACCAAAAACATAACGTCTACAATCGAGATAAAATTCGACCTCGTAAAATGTTTGGCGATGTAAAACACGATGTGTAAATCCAATTGGTAAACTCGGTTCGAAAAGTAAAACGAAACTCAGTAGATAAATGAGACCCGTAAACAGAACCAGTAAAGTTTTCCTATAAACCTGACTCGTAAACTCGGCAAGAAATTTTGACCTGTAAACACGGTCCATAAACCTATCTAATAAAGTCGATCGTAAACTTGTCTTATAAACACAACCTCAATAGTAGACTTGTAAATTCCACCATAAAGTTAAAAAGAAAACATGATAAACTCGATCCTAATCACAAACTGCAATCTCGACTTTAAAACTCGTCTTGTAAATCTGACTAATAAACTCGACCATCAAATTTGACCTATAAAACAGGACCCGTAATCTCGATTTGTAAACCCACCTCGTATGTCCATAAACTAGACTCGTAAACTAACTGGTAAACTCGACCCTTGAACTGGATCTACAAGGTCAACCCGAAAAAATGACTAGTAAACTAGACTCCTATAGTTGATCCGTAAACTTGGTCTGAAAACTCGGATAGCAAACTTGGCCCGTAACCCTATCCCATAAACTCAACCCATTAAAATCGACATAAAATTTGACCTCGTAAAATGTTTGGTGAAATAACACCCGTAAAATCGACATCTAAGCATATTCCATAAACTTTACCCATTAAGACATCCCACAAATTTCACCAATAAATTCGGGCATAAACCGGAACCAAAATAATCACCGGTAATGTTCGCCTTTAAACTTGAGCTATAAACTCGGCATGTAAACTTGACCTGTTGATGAAGGATTGACCCCAACCAAGGATGGAGGCACATGCTTAAGAAGACTAAGCATGTTTAGAAAGGAAGTTCATTAATCCTTCATCCCTTTCATTTGTGTTTGTTATTTTCGATTCCCTAAGTTGACTTAGTCGAATCAACTTTAGTTGACTTGTTGACCTTTGACTAGGTTTGACTTGTTGACTATTGTTGACTTGACTTAAGCCAACATGCTAATCTATGTTTATTTGCTTTGTAGGTTAATTAGGAGTAACAAAGCAATGCTAGGTGGTGCATGGTGATTGGGGAGCATAAATGATGTGGAAGAGAGAGTAAAGCAAAGGCATAAAGCATAAAGTGAAAGGCATGAAGCAAGTGTACCTATGTACCTTTGGTCTTCTTTATTTTTAGCACACTTTGGCCACTTTTTGGAGACATCTGAGACAAATTCTTTGTCTCCTTTTGTGCTAGAACGAAATTAGCCTTGCACACACCATAGTTAGTTGTTTTGTCTCTCATATGTTAACTTGAAGTTTTATTGTTCTTGTTTTTCCAAGTATTTGAATCTTGCATTCACTTTATGTCTTACTTGATGTATACTCTATGAAATTGATTTTGGCCTAAAACTTGAGGAACTTAGTCTCCAAGCCACCTAAAACTATTTCTCACCATTTTATGAAACTAGTTGTGAAAGAAGAAAAATTTGTACCAATTTTTGCCTAAAAACCGAGAGCAACCTTGCTCCTTGGTGAACTAAAAGTGTGTTTTTCACTAGGTGTTATGCTACTAGTTTTCATACTTGAGAATTGGGTGATATTAGCTAATTAGTTTCATGCTTTAACTTGGTTATGATCTTTCTTGGTGTATGCATGCGTGTAGTGTGAGGTTCAAGGGGTTCCAAAGGCCACTTGAATTTTCACTTACGATTTTCGTCTAGTTTATGTTTTCAGTCTTTATGTTTTATGTTTTTATGCTTTCAATGTCCAGGTTTTGTATGATTTGTGTGTTTGCCATTTATGTTTTAGGTCACTGTGATATCTATGTGCAATGTGTTTAACACCTAGTTGACCTTCTTTTGGTCTTTAAGTTTTCACTCTTTTCACACACTGTCCAATTGTTTTCACACAATCTGTTTTCATTTGTATTTTTATTGAGAATTTTTGTGAAAGCATTTTAGAGATCTCTGGCTAGGAAAGGCTTGGTTCCTAAGCTTGTCCATGTGACTCACCTCCCTTTCCTAGGAGTATCTCTAGAAATCTTTTCCATTATTTTCTCTTTAGAAATTCATCAACTTCTTTTTTTAAAATAAAAAATTGCTTTGCTAAAAGTGTTTTAAAATGAGTTTTTCTTCTTCTAGCCGTATGCATATAGATAGGCATAGTAGTGTGCCTTTAGGTAGGCATAGTAGTCATGAGTTGCATCATATCATTCATAATGACATTCCATTTTTTGGGGAACATATATGACCAATATCATTTAGAGATTGGATGTGGGATACAAAGAAGTTGTTGCAATAAATGTTTAGTAAATATAGCCATATAGACATTCTTAGGCATGTTACATCTAGGTTTGTAGAACGTGCATTTGATTGGTGGCAAGAGAGGCAATATAGAGTGAAAAAGGGAGAACATCATGCATTAATACATTTTATGAATTAAAAATATGCATGTGGAAACATTTCATTCCCCTTCATTTAGGATCACTAAAGCACAACAAGCTAGGATAGAAGACTTTATTGACATTGGGGATGCATTTATCCAAAACATTGCTAAGTTTTCTAGACTAGAAAAATACTTTAAGCACAATTTAGACATGCTCTTGAGTGAACAAAGAAAGAGAGAAAAATACAAGAGAGAGCAAGCTAAACATCAAAAGCTTCGTGAGTTTGAAAAGAAGAGAGAAAAAGAACAGTTTGCCACGCTTTGTGCTCAAAGAGAACAAGAGAAAAAAGAGATAAAAAAGAAGAAAAAAAGAGAGGACGAAGACAAGTCCAAAGAGGAAAATCTAAGAAAAGCAAAAAAGAATGAGAGAAAAGACTTAGAGGAAAGAGAGAAAATACGACAAAAGATTGAGCTTGAAATACAATCATCAATGGTAGAGTTAAATATCGTTTCAAAAGCAAAAGGGGAACTAATTGTTAAGGATTTGGTGTTCAATCCTTCACCAATCCCTTCCATTAAGTTCTAATAAGGCTTATAGCATTGGGCCAACGCCTAGGCCCATTCTTTTTAATTTCTTTTAAATTTCTTTTATTTTCAATTAAATAAATATGGTTTTAATTGGGTTTGTTTTGTTAATTGTTGTTAAACTCATAAACTACAGACCACCATTCATCTTGCTCATGCAAAATCACTCAACTTATGCTTTAAAAATATATAAGCAGTCCAAACATATGACCAACATCCAACAACCAAGAAACCACTGAACAAATGTACTTCTCGCCCAGCTCCTCGCTCAGGCCGAAGGGTCTCACTTAGGCGAGCTCCTTTCGCCTAGGCGAGGGCTCGAAAAGAGGAATAATGGCATTGTCACGCACTCTCGCTAAGGCGAGACCTCCTTGCCTGAGCGAGATGTGCTCTTGCTCAAAACTGGAGCTCGTTGCTTGAGCGACAGCTCGCGTAGCCAAACTAGGCGAGTTACTGCTAATCTCGCCTAGGCGAGATAGGCTCGCTTGGGCGAGAAAACCAGAACCCTCCATTGTTCGCGTATGCACAGTTCAATCATTTAACCACACCAATCACACAATCCATATTCATATCATCAAAACTTCACTCAGGCATACAAAATCATAAAAAAAAAACAGCAGAACTCATAAAATATGACTTAAAACGCGAAACCCTAACTTCCCTTACCAGGAAATAGATAGTACAAGACCCCGACACTAAACCACGGAGCACAGCAGCTCTAGAATTAGATTTGTGAGATGAAACCAGTGAGCAGAAAGGGGGTTATTACAGAAACCCTAACAATGACACGAAACTAGACCAGAGAGGAAAAATGATGAGTTCAAGAACACTTATGTGAGCAGAAACGAGGTCGAGCTAAACTTGAATCTGATTAAACTTCGAAACCCTAGCAGAGCTCTGGATGAGGAAAAAGGGAGAGGAGTGAGTACTATTTTTGTAAAAGTGAAACCAGAATGGGGGTTTGGCTGCTTTAGGGGGGCCTTGGCACTCAATGGGTCAGCCTTAGGCCCATCTGATTAAGATAGGCCCTTAAGATTTAGGGCAGAAAGGAATAAAAATTAAAGTGGGTCTTACAATGTCAATACATTTCGATTTTATGCAAAATACTTTTGTATTTTTAAAATGTCCAATAATGATTTTCCATCTTCTACGCGAAAATGTTCAAATTTCAAAAGGTCTTCTTGACTGTTATACAAAAGTTCTAATAATATATGAATATAGGATCTTTTGGGATAATTATAGATCCTAGGAGGTAATTCTAATTGGTCAATAAAAATATATTTCAATGCTATTTTTTTTTATTTTTCCTTAGTTTATCTTTAACCAATATATCATGAAAAGTGAAAAGGGGCAAAGTCACTTTGTCTTGATTTTTTTTCTAAATGAAAGTTATCTTCTTTTGCGTGTAAAAAGAGAAGAAATAAATCAATCAAATTTTAGGAGGCTTCATAAAAGGTTTCTTTAGGAGTTAAACTTTTTTTTATCCATATCTCGAGAAAAAGTATTTATTGTTTTTCATTCCCATTGACATTAGAATGAATACTATAATTTACATTTCGAACAGACATGAATCTAACATTAATATCATAACTTTCGTCTTGAAAGTTTTTTAGTGTTTTTATAGGATGGTAAAATGATGTTTTGAGTAGTTATATATCCAAGACCTTTGGAAGAAATCAATGCGTCCTTTGTTCCATACATATTACTTTTCAATACAATTTTTTTCAAATTCATGCAAAATTCATCTACCAATTCTTTAATACCTATTATGATAGAATATTCATGTGACATTTTCTCTGATTTTACACATGTGGTACATGTTCCCTCTATTTCTCCAAGTAAAATTTTTCAAATTGCAATGCCTATTGTATCGGCTTAACCTTTAATAAATGGAGACAAAATAAAGCATTCATAATAAAAATGCTTTGTGTCTATTCATGATTCAACACATTTCCATTGTAGTGTTCGAGTAGAGACTCTTAGGAAAAACATCTTTGTCAACCAGGTTTAAAAAATCTGGTAGATGCAAATTTGAGCTAAGATTCCTATAGCAACCGTTTATCAGTTACAAAATTATTCAACTCCATGTTTTTACTTTCGAGATGCTTAGTTGAGTTTTTAGTCAGTAAAAACGGCTCTAACTTGTTGCCACACGTCTTCAATCCATCTATATAAAATTCCTACTTTAGCTTGAGAATTTACAGATTTTCACATTGGTAATATTTGTATTTTAAAAGAAAGTTATGCATGAACCCAGGGGAAGTAGCAATCGAAATGGTATAAAAAATGCATTTTATAACACTCCACCATTTCACTCGTGGATGAAAATAACTTCTGCTCTAGAAGAAGCTCTTCGACATTTCACCAATTCGATCAACATTTTCAAATTATTCTCCATGTCAAATACACAGGGAATGATACTCAATGTCTCAAGCACAGGAGAACGGCAAAGCAAATATTTGATAAATTCTATCTCATGTGGCCAACCACCCATTTCTGACAACTTCATGGTTTTAAGCTTGTTAAGTGCAGAATCTAAAAGGCATCCTTTTTCCCAAAAATCCAAGTCCGGGGCATCTACAGCAACGGGTATGTTCGATGAACCCTGCCAAAGTCAAATGCTTAAAATAATGCAGCAGTTAATCTTACATAAACAGGTCTGATTTGTAAAAGTTAATAAAATCACTCATTATTACTTGTAAAAGCCAAAAATCTCCACTCTTGCAATCAAGGACCGAGGACTTACTGAAATTTGTAGCTCTTTTAGATTGGGAGAACTTGTAATCATGCGAAGGATGACAAATATCTCTTTTGTATCCTCAAAATTTACTTGATATAATTCAATAGTCTCCAAATTGTGGTACATTATTGGAAGATGCACCGAATCAATACCTATGCTCAAATACTTCAAGAAAGTGCAGAAATGAATAAAATAAAGTTGGTCATACATAATTTCATAAACAACCTTTTTGGGATGATCTAACACAATAAACACATGAGAACACGATGTTACCTTTGTGAAGTAGATAAGCCCGACAAGCTTCTCAAGATTAGGCACACCACCAAGAAACTTGAGAAAATTGCAGTTTGAGCTTTGCTCAAAGTGCTCAGCAATATCATCAGTCATATACATAGCAATAGATATTTCCACCAAAAGTGGAGTATCTTCAAGACATATATCCTTGAATTCACCTTCAAGATACAAGTATTTAAGATTCGGGGCAGATATAGTAAGAGCCAGATTATCAAAATATGACAGTGATAAACTCTCCAAGAGAGGGCATCTGGAAATTAGGCTCTCAACTGCATCAGGGGATATCAAGACTTGGTGAAGGTTGAGGCTCCTCAAGCACACAAACCCCTTGAAACTATGCGGCGGGTCCAACTCGCACCGCGAGAGCTCCAACCTAGTCAACTTCCTACAATTGAAAAGACTTGAAGGTATTCTAAAAAACTCCCCTTCTCCTAACTCCATAACCAACTCCTTGATATCATTTCTCGAGAGGAAAAGAATCCACTGATCAATTTCAGGACAGCTTTGCAACTTCGAATTCGTAATCTGAAACTTATGAATTGGCCCTTGGTGAAGAAACAACACCCTGGTGATGAACTTGACAACACTCATCTCAACAACCTCCCTATCATTACTGAAGGGCACACATTTGTCATCAAACACAAGTTGAGTAATTAAAGCCCATTTGTATCTCCATTTACTAGACAAAATGCTAGTTCTCACAGCATCTCTAATTGGAAGCTGCACCAGAATACTCTCTATAATGCTCTGTGGAAGGTCACTAATCAAGTCAGGACCCATCACATCAACCATTCTTATGACCCGCCTAATTCACAACACAACAACAACCGAAGGAGCGAGGATAAAAAAACAATAAAAAAAAGCTCAATTTGCCCGCAATTCTTCAGAAATCAAATCATCCATTAAAGAAAAAAAAACCACATCCATTTACTTTGTATAAGTATATATATCACTAACCCTGGTTTTTTATTCTGGTATTGTGAACCCACGTAGTGAAATCTAGGATCTGATACAAACAGAGTCTTGAGGGTTAAATTGTTTGCATTGAGAAAGAACCCAATAGAATGTACCGAGATAAAAGGCACCCATTAGCGAGATTGGAAGCGATTTGTAGCTGAAGGGGCTGGATCACGGATTCGAAGCGAGCATGGGATTGGATTTCAGAAAAAGGGGCATTGGGGAAGAGAGGGAAAGGAAGAGAATTGTTGGCACTTTAATCAAACTCTAGAGCAAAAATTCTCTCTTTTTGGTTCGGTGCGATGAGAAGAAACATTGAGAGTGAAAAACAAAAATATTGCGTGCAAGGACACAGTGTCACCTAATAAGTGAATCTAGAATAACATGAGAAGCAAAGTTACCGTCGTAGTTTCTTTACGGGCCGAACATACGGTCCAACCTGTCCAATTGTTGTTTTTCATCCTATAATTGATATTTGCAACTCTCCATCAGTGGGAAATTGTAAACATCACGTTCCAAAAGTGTGCACCTTTTGAAAAATGTAAAATAAGATGTATTATAAAAAAATTCTGATTATATATTTCGAAAATATTCCATAAAAATTTTCCACGACGAAGATTTCAAAATGTAAAGTCTCCTTTTTCTTGCTGTCTTAAAGTTTAGGGCTTGGCCTTTTATTGGGCCTAAGGTCAGCCCACTTAGAGGCTTCAGAATCCTAAGCTGCTCTTTCAGTTCCCACTTCTGCTTGCACTTGGAAAACAGCTCACTCCCAACTCTTCTCTTCATTACAAAGCTCTGCTAGGGTTTTGGCTTCCCTCCTCCTCCCAAGTTAGTTGATCGACCTTTTCCACTCCTCTATTCCACGTAAGTTTGTTTAGCTCATCTTCGCCTTTCCAAGCTAGTTTTCTGAGCCAACAAAGATTCGCCGTGATAACAATATGTTCTTTCTGTTTCCCTGTTATCAGCTCTTGAATCAGCTCGTGGAGGTGTTGTGCTCGGCTGTTGGGTGACAGAATCTCTTTTTGTAACTATATCCAGGTAAGGGAAGCTAAGGTCCATTTGTCTAGATCGTTTTCTGCTTGTTCTACTACTATTGCATGATTCTGTGGATTGTATGTGATAAAAATGTCGTTTGGCCTTTGGGTTTGGTGTATGTGTGACTGCTATATGAAGAAACAGTGGCGATGATGAAGGATTGACCCCAACCAAGGATGGAGGCACATGCTTAAGAAGACTAAGCATGTTTAGAAAGGAAGTTCACTAATCCTTCATCCCTTTCATTTTTGTTTGTTATTTTTGATTCCCTAAGTTAACTTAGTTGAATCAGCTTTAGTTGACTTGTTGACCTTTGACTAGGTTTGACTTGTTGACTATAGTTGACTTAACTTAAGCCAACATGCTAATCTATGTTTATTTGCTTTGTAGGTTAATTAGGAGTAAGAAAGCAATGCTAGGTGGCGCATGGTGATTGGGGAGCATAAATGATGTGGAGGAGAGAGTAAAGCAAAGGC
>Ga0214542_1012074_pt1 | contig 11431 bp, 2 predicted proteins | sample CNSS1metaG_FD_160096 | JGI IMG/M metagenome (GOLD analysis project Ga0214542, IMG submission 160096) | Root nodule microbial communities from cowpea collected in UCLA plant growth center, Los Angeles, California, USA - CNSS1 | ecosystem: Host-associated > Plants > Roots > Nodule | place: USA...
CATACAACGAGCTCTCTCAAGTAGAGTCCTGTTCATTCGTTCTGCAACACCATTTTGTTGGGGATTCCTTGGAATGGTTTTGTGTCTAGCAATACCATGATTTGTGCAGAACTCATTAAAGTCACCATTACAAAACTCTAATCCATTATCTGTTCTGAGCTTCTTTACTTTATTCCCAGTCTGGGTTTCAACAAGAGTTTTCCATTTCTTGAATGTGGGGAAAGTCTCATTTCTATGTCGCAAAAAATAAACCCAAACCTTACGGGAAAAGTCATCAATGATAGTCATCATATAACGACGTCCTCCATAGGAAGGAACTTTAGAAGGCCCCCAAAGATCAGAGTGAATATAATCAAGAATACCTTTTGTATTGTGAGTTGCTGTAGAGAAACTAACCTTTTTTTGTTTCCCAAAAGCACAATGTTTGCAAAACTCCAACTTACCAATGACATGCTTACCAAGATATCCTTGCTTGCTTAGAAGATGCATGCCTTTTTCACTCATATGGCCTAGGCGCATGTGCCATAATTTAGTGACATCATTTTCAGCCATAGAAGATGATACAACTACTGAACCTGTCACAACAGTCCCTTGCAGGACATATAAGCTTCCAATTCGGTTAGCTTTCAAGAGAACAAGAGAACCTTTTGATACCTTTAGAACTCCACCTTCAGCTGAGTACTTGCACCCGAGAGATTCAAGAGTGCCAAGTGAAATTAAGTTTCGCTTTAATTCGGGTATATAGCGAACATCAGACAAAGTCCTGACGACACCATCATTAGTCTTGATCTGAATTGTACCTATTCCTGCAATCTTGCATTGGGCATCATTACCCATCAAGACAACACCACAATCAACAAATTCAAAAGTAGTGAATAAGTCCTTATAGGGACACATATGAAAAGTACATCCAGAATCAAGGATCCATTATGTTTTACTCCTCTTATTAGAAGAGACAACAAACTAAGTAATGTCACAGTCAGAGTCAGCTTCAATATTGGCAGATTCAGGGGATTGTGTGGTTTTTCCTTTTTCTTGTTTTTCTTGTTTTTTCTTCAAGATAAAACAATCAGAAATCTCGTGTCCAGGTTTCTTACAATAACAACAAAATTTGCGTCCCCTAGACTTGGATCTGAACTTTTTGTCACTTGTACTCCTTCTTTCTTGAGTTCTACCTCTGACACTTAAACCTTCACCCTGGTCCACAGAATGAACTTCAAGATCAAATTTTTCTTTGGACAATAAATTAGATTTAACATCTTCAAAGGATAAGGTATCATTATTTCCATACAACATAATTTCTTTGAAGTGTTTGTAGGTAGAAGGTAGAGAGACAACCAACAAAACAACTTTATCTTCATCATCAATTTTAATATCAATATTTTCCAGATCCAAGAGGATAGAATTAAACTCATTAAGATGAGATTGAATAGGAGTACCTTCAACCATTCGAATGGTATACAAGCGTTCTTTGAGACGAAGCTTGTTTGCAAGGCTCTTGGTCATGTATAAAGACTCTAACTTTAGCCATAATGCAGCAGTGGTTGTTTCATTTGCTACTTCACGGAGAACCTCCTTTGATAAAGAGAGTTGGATTGATGATAGCGCCTTTTCATCCAACTCCTCCCACTGCTCATCAGTCATGGAAGCTGGCTTATTTTCTATTCCATCTAAAGCCTTCTTTAATCCACTCTGGGTTAGAACAGCCCTCATTTGGACTCGCCAAATAGAAAAACTAATCTTGCCATCAAACTTCTCAATGTCAAATTTTGCAGACATTTTGGAATTTCCAACTAAGAGCTCTGATACCACTTGTTATGGTATCGTAGCATGCGGAAGCACAAGATCGTGACAATTGAAAATTAAAGAGAAGTAAGTAAAAGAGCAAGAGAAATAACACACAAGGATTTACGTGAAAAACCTCTTTTGAATGTAAGAGGAAAAACCACGAGACGATAATGAACAAAGTTCCACTATGAAAAGAAGAGTACAAAGCTCTTGAATGGGAACAAGAATCCTCACCAAAATACACTCAGGTGTATATTACAAAGTGTGTCTCTGTAAAATTTTTTCTATATTTTCTTTTTCAAGTCATGGAGATATTATTTATAGGCTTCAAAACTGAACCAGTTAATAGGCCATATGAAGAGTCTTCAAAACTGAAGCAATAAATAGGTCATATGAAGAGTCTTCAAAACTAAACCAGTAAATAGGCCATATGAAGAGTTTTCAAAACTTAAGCAGTAAATAATTAATAATTAGTGCTTAAGTAACATATGGTATTAAGAATTGAAGAACCACATATTCTAACATCATTAATAAAAAGAGTCATGCTTTGATGCTGAAAAGCTTTCTGTATTATTAAATACAATCCTTTTATTAATGTAAAGATTTTGATGCTAGATACTACGACCACATATATGGAAACAAATGGACACGCAAATTGAGTTGGAAATTTGATCTTTCAGCTTTATGTGTTTAGAATTTAAGTTGAATCTAAAGTAATTCTAGGCACGAATACTTAATTAGTGAATTTTATTTATTCTATCATTTATTATAATAAGACATATTTATTTGAATTTATGAAGAAACCTTTCGATATAAAAAAATATATTGGACCCGTGGAGTCGTTTAATCTAATCATCAATACAAATTCTCAATTTTGATATTACCAACAAGTCTTTCAAAAAAAAAATCATCAGAAAAGTTCAAAAATAATAAAATATAAATTAAACCCATCTAAAAATTCACACTAACTTTAATCCAAAAATTTAAAATAATAATTTTATAGGTCTTCTTGATTATATATTATATTTTGTTGAATTTTTTAGTTATATTTAATATGAGATTTAAGTGACGTTATAATTCTTGATAAAAAAAAACTAACAAAAAGATTCACCATTATACTTTTGCACTCATGGAGGATGAAATAATTATTGCGTATGAGTATATTTCGAATATTAGGTTTATTACACAATGGTATCATCTTTTCATGTGATAAAAGTAATTAAATGTTAATTATGATAAATAAATAACATCTTTAGGAGAAGTCCTGTAAAAGTATTTAGGAAAAAATTATTGAAAAACAATTATATCGAGTTCTTGACAAATTTAATAATACTCTTATAATTAACAAAAATATTTAATATCAATTAATTGGGTCTTACATATTTTTGTTTTTTTTCTTCAAAAACAAAAATTGGGGGTGAGTTTACCAAACATGCACATAAATTCCACTCAAGAATTAAGGTCAAGTCAAGTCAACTAAATCTGAGCCTCGAAAATCGAGAATGAAACTTGCTTCTCTCGAGAAAGAGAACACAAACGCGCTTTTGTTCATTCACTCACTCACACAGAGACATGAATTCCCATTGCTTCTTACGTTTCCCTTTATCATGTTTTCTTCTCTTCGCTTTCGCCCCATGTTGTTTTTCACACCCTTCTCTCCTTGGCGTACACCCATTAGGTAGGTACCCGTGTAACCCTTTTGCTTCAAAACACCAAAGCTTGAATCTTTTCTCAAGTGGGTGTGCAACCCAAGTCAAACGTTGCAGTATCCTCCAACCATTTTTCTTTTATTTGTGTATTTTTTGTTTTATTATCGTGAGTTGGTGTTTGGGTGCAGATGAGAAATATTACAGCTCTGAGGTGATCAAGTGCAAGGATGGATCAAAATACTTCACCAGAGACCGTCTTAATGACAATTTCTGTGACTGCCCTGATGGCACTGATGAACCTGGTATGTATTTATGCAAGATTATGAGTTTTGTGGTTGTTTGATTTCTTACTTCTAGATGATTTTATGGTTCAGGGAAAATTTGAAAGGACAAAAACTTTTTAGGCATTTTCATAAGTTTTTTTAGTATTGTTTTCGAACTATAATTAGAGTTTCTCTTCGGTAATTTGCGTAATAAAGGGCTTCGTTAGAAGACAACATAGATTATGGAGAGGTGAAAGTCCAATTCTGAAGGGAGAACAACATCAAAAAACATCTAAAGAAATGTTTTTAAGTTTTGTCCAAATTGAAAATTGACGAGAAAAATATTTGTTTATTTTTAACCTTAGTTTTTAATATCTTTGGCTTGTATTGATCTTATTAAATATGTTGATAATTTGGTTGCTTCTCTGACGTCATAAATTTTCTTAGTTTTTCATGTACATCTCTTCTGCAATATCATGAGATGAAATTTCATTACATTTATAACTTGTTAGAATGTTGTTGTTCATTTGACTACAGGGACTTCAGCTTGCCCTGCCGCAAAGTTTTACTGCAGAAACCTTGGTAGCAAACCACAGTTCATAGTTTCTTCTCATGTTAATGATCATTTTTGTGGTAAGCATTTTATCCTCTGTTTTTATATTTTGTATTCCTTTTTCCTGTTTGCCTTTGTGAGGTTAAGGTCTGTTTATTATAGCACTTTGTACATGTCTTTGGAATTTTGCCAAGGCAAAGGAATGGACCAGAGAGCTTAGTAGTTACTTACTACCTAAAGCTTAAAGGCTTTGTGTTCTGAAAATGATGAATTGCATAACACATTTCTAAATCTCCATGTTTCCCAATGCAAATGGATTTCACTGGCCTTTGTAAGTAAATAAAATTTTGATTGTTTTTGGTGCTTTGTCTCTTACCTATCTTGGTCTCTTTATGCTCATTGCCTATTTGAGATTAAATGATTTATAGATTGAAATTCATTAGTATCTTAAATTGTGTCACAACTGATCTGGTTTTACATTTTACATAAGCAATCTGCTTTAACATAAATTAGCAATGAAGTTACTTTTCCTGATGCAAGATATAAAAGGCTGCTTCTGCCTTCAACTTTGAGTTCCAATGTTCGTTCAATATTGCTGCAGATTGTTGTGACGGAAGTGATGAACATGATGGAATCATTTGTTGCCCAAACACATGTGTCATGGGTGGAAATGCAGAGTCGAAAATTAGCTTTTGCAAATCAAATAAAAAAGAAGTGAAGTCGGAGGAATCAGTTCATAACGTTACTGGTAACTTGTTTTCCAAAAATATTTTCATGCGTTTAGAAACTCAGGTAAAAATAAATTGAAACCTTCCTGGTTTAGGTTTGAAGTTGGTGTTTATTCTACAAATGGTTCTGCTTATTTTTCTGGTATTTCTCTGGAGTCTTCGATGCCGCACCAGATCTAGAAAGAGACTTTCCCATTGAATTAAAAAGAGATCTTGCTGTTTACCTGACATTATACAGGTAATATTTTGAAATGTTTTCTTCATTTTCTTTTTCTTAGGTTTTCCTGATCATGATTTTGTACTTTTCAACTAGTTGGTGCCAGTGCTCATTTCATAAAAAAACTTTTCCATAGTATTTGACAAAAAAGCAGAAAGAATGAGAACAAGAAGAAAGCATCATGGAATATATCACCTTTTGTTTGTGTTTTCATTTAGGAAAGATATATAAGAAACCATACATTGCATCTTGTAAAACTTTAAGACATTAAAACTTTCTCTAGTTATATGTTTAAATTGATTGATAGTTTCTTTGATGTATCACTGAGGCTGCAGGATTAAGTTGAAGAGTATAGATAAATAGTCTTTTCTATATTATAACGTTTCCCTTTGACTATGACAACTATATGTTGTTGCTTAACACCTTTTATTCTTTTCACATGTTGACAAAATAAACTTGTGGGAACATATAACTAGTGATTCTCTATGTGTGGTCTATAACTCAAGCCGTGAATATTAGTTTTTGTTCACATGGTGGATTTGGCTTAAAAGATCATTTTTGTGTGATAAGGCAAGCATAGCTGACATGTTTTTCTATTTCACTTGTTAAAATGGGGACCCTTTTTTCCTTCTACTGATATCACTACACGCTTGGTGTCTATTTGCTTTGAATATATGACTAATTCAATTTGGTTACTTCAATGTTTACTTCAGTATATTGGCTCTGCTCATATATTGTTTTACATCCTAGTGTTTAAATGTAGTTCTATGTTGTTACTGTACTATACATCATTGTGCAGATATCATGACCTTTATTACTGATTTACCAAATGAGTTGTTACATTAATGTGATTTTACTATTATATTTGGTGTTTTTCAATCATTGGCAATGTGTATTTTATGTGATGTGTGAGAGTTAGTGGTGCATTGCTGAGATGGAAGTGTGAATAAAAGATGTGAATTTTGCTTGGTGTAGGAGTAACTGAACTAGAAAGGCTTTGATTAGATCGACAATGCGCCATAGAAATTTCATCTTCATTTCTGCAGTTCCATGGAACAATGTCCTTCAATTAGTCCATGGTCATTTTATAAGAACTATAGCGGAGAACAATGAGAACAACAGCACCTCACTTTTTCATCTCCTTGAAATCCTGCCAAATTTCAGATCTTTTTTCTTTCTGAATTTGGATTCTCTGATGGATTGTTGTGTGTTGTTCCTTTAAAACGCATACTGATTTTGATGTTTTAAAATATATTAAAAGGATTTTTAAAGTGCCAACATTAGTGTATTGTTGATGCTCAGAAAAGGAAAACAAAATCAGTAGAAAATCTGAACTCATTTCTTTTTTTTTATTTCATCGCAAATCAAGAATACAAACCATTGATGAAATGCTGCAATCATTGATAATTCTGAGACCTCTCAAGTCTTATGTGTTCTTGCTTTCACTCTCCAAAGGTCCCTTCCCCATTTCTGACTCTTTCTATCTGACAAAGGACTCAATGTAATGTTCTGGTTGCATCAGATTCCTTAAATCCAAGTTCTCCTCTCATCTACTTGGTTAGAAGATTGAAGCAGCAATGCCTGTCTCAGAAATTTTTGTGAGAAAAATTTTACTTGAGGTGCAATGAAATGGACTTGTAATTTATCTACTACCAAGTCATTGTGAGTTGGTGGATGCAGAGCATGGGTTAAAATGCAGTTTGCAAATTCAGTTCTTTCTAGGTCAGAAAATTGAATGAAGCAAAATGGTGAAACATGGATCCACTACAGAACAAGGATTACTAGTGAAATTGTTGGCAGCCCATAATCAAATAGGAATAGAGAAAGTTGTGAGGTTATTGATTTCTGGGGAACATTTTTTTGGCTGTTAGATTTGAAGATTATACTATGTAGTGATTGAATAGCAGTATTATGGTTGCGCAAAAACTGTCATGCACTATTTGTTTCACATAGCCACATAGAAAAGATTACACGTCACATTGATTATTTATATTGTTAACTAATTTCACCTCAAACTATCATAATAAAATTAAGGTTTAATTATTCTTTTGGTCATCGTTTTTGTTCAAAAATATCAAGTTGGTCTTCTAATAATTTTAGTTTCAATTTGGTTCCAATTTTTGAAAAATTGATGTAATGTGGTCTTTTTCGTTAAATTTCTTGAAATATTTTTCATCAAAATTGAAGTTGTTAATAAAGGTGATTTGTTTTATTTATGTAATTAATATAATTATAGTATCGATTTTAATAAAAAAATTATTGATTTATTTCAAGAAATTTAACAAAAAAGACTAAATTGTGTAAATTTTTAAAATTTGGGACCAAATTGAAACTTAAAAAAATTAGAAAATCAATTTAACATTTTTAGACAAAAACAAAAATTGAAAGAATAATTAAACCTAAAATTAATAAAATTCAAGCTTTAATTTTTTTTAATAAGATGAATGGAGTGTTGTAATGATGAAAAATAAAGTTAACTGGACAAACCAATTTGTTTAAGCTACTTAAATTGGTAAACCTTTCAATCCGGTGGATCAAAGATAAAACATTAAAATAAAAAATTAAGAAGTTTAAAATATTGAATTTTTATATTATATTGTTTAAATAAGATAAATATATATTACATTTCTATTTCTTATTATTTTTAGTTAAAAACAGTAATCAACAAATTAGAGATTTAGTGAATACTTTATTGATTAAAAAATTATTGAAAAAATTTTGTGGTCTAACTTCTTATAAAATAAATCCCTCTTCATTTCTTTTGATAAATTGCAACTAATACGTATAATTTGTTAAGAAAAGTATGTTAAAAAAAAATGTGTGGTTAGCACTTGTTATTAAGATCCTAACATTTTTGTCATTGTTTTTCTTCTTTTATTTATGTTTCATTCATTTACTTTTCCATCATCTATCCTCAATGCACTTGTTCTTTTCCATTCTTTTATGGTAACCCTTAGAAAAGTATCAATATAAGAATATGATATTTCAGTTGTGTTGATATATATCATATCTCAATAATCATATGTTCTCTAGAATATGTGTATATTAAAATGAGAAAAAAAAAATAAACAACATATATGGGAAATCGAACCGAAACCCTGTTAAGAAAATCTATACTCCTAAAGTCCAAACTGATTTCTAAAGAAAACTTGATTAATACAAGAAGCCAAAACATTCAACCATCTAAAATTTTGGTTAGACTCCACTCCTAAATTAGCAAAACTATGTCTACATTTATTCCCTTCTCTAAAAATGTTATAAACATGAAAATTTAAATTTTAGACATAACTGAACAAACATTTTGATTTTCCTCTTAGGCACCAAGACATAATATTAGGATTTGCAAAGGCTTGCACCACCAATATAGAATCATCATTCAGTAACCTTTGACCTTTGTCAATTCAATCCACAAATTATGAAAATAGAAACTGCGGTCCTTTTCAAACGTTTTAAGAAGTTACCTTAACTTTAATTCAATCTTATAAAATTGATTGTAAGGTAAGATTTGCATTCATTTATATATATTATAAATTCATATTATAAATTCATTTTGTTTCTAATCGATGTGAGATCTCCAATATATTTTCTCATGTCGAGACATATACATCTTGAGCATAGAACTAGACATAATGGGTGATCCAATGGTTATAGAATAACGATGGCATGATTGGCTTAACAAATAATAAATCTCCTTAGGATATGTTTTGGATGACTCTCATACTATCTTAAAGAGTGGACTTTAAACTCAACCTTAGAAAACAAAATTAAAAGATAAAGGTAGTACCTGTGAATTCAGCTTATCACTAATCAATATAGAATATCCAATGTTTCTCGATCTTTTATATATATATATATATATATATATATATATATATATATATATATATATATATATATATATAACTTATTTTAATTTTAATATTATGTAGTGGTACTTCAAAAATTTTACATATTTGTTTTGGTACCTCCAAAATATTTATTGAAGATTTATCATTGAATGTTGGGTCTATCATGATCATTTAGTTTCATATTCAAGATGTGTGACTCAATGAAAAGAAAATACGTTAGAAATCTTACATCAAACTGAAAATAAGATGAATTCATAATATACACGTGGACGCAAATCGCACACTTATTTGATAAAAAAAACATCATTATTGATATTAAAATATTCATACCAATAGAAACTTTATTAATCCATCACCAGCTTGATTTTTTATAGAAGTAATCATAATCGGTTATTGAAACAAAATGAGCATTCCCCTTCTTCCATCTACACCACACATAACATGTATGAAAATAGCATTAATCACTTTCCACTAATTGTTCTTTACATTTTCCCTTCTAATCACTTTTACATTAGGTGTTTGTTTACCTTCCTACTTACCATTTATCTTACCTCAAGACTTTACATTTCTAGTCATTAAAGTTTTGAAGTCACATTTTCATTTTTTTTTCAAGCATTCAGTATTTTATTTTTGACGAATATTTATCTTTCTCTTTTTTGCTTACGCTCAAATTCTTCTAGCACATTGTTGTTAAATTATTCTATTTAATTATAATATGCGTAATAAAGTTTGATTAAAAAAGTCAATACAATATTAGAATTTAATGTTTTATGTATAAGGGCATAAGTATTACGAGGAAGACGTAGACTCTCAACTTTAATTTGTGTTGAGATCAATTCTATTTTAGAAGTTTTAATCTATGTTAACAAAATCATTTTTTATTAAGCAATATGTTCTATAAAATAATAGATAAGTTCTTGATGATTTTCGTTCATTAATCATTTTCTTTCAGCAAAAATATCCACCAATGAAAACTTAATGAAATTTCATTTACCAAAATAATTTTGTATTTAAGTGAAGACCATCCAGAAGAAAATTTGATAGAATTTTTCAGTAGACTTATATTTGTTATAAAACTTAACAAGAACACAAATTATATGAATTTTTTGAAATACGTAGAATTATTGTCCTTAAAAATTTATCTGAGATATATATATGTAAATTTCTTAAGATACAATATGAATTTTTTTGAAATCTCAAAGAATCTTAGAACTAGCAAGAATTACTCTTGTTAATAGAGTAGAAAATAAATCCAGGATCATAGAATGATAAGAAAAAAGAGAAGAGAGTTTGAGAAAAAAAGAATGAATGAATGAAATTGTGAAGTTTCTTTCCGGAAGAGAGTGAGTGTTCTATTTATAGCGAAATAGACCCATGGGGGAAACCCATTGTTCCACCAATTGCGGATGCAAATCTGCCTTAAATCAACTTTCAAGAAACCATCCGAGATTGAAGGAAACAACCAAGGAAGAAGAACATGCCAATCGGAGGGCATGATTTTTGCAGTGCCAATATCCCACAACCTTTGCAATACTGGTTTCACGATAATATTTCACTCAAAAGAATGCATAGAAACTTATTTAATTACTTAGTTTTGCAATATAAAGAGCTATGATGCATAAAGTGTTAGTTTATTTTAATATGTCAAATAACACATATGATTATGACGATTATGCAGGCCCCATAACATTTTCAAATAATTTATTTTTATTTCTCGAGGATTTTGGTTTGATACATATCTGATACTTGAAGTGAATCAAATCAACTTGATATGGATTCTTTGTCAATTGGGTTAGCAAACAAATATTTTTCAATTTAAATTAGAGTGTGTTGATGTTTATGATTCCACAATTAACACGAAGTAGCTTAAGTTTTGGATTAATCTCAAGCACATTCAATTTGCTGAATTCTTTTTTAATGTGTATTTCAGTTAAGAATTCATGCATTTCTCTCCACCAATCATATTTTTTGTGGTTTTGTATTTAGAGATGGAATGGTGGATAAAGAGAAAAAAGATAAAAAAAATGGAGAAGAAATAGATGAAGTAGAAGGTTTGCAAGAATGTAAATATCAATAAAACTAAATTACCAAAGATAAAAGAGAAAGGGGTACAAGAAATCTATTAAACCTGTAACCCAAATTGTTACATTTATTACTAGATTTTTCATTTCTCATATTTATGATGCTCAGAGTTTTTGAGTTGTAACCACTAGGGATGGCAACGGGGCGGGGCGGGGACGGGTTTCGCTATCCCATATCCATCTCCGCATAAAAAATTCATCCCCATCCCCATACCCAAACCCAACGGGTATCAAACTTTTTTCCCATCCCCATCCCCACCGGGTAACGGGTATAATCTCGTACCCATACCCGTACCCGTGTTCT